>OKRR01001689.1_pt1 | contig 18481 bp, 19 predicted proteins | sample 1601211 | NCBI WGS metagenome assembly OKRR01 (sample SAMEA3541525, study PRJEB24748) | human gut metagenome | biome: human gut; feature: human-associated habitat; material: faeces | place: China | collected 2012
AAGAAGAAGCTGCTAAAGAGGGTGGAGAAGCAAAACAAGAAGCAAGAGTAATTAAGGTTACAACAAAATTTGTTGATGATGAACAAACAGCAAAATCATTAGTAAAAGTTGTAGATGCTATCAATAAAAGAAGTAATGGAAGTTTAGAATTACAATTATTTACAAGTGGGACTTTACCAATTGGTAAAGATGGTATGGAACAAGTTGCAAATGGTTCAGATTGGATATTAGTTGATGGTGTAAATTTCTTAGGAGATTATGTTCCTGATTATAATGCAGTTACAGGACCTATGTTGTATCAAACATTTGAGGAATATTTAAGAATGGTTAGAACTCCATTAGTTCAAGACTTAAATGCACAAGCTCTTGAAAAAGGAATTAAAGTATTATCTTTGGATTGGCTATTTGGATTTAGAAACATTGAAGCTAAAAAACCTATAAAAACTCCAGAAGATATGAAAGGGTTAAAATTAAGAGTTCCTACTAGTCAATTATATACATTTACTATAGAAGCTATGGGAGGAAATCCAGTTGCAATGCCTTATCCAGATACTTATGCAGCATTACAACAAGGTGTTATAGATGGACTAGAAGGTTCTATTTTAAGTTTCTATGGAACAAAACAATATGAAAATGTTAAAGAATATTCTTTAACTCGTCATTTACTTGGGGTTTCAGCAGTATGTATTTCAAAAAAATGTTGGGATAGTCTAACTGATGAAGAAAGAACAATAATTCAAGAAGAATTTGATAAAGGTGCTGAAGACAACTTGAATGAAACTGTAAAATTAGAAGATGAATATGCACAAAAATTAAAAGACAATGGAGTTACTTTCCATGAGGTTGATGCAGAAGCATTTAATAAAGCAGTTGCACCAGTTTATGAAAAATTTCCTAAATGGACTCCTGGTATTTATGATAAAATTATGGAAAATCTTACTCAAATCAGAGAAGATATTAAAAATGGAAAATAATGATTGTTTATTAAATTTTTATGGATAAAAAATCTAATAAGGGCTGTTGCATTTTTCTAATATTTGCAACAGCCTATTTTACCTAGGTTTTATTTTTATATATGGTATCTATTTTTTAATAATTTTTAAAATTTAGAGTTTTAAAGAGAGGTTTTTAGTAATGAAAGATTTTATAAAGAAATTTGAGTTATATATAGGAAGTATTTTCATTAGTATAACAACTGTTGTAGTTATAATGAATGTATTTACAAGATATTTCTTAAAATTTACATATTTTTGGTCAGAAGAAATTGCAGTTGGCTGCTTTGTTTGGACAATATTTTTAGGAACTGCTGCTGCATATAGAGAAAAAGGACTAATTGGTGTTGAAGCAATAGTAGTTCTTTTACCTGAAAAGATTAGAAATATTGTAGAGTTTTTGACTTATATATTATTAACTATTCTAAGTGGACTTATGTGTATATTTAGTTTTACATATGTGATGTCTTCTTCAAAAATAACAGCAGCTTTGGAACTTTCTTATGGTTATATAAACTTTTCAATTGTAATAAGTTTTGCTCTTATGACCTTATATTCAATAATTTTCACATATCAAAGTTTTAAAAAAACATTTTTAAATAAAGGTAACTAATAGGGGAGGATAAAATGGAAGCTTTATATCCAATAATAGTGTTGTTTATATTATTCTTTTTAAATATCCCAATAGCTTTTGCTTTAATGGGATCAGCATTATTTTATTTCATATTTTTAAATACAACTATGTCTATGGATATGGTTATACAACAATTTGTAACATCAGTTGAATCTTTCCCTTATTTAGCTGTACCATTTTTTATAATGGTAGGTTCTGTAATGAACTATTCAGGAATAAGTGAAGAACTTATGAATATGGCAGAAGTTTTAGCTGGACATATGAAAGGTGGACTTGCACAAGTAAACTGTTTATTAAGTGCGATGATGGGAGGAATATCTGGTTCTGCAAATGCTGATGCTGCTATGGAATCTAAAATTTTAGTACCAGAAATGATAAAAAAAGGATTTTCAAAAGAATTTTCAGCAGCAGTTACAGCAGCTTCTTCAGCTGTTAGCCCTGTTATACCACCAGGAACAAATTTAATTCTTTATGCTTTGATTGCAAATGTGCCTGTTGGAGATATGTTTTTAGCAGGTTATACACCAGGTATACTTATGACAGTTTCAATGATGATAACTGTTTATATAATTTCTAAAAAAAGAGGTTATAATCCTTCAAGAGAAAGGATGGCAAGACCTATTGAAATACTAAAACAGGCTATAAAATCAATTTGGGCTTTGGCTATTCCTTTTGGTATTATAATGGGAATGAGAATAGGAGTATTTACTCCAACAGAGGCAGGAGGGGTGGCTGTATTTTTCTGTTTTTTAGTTGGATTTTTTGTATATAGAAAATTAAAACTTCATCATATTCCTATAATATTAATGGAAACTGTTAAAAGTACAGGAGCAGTTATGATAATAATTGCTTCAGCAAAAGTTTTTGGTTATTATATGACACTTGAAAGAATACCACAATTTATAACTAATTCTTTAATGAATTTTACAGATAATAAGCTTGTGTTACTAATGGTAATAAATTTACTTCTATTATTTGTTGGAATGTTTATAGAAGGGGGAGCTGCTCTTGTTATACTTGCTCCACTTTTAGTGCCAGCAGTAAAAGCCCTAGGTGTAGATCCATTACACTTTGGAGTAATATTCATAGTTAATATAATGATAGGAGGTTTGACTCCGCCATTTGGTTCAATGATGTTTACTGTGTGTTCTATAGTTGGAGTACGACTAGAAGGGTTTATAAAAGAAGTATGGCCATTTATAGTTGCTCTTTTAGTTGTTTTACTTGTAGTGACGTATTCAGAACCAATAGCATTATTTATACCAAATTTATTGAGATAGTAAAAAGGAGTTGTAAGAAACTCCTTTTATATTGAGATAGGAGGATTAATGGAAAAATTAGAAAATATTAAATGTTATTTACTTGATATGGATGGAACTATTTATTTGGGAAATGAACTGATAGATGGAGCAAAAGAATTTTTAGAAAAATTAAAAGAAAAAAATATAAAATATATATTTTTAACAAACAATTCTTCAAAAAATAAAGATAAATACGTTGAAAAGCTAAATAGATTAGGTATAAAAGCTCATAGAGAAGATGTTTTTAGTTCAGGAGAAGCAACTACAATCTATTTGAATAAAAAGAAAAAAAGAGCAAAGATTTTTTTATTGGGAACTAAAGATTTAGAAGATGAATTTGAAAAAGCTGGCTTTGAATTAGTAAAAGAAAGAGAAAAAAACATTGATTTTGTAGTTTTAGGTTTTGATACAACTTTAACTTATGAAAAATTATGGATAGCTTGTGAATATATTGCAAATGGAATTGAGTATATAGCAACTCATCCTGATTTTAATTGTCCTTTAGAAAATGGAAAATTTATGCCTGATGCTGGTTCAATGATAGCATTTATAAGAGCTTCAACGGGGAAAGAGCCAATAGTTATAGGAAAACCTAATAGTCACATTATAGATATAATTATGGAAAAATATAATCTAAAAAAATCTGAACTTGCAATAGTTGGAGATAGACTATATACAGATATTAAAAGTGGAATAGATAATGGTTTAACTTCTATTTTAGTTATGAGTGGTGAAACTGATAAAAAAATGTTAGATAAAACTATTTATAAACCCGATTATATTTTTAATTCTGTAAAAGAATTAAAAGAAAAAATAAAATAAATTTTTAAAAAATGATATTATAATATAAAGTAGTTTATTTTTATATTATTAAGAGGTTAAAAATGAATTTATTAAAACTTATGGGAGATAGATGTACTTGCATAAATAACAAAGATTTAGTTAAATTTTATAATAAATACTTGATTTTTTTTGAAAATAAAGTATAATAAATACAACTAAGATAAAGGAGGTTTACAAAATGAAAAAAATATCATTAGTTATTTTAGTGTTAGCAGGAATTCTAGTAGGATGCACACATACAGAAAAAACAGCAACAGGAGGTGCTGTAGCAGGGGCTGCTGTTGGGGCTTTATTAGGTAATGATGCTAGATCTACTGCTGTTGGAGCTGCAATAGGTGGTGCTTTAGGAGCAGGAGCTGGAGAATTGACAAAAAATAAATAAGTATTGTTAGAAAGAATTTTTGAAGGTTGATTTTTATAATAAATAAAAGTTAATTTCCTTATTTTTTCAATAAAAAATAGGCTATAGCAAGTTAAATAATGGAGCCTAAAAAGAAATGACACTAGAGAACAATTTTTTGTATTTAGTGTCTTTTTATTTTAAAAACATATATTATATAAATTGAATTACATAGAAAGATAAAAGATATCAATAAAATTGCTGTGCAATATATTTCACGAATTTGTGAAATAAAAAAAAGCTAGAAAAATGTGAAAAAAAATTGTATTATTAATTAAATAAATATTTCTATAAATCATGTGTATATATTTTAATTTTTTAAAAATAGATTTCAAAATGTAATATTTTAGAACACAGAAATAAAAAACTATTGGAGGTAAGAATGCTAAAAAAACAGCATTTTGAATTATTAAAACTTATTGAAAATGAAAAAAAATTACCTAAAATAGCAGAAATTTTGAATTTAACTGAAAGAAGTGTTCGTTATAAAATAAATGAAATTAATGAAGAATTAGGTACAAAAAAAATAGAAATAAAAAAAAGAGAGTTTTTTTCTTCTTTAACCGATGAGGATATGGATAAACTTATTGAAAATATTGAAGGAGCAAACTATATATATAATCAAAAAGAAAGAGAAGAATTAATTATATTATATACTTTAATGAAAAAAGATAATTTTTTATTAAAAGAAATAGCAGAAAGATTAGGGACAAGTAAATCTACTATTAGAAATGATTTGAAAAATTTAAAAAAGATATTATTGGAATATAATATTAGATTATTACAAGATGATAAACTAAAATATTATTTTAGCTACTCAGAGGAAGATTATAGATATTTCATAGCAATTTATCTATATAAATATGTAAGTTTTGATAAAAAATATGACAAAATCTTTTTTGATGATATAAGTTATTTTAGAAAAATGATTTATAGGGAAATTAAAGAAGAATATATGACTGAAATAGAATCTGTTTCTAAGAGAATGAAGAAAGCAGAATTAGATTATATGGATGAAACTTTAAATATATTGGTCATTTTAATGATTATTTCCAATAAAAGAGAAAAGAGAAATGATAATTTAAAGATTGAAAATATAGAAATTTTAGAGAAACGAGAAGAATATTTACAACTTAAAAAGATTTTTCCCGATTTTTCAAAGACTAATTTGCTGTTTTTTACAGATTATTTATTCAGAATAACAAGAGATGAGAAAGATGTTTTTGTAAAATTTAAAAATTGGTTGGATATATGTATAGCTATAAGTAAGATAGTAAGAGTTTTTGAAATTGAAAATAAGGTTGATTTAAAGAATATAGATGTTTTTCTTGATGAGATATTTTATTATATAAAGCCTTTAATTTTTAGAACTAAAAGAAAGATAAAGTTAAAAAACTCAATATTAAAAGATGTAAAAAAACTTTATCCAATAATACTTAATTTTTTAAAAAAGAATTTTTATTTTTTAGAAGAAGTTATCAATGAAAAAGTTTCAGAGGAGGAAATTGCATATTTAGTACCTTTTTTTCATAAGGCTTTGCAAAATAACAATAAAATAAATAAAAAAGGAATACTTGTTACAACTTATAAGGAAAATATAGCAATTTTCTTAAAAGAAGACATAGAAACAGAATTTTTAATTGATATAGATAAGATTTTAACTTTAAAAAGTTTTGAACAAATGGAAAAAAATTTAGATGACTATGATTATATTTTAACAACTTTCTCTGTAGAAAAAGATTTTGTGAAAGAAATTAAGCAAACTAAAATTATAGAGTTAAATCCTATTTTAACAGAAAAAGATATAAAAAAACTTGAAAATGCTGGACTTGCAAAAAATAAAAAGATAAAGATGACAACTTTATTAAAAGTGATATTAGAAAATTCATCCAATGTTGATGTAAAAAATCTTATACATGATTTAGATAAAGCATTTCCAGAAAAAATATATAATGATATAGATAGGAACAAATTCTCATTAGGAAATTTTTTAAAACAAGAGAATATTTTTAAAATAAATTTAGATTCATTTGAGGAAATTTTAAATAAATTTTTAAATTTATCTTTCTTGCAAAAAAGTGATATTAATGATATTATAAATAGAGCATCAAATAATAATTTTTACTCTTATTTAGGGTTTAAAACTGGGATAATTTTTCATAAATTAAATACAAAAAATAGTCAAAATAATGTACTTATTGCAGTAAATGAAAAAGAAATAGACATAAACAGTAAAAAAATAAGTACAGTTATATTAATAAATTCAAATTGTGAAGAAAAATACAGAGGAATTATTTATAGTTTTGTAAAATTATTTTTCTTAAATAAAGAATTTAATATTACCAGTGATGAGTTAGACATCTATAATTTTTTAGCAACAATAGATAATTAAATATCTATACAAAATAAACCATAGGAACTATGAGAATAGCTTGGTAAATATATGTGAGAACATATTTTTCAAGAAATACTCATTAAGTAACATCTAAAATTAAATTAAAAAAGGGGGATAGCTATGTGGACATCTAATACTATGACTTTTTGGGAAAGTATAGTGACTTTTTTGATAGGTTTTTCAATAGTGTTTATCTGTTTAATTTCATTAGCACTATTTATATTAATATCATCAAAAGTTATAAATCTTTTAGTTAAAGATGAAGTACCTGAACAAAGACCAGTTGTAAACACTGTAAATGCAAACGCAAATACAGCTACAAAAACGGTTGTTAAAGAAGACAACCAAGAAGAAGTTGAAAGATTAGCAGTTATAATCTCAGCTATTAGTGAAGAAATGAGAGAGCCTGTTGAAAAATTCAGCATTGTTAGCATAACAGAAATTTAAAAATTTAAAAATTAAAGGAATTAGGAAAGGAGAAAAAATGAAATACGTAGTAACAGTAAATGGTAAAAAATTTGAGGTTGAAGTTGAAAAAGTTGGGGGAGCAGGAAAATCATTATCTCGTCAACCTGTTGAAAGAGCAGAAAGAAGAGAACCAATTAAAACAGAACCTGTTGTAGAAGCAAAAGCAGCTCCAGCTCCAGTTGAAGCAGCTCCAGCAGCAACATCTACTACTGGAGGAACTACAATAACAAGTCCAATGCCTGGATCAATTTTAGATGTTAAAGTAAATGTAGGAGACAAAGTTAAATTTGGACAAACTCTTGCAATATTAGAAGCAATGAAAATGGAAAATGATATCCCAGCAACAGTTGATGGAGAAGTTGCTGAAATAAGAGTTAAAAAAGGAGACGTAGTAGAAACTGACTCAGTTTTAATAGTGTTAAAATAAGGAGAGGATTTTAGATGAGTTTTTTTAAAGTATTAGTAGAACTATTAGAGGCGTCAGGTTTTGCAGCACTTACTTGGCAGAATATCGCTATGATACTTGTATCATTTGTTTTATTATATCTAGCAATAGTTAAAAAATTTGAACCATTATTATTATTACCTATATCTTTTGGAATGTTTTTGGTAAATTTACCTTTGACAGGATTAATGGAAGAAAGTGGAGTTATAAATATAATGTCTTATGGAGTAAAGAGTAACCTATTTCCTTGTTTAGTATTTATGGGAGTTGGAGCAATGACAGACTTTTCTCCATTAATAGCTAATCCTATTAGTTTAATATTAGGAGCAGCAGCACAATTAGGTATATATGTAGCATTTATATTTGCAACACAAATAGGATTTACACCAGCTGAAGCAGCAGCAATTGGAATAATTGGTGGAGCAGATGGACCTACATCTATATATATTGCAAATAATTTAGCACCACATTTATTAGCTCCAATAGCAGTTGCGGCTTATTCATATATGGCATTGATACCATTAATTCAACCACCTATTATGAGAGCTCTTACAACTCAAAAAGAAAGAGCAGTAAAAATGGGGCAATTAAGAAAAGTATCTAAGGCAGAAAAAATAGTTTTTCCAATAGCAGTTGTTTTATTTACTTCTTTATTGTTACCGTCAGTTGCACCATTACTTGGATTATTGATGCTAGGAAATTTATTTAGAGAATCTGGAGTTGTTCAAAGATTATCCGATACAGCACAAAATGCTATGATTAATATAATAACAATTATGTTAGGATTAAGTGTTGGGGCAAAAGCAGAAGGAGCGACTTTCTTGGATATAAGTACATTAAAAATTATAGCCATGGGACTTGCAGCTTTTTGTTTCTCAACAGCAGGTGGAGTATTATTAGGAAAAGTTCTTTATTATGTAACTGGTGGAAAAATAAATCCGCTTATAGGTTCGGCAGGAGTTTCAGCAGTACCTATGGCAGCTCGTGTTTCTCAAACAGTTGGAGCTAAAGAAAATCCTACAAACTTCCTATTAATGCATGCAATGGGACCAAATGTTGCAGGAGTTATAGGTTCAGCAGTTGCAGCTGGTTTCTTTATGATGGTATTTAAAGGAACAATGTAAAAAAGTAAATTTATTAGTAATTTGTATTAAAAAATATATAAAAAAATAGTTATAAGGTTGGGTTGAGGCTCAATCTTATGCTATTTATAAAAAAAATTTAGGAGGGATTTTTGTGAGCAAAGTAATGTCTTTACATGATGCAATAGCAAAGTATGTTGAATCTGGAGATAGCTTATGTTTTGGAGGATTCACAACAAACAGAAAGCCTTATGCGGCTGTTTATGAAATTATTAGACAAGGACAAACAGATTTTATAGGATATTCTGGTCCAGCAGGAGGAGATTGGGATATGTTAATAGGATGTGGAAGAATTAAAGCTTTCATTAACTGTTACATAGCTAACTCGGGATATACTAATGTTTGTAGAAGATTCAGAGATGCAGTAGAAAAGAAACATAATTTATTATTAGAAGATTATTCTCAAGATGTTATTATGTTAATGTTACATGCTTCTTCATTAGGTTTACCATATTTACCAGTAAAATTAATGGAAGGTAGTGACTTAGAGTACAAATGGGGAATAAGTGCAGAAATCAGAAAGACAATTCCTAAATTGCCTGATAAGAAATTAGAAAGAATACCTAATCCTTTTAAAGAAGGAGAAGAAGTAATAGCAGTTCCAGTTCCAAGACTAGATACAGCTATAATTTCTGTTCAAAAAGCTTCTATAAATGGAACTTGTTCAATAGAAGGAGATGAATTCCATGATGTAGACATAGCTATTGCTGCTAGAAAAGTTATAGTTATAGCTGAAGAAATTGTTACAGAAGAAGAAATTAGAAGAGATCCTTCTAAAAATTCAATACCTCAATTTTGTGTAGACGCAGTAGTTCATGTTCCTTATGGAACACATCCATCTCAATTATACAACTATTATGATTATGATGCTGATTTCTATAAAATGTATGATAAAGTAACTAAAACAGATGAAGATTTTGAAAAATTCATACAAGAATGGGTTATAGATGTTAAGGATCATGAAGGATATTTAAATAAATTAGGGTTATTAAGAATGGCTAAATTAAAAGTAGTTCCAGGATTCCAATATGCAGCAAAATTAGTTAAGGAGGGGGAATAATAATGGCAAAGAATTATAAAAACTACACAAACAAAGAAATGCAAGCTATTACCATTGCTAAAGAAATAAAAGATGGACAAATAGTTATAGTAGGAACAGGATTACCTTTAATAGGAGCAACTGTTGCTAAAAATAAATTTGCCCCTAATTGTAAACTAATAGTTGAAAGTGGTCTTATGGATTGTAGCCCAATAGAAGTTCCAAGAAGTGTTGGAGATTTAAGACTTATGGGACACTGTGCTGTTCAATGGCCAAATGTAAGATTTATAGGATTTGAAACTAATGAATATTTAAATGGTAATGATAGAATGATAGCTTTTATAGGAGGAGCTCAAATAAATCCTTATGGAGATTTAAATTCAACTATCATTGGTGATGATTATATAAAACCAAAAACAAGATTTACAGGAAGTGGAGGAGCTAATGGTATAGCTACTTATTCAAATACAGTTATAATGATGCAACATGAAAAAAGAAGATTCATTGATAAAATTGATTATGTAACAAGTGTTGGATGGGCAGGAGGACCAGGAGGAAGAGAAAAATTAGGACTTCCTGGAAACAGAGGACCACTTGCTGTTGTTACAGATAAAGGTGTTTTAAGATTTGATGAAAAAACTAAAAGAATGTACTTAGCAGGGTACTATCCATCTTCTTCAATAGAAGAAATAGTTGAAAATACTGGATTTGAATTAGATACATCAAGAGCAGTATTATTAGAAGCACCAACTGAAGATGTTATTAAAATGATAAGAGAAGACATAGATCCAGGACAAGCATTTATAAAAGTTCCAGTAGAAGAATAAGAGAGGAGAAGATAAATGAATTATTCAATGCCTAAATATTTTCAAAATATGCCACAAGTAGGAAATTCACTAGCTAATATTGATGAAGCTAATGAGAATGCAGTAAGAGAAATAGAAGAAGCAATTGCACAAAGCATTCAAGCAATGCAAGATTCAGGAACTCCTGATGAAAAAATTCATGATAAAGGTCAAATGACTGCATTAGAAAGGGTAGCAGAATTAGTAGATGAGGGAACTTGGTATCCTTTAAATAGTTTATATAATCCTGAAGACTTTGAAACTGGAACTGGTATAGTAAAAGGATTAGGAAGAATTGGAGGAAAATGGGCAGTAGTTGTAGCATCTGATAATAAGAAAATAGTTGGGGCTTGGGTTCCAGGGCAAGCAGACAACTTATTAAGAGCATCAGATACAGCCAAATGTTTAGGAATCCCTTTAGTTTATGTACTAAATTGTAGTGGTGTTAAACTTGATGAGCAAGAAAAAGTTTATGCAAATAGAAGAGGTGGAGGAACTCCATTTTTCCGTAATGCAGAATTACAACAATTAGGAATTCCAGTAATAGTTGGAATTTATGGAACAAATCCAGCAGGTGGTGGATATCATAGTATTAGTCCAACAATATTGATAGCTCATAAAGATGCTAATATGGCAGTTGGAGGAGCAGGAATTGTTGGAGGAATGAATCCTAAAGGATATATAGATATGGAAGGAGCTATTCAAATAGCTGAAGCTACAATAGCTGCTAAAAAAGTTGAAGTTCCAGGTACTGTTCATGTTCACTATGATAAAACTGGTTTCTTCAGAGAAGTTTATGATGATGAAATTGGTGTTATAGATGGAATAAAAAAATATATGGATTACCTACCAGCTTATGATTTAGAATTTTTTAGAGTTGATGAACCAACTGAACCAGCACTTGATCCAAATGATTTGTATTCAATAATTCCAATGAATCAAAAGAAAATTTACAATATCTATGATGTAATTGGACGTCTATTTGATAACAGTGAATTTTCTGAATATAAAAAAGGATATGGACCAGAAGTTGTAACAGGACTTGCTAAAGTTGATGGACTACTGATAGGAGTTGTTGCAAATGCACAAGGACTTCTTATGAATTATCCTGAATACAGAGAAAAATCAGTAGGTATTGGTGGAAAATTATATCGTCAAGGGTTAATTAAAATGAATGAATTTGTAACTCTTTGCTCAAGAGACAGATTACCAATAGTTTGGCTACAAGATACAAGTGGTATAGATGTAGGAAATCCTGCTGAAGAAGCTGAATTGTTAGGATTAGGACAATCTCTAATTTATTCAATAGAAAATTCACATATACCTCAAATAGAAATTACTATTAGAAAAGGTTCAGCAGCAGCTCACTATGTATTAGGAGGACCACAAGGTAATAATACAAATGCTTTCTCTTTAGGAACAGCAGCAACAGAAGTGTATGTAATGAATGGAGAAACAGCAGCTTCTGCAATGTATTCAAGAAGACTTGCAAAAGATTATAAAGCTGGAAAAGATTTACAACCTACAATTGATAAAATGAATCAATTGATAAATGAATATACAGCTAAATCAAGACCAGCATACTGTGCTAAAACAGGTATGGTTGATGAAATAGTACCTTTATATGATTTAAGAGGATATATACAAGCATTCACTAATGCAGTATATCAAAATCCAAAATCAATTTGTGCATTCCATCAAATGATTTTACCAAGAGCAATAAGAGAATTTGAAACTTATACAAAGAAATAAACTAAATAAAAAACTCCCTCTTATTTGTTTGCTCATTGATAATATTTATTATTGATGAGCAAATAGTAAGGGGTATTAGGGATTCTAACTTAAATATCTTAGTAGTTAATAATAATTTTAATAATTAGAAATGGGGAAATATGGAAGAAATAAGAATATTAAAAATATCAATGTTTGAAACATTAATGTTAGCAGTTTTAGCAATCTATTTTGGTGATTATTTGAGAAAAAAAATTCCGTTATTAGTTAAATATTGTTTACCAGCATCAGTTGTTGGAGGAACTATATTTGCAATAGTATCATTAGTACTTTACTATGCTAAGATAGTGCAATTAGAATTTGACTATAAATCAATAAATCAATTATTCTATTGCATATTTTTTGCAGCAAGTGGAGCTGCAGCAAGTATGGCACTTTTGAAAAAAGGGGGAAAACTTGTTGTAATATTTGCAATTTTAGCAGCAGTTTTAGCAGCTTGTCAAAATGCTTTAGCTTTGGCAATAGGACATTTATTTGATGTAAATCCATTGATTTCTATGATGACTGGTAGTATACCAATGACAGGAGGACATGGAAATGCGGCAGCTTTTGCACCAATAGCTGTTGATGCAGGTGCTTCAGCTGCAATGGAAGTTGCAATAGCAGCTGCAACATTTGGACTTATATCAGGTTGTATTGTTGGAGGACCATTAGGAAACTTCATAATTAAAAGACATAAACTTGAAGATCCATTATTAGATGGAAAAGAAGTGGAAGCTGAAATATCAGGAGAAGAATCAACAGGAATTTTAATGGGAAAATCTCAAGTAATAAATGCTGTTTTCTTAATGTGTATTGCTATTGGATTTGGACAAATTTTAACAGTAGCTTTAAAATCTATAAAAATAGATTTACCTATACATGTTAGTTGTATGTTTGGAGGAATATTAATAAGGCTTTTTTATGATAGAAAAAAAGGTAACCATGATATTTTATATGAAGCAATGGATACAGTTGGTGAATTTTCACTAGGGTTATTTGTTTCTATGTCAATCATAACAATGAAATTATGGGAATTATCAGGATTAGGAATAGCATTAGTAGTTCTATTAATGGCACAAGTTGTATTTATACTATTCTTTACTTATTTCTTAACATTTAGATTATTAGGTGGAAACTATGATGCAGCAGTTATGGCAGTAGGACATACAGGATTTGGTTTAGGGGCAGTACCAGTATCAATGACTACTATGCAAGCAGTATGTAAAAAATATAGATATTCTAAGTTAGCATTCTTTGTAGTTCCAGTAATTGGAGGATTTATTAGTAACCTTACAAATGCTATAATAATAACTCAATTTTTGAACTACGCTAAACATTTAGTTGGAGTAGCATAATTAGGATTATTTTTAAGGAAAGGATAAATATATGAGTATATTTACTATGGGAATAGATGTTGGATCAACAGCATCTAAATGTATAATTTTAAAAGATGGTAAAGAGATTGTTGCAAAATCTGTTATATCAGTAGGAACAGGAACTAGTGGACCAGCTAGAGCTATGAAAGAGGCATTAGAACAAGTTGGATTAAATTCTGTCAGTGAACTTCAAGGAGCAGTTGCAACTGGTTATGGTAGAAATTCATTGGAAGAAGTTCCAGCTCAAATGTCTGAATTATCTTGTCATGCTAAAGGAGCATATTTTCTATTTCCAAATGTTCACTCAATTATAGATATCGGTGGTCAAGATTCAAAAGCATTAAAAATTGGAGATAATGGAATGCTTGAAAATTTTGTTATGAATGATAAATGTGCTGCAGGAACGGGAAGATTTTTAGATGTAATTGCAAAAGTTTTAGAAGTAGACTTAGAAGACTTAGAAAAATTAGATGAGAAATCAACTGTTGATGTAGCAATAAGTTCAACGTGTACTGTATTTGCAGAATCAGAGGTAATTTCACAACTTGCTAAAGGTACAAAGATTGAAGATATAGTAAAAGGTATTCATACTGCCATAGCTAGCCGTGTTGGAAGTTTGGCAAAAAGAATAGGTATAAAAGATGATGTTGTTATGACTGGTGGGGTGGCACTTAATAAAGGTATGGTTAGAGCTTTAGAAAAAAATTTAGGTTTTAAATTACATACTAATGAATATTGTCAGTTAAATGGGGCAATAGGTGCTGCATTATTTGCTCATCAAAAATATATGATGACTAATCAATAATTGAATTGAAAAATTTTGGTATTAATTATATAGATAATAATTTTTTAGAAATGAATAGGAGGAAACAAAAATGGCTGGAAAAATGGAAAAATTACCTAATAAAAAACCTAGACCAATAGAAGGGCATAAACCTGCTGCTGCTATACTAAGAGGAGTTGTTGATAAAGTATATGCAAATGCCTGGGAAGCTAAGAAAAGAGGAGAATTAGTCGGATGGAGTTCATCTAAATTCCCTATTGAACTTGCTAAAGCTTTTGATTTGAATGTTGTATATCCTGAAAATCATGCTGCATCAACTGCTGCTAAAAAAGACGGATTAAGACTTTGTCAAGCTGCTGAAGATATGGGATATGATAATGATATTTGCGGATATGCAAGAATCAGTTTAGCGTATGCTGCAGGAGAACCAACAGATTCAAGAAGAATGCCTCAACCAGACTTCTTACTATGTTGTAACAATATCTGTAACATGATGACTAAATGGTATGAAAATATAGCAAGAATACACAATATACCATTAATAATGATTGATATACCATTCTCTAATACAGTAGATACACCAGAAGAAAAAATTGACTATCTATTAGGACAATTTGATCATGCTATAAAACAATTAGAAGAATTAACTGGAAAGAAATTTGATGAAAAGAAATTTGAAGATGCTTGTGCAAGAGCAAATAGAACAGCAGCAGCTTGGTTAAAATCTTGTAAATATATGGGATATAAACCATCTCCATTGAGTGGATTTGACTTATTCAACCATATGGCAGATATAGTTGCAGCAAGATGCGATGAAGAAGCAGCTATAGGATTTGAATTACTTGCAGAAGAATTTGAACAATCTATAAAAGAAGGAACATCTACTTGGGAATATCCAGAAGAACATAGAATTCTATTTGAAGGAATTCCTTGCTGGCCAGGATTAAAACCATTATTTGAACCTTTAAAAGATAATGGAGTAAATGTTACAGCAGTTGTTTATGCACCAGCATTTGGATTTAGATACAACAACATAAGAGAAATGGCAGCAGCATACTGTAAAGCGCCTTGTTCTGTATGTATAGAAACTGGTGTTGAATGGAGAGAAACTATGGCTAAAGAAAATGGTATAAGTGGAGCACTTGTAAACTATAACCGTAGTTGTAAACCATGGAGTGGTGCAATGCCTGAAATAGAAAGAAGATGGAAAGAAGATTTAGGAATCCCAGTTGTTCACTTTGATGGAGATCAAGCTGATGAAAGAAACTTTTCAACAGAACAATATAATACAAGAGTGCAAGGGCTTGTTGAAATAATGCAAGAAAGAAAAGAAGAAAAATTAGCTAAAGGAGAAGAAGTATATACAAACTTTGAAAACACTAAAGAAACTGACTGGTCTAAAGAAACAATAAAACACTAAATTAGAGGAGGAAGAAAGAAAGATGGCTGAAATTAAGGAATTGTTAGAACAATTTAAGTACTATGCAGAAAATCCTAGAAAGCAATTGGATAAATATCTTGCTGAAGGTAAGAAAGCAGTAGGAATATTCCCTTATTACGCACCAGAAGAAATTGTCTATGCGGGTGGAATGGTTCCATTTGGTGTATGGGGAGGACAAGGACCTATTGAAAAAGCAAAGGATTATTTCCCTACTTTCTACTACTCAATGGCTTTAAGATGTTTAGAAATGGCTTTAGATGGTACATTAGATGGATTATCTGCTTCTATGTTAACTACTCTTGACGATACATTAAGACCATTGTCTCAAAACTATAAAGTAAGTGCAGGAAGAAAGATACCTATGATATTCTTGAATCATGGACAACATAGAAAAGAAGAATTTGGTAGACAATATAATGCAAAAATATTCAATAAAGCAAAAGAAGAATTAGAAAAAATCTGTGATGTAAAAATCACTGATGAAAATTTAAAAAAGGCATTTAAGGTTTATAATGAAAATAGAGAAGAAAAAAGAAGATTTATAAAACTTGCTGCTAAACATCCACAAACTATAAAAGCATCTGATAGATCTAATGTTTTAAAAAGTTCATATTTCATGTTAAAAGATGAACATACAGATTTATTAAGAATATTAAATCAAAAATTAGAAGCTCTACCAGAAGAAAAATGGGATGGAGTAAAAGTTGTTACAAGTGGAATTATTACCGATAATCCAGGACTTTTAGAAGTATTTGATAACTATAAAGTATGTGTAGTTGCAGATGATGTGGCTCATGAATCAAGGGCATTAAAAGTTGATATAGATTTATCAATAGCAGATCCAATGCTTGCTCTTGCTGACCAATTTGCTCGTATGGATGAAGATCCATTACTTTATGATCCTGACATTATTAAAAGACCAAAATATGTATTAGATTTGGTAAAAGAAAATGATGCTGATGGTTGCCTATTATTTATGATGAACTTCAATGATACTGAAGAAATGGAATATCCATCATTAAAGAAAGTATTTGATGAAGCTAAGATTCCATTGATTAAAATGGGATATGATCAACAAATGGTAGACTTTGGACAAGTTAAAACACAACTTGAAACATTTAATGAATTAGTACAATTGAGTAGATGGTAGGAGGTAAAAATGGATCAAAATATATGGGAATATGATGATTTTATTTTTAAAGGCGATGAGCTAAAAGGAATGACACAAAAAGGCAAGGACAAAGTAAAAGTTGAAGGAAAAACTGATTTAGTAATCCCTGCAGTAACTCCTGATGGTCTACCTCTAAAAAAGATTGCAGATAATGCTTTTTATAGAAGAGGATTAACTTCTGTTATAATTCCTGATACAGTAGAAAGTATTGGGTATGATGCTTTTGGAGTATGTAAATTAAAAGAAATTAAACTACCAGAAGCATTAGTTAATATAGAAGGTTTTGCTTTTTATAGAAATAAATTAAGTAAAGTTGAATTTGGAAGTAAAGTAAAAAGATTAGAACCAAGCTCATTTGCATTAAATGAACTTGCAGAAATTAATTTACCAGAATCTTTAGAATATATAGGAGCTTCAGCTTTCTTTAAAAATTCTTTAGAATCAGTAAGTTTTCCAAAATCTGTTACAAAAATAGATATGTATGCTTTTAGAAAGAATAATATTCATAAAGTAGAAGTAGCAAATTCTGTTGATTTACATAAATTTGCTTTTGAAGAAAATACTGTTGTTGAAAGATTTTAGTTAATTTATAAAAATTACAAAAGCTGATTGGAGTGAAAATTTCAGTCAGCTTTTTCTTTATGGATTTTAGCTATGAGATAAATAATACTAGCGTTGAAATGTTATCTAAAACTTGTATTTTTAAAATTTTAGAGTATAATATATTTAAAACATTAAAAATTGAATATATAAGGTTAAGTCCAGTAAACAGTAATCTTAATTAAATATATTAAATAGAGTAGGAACTGCAAAAAAGGAGGAACTATGGATATAGGAATATTAAAATTAGAAGATTTTAATTTTATAAAGATAAAGAATTCAGATGAAGTAACAATGAAATTAAAAGATTTAAAAGCATTAATATTAAAGCATAATAATGAAATAAGAGAAATATTATTTGCAATGGAAATGGAGAGAAGAAGCGAAGAACTAGATAAAGGATTAGGAGAAGAACATAGTTTGGAAGAAATGAAAAAAATGCTTGAGGAGATAAAAGACTAATGGCAGAAAAATATATTTGGCATAAAATAGCTTGGAATGACTATCAAAAATGGATAAAAGAAAATAAGGTTATTGCAAGAAAAATAATAGAACTAATTGAAGATATACTAGAAAATGGTATTTTAAAAGGAAAAGGAAAACCTGAAAAGTTAAAGTACACAAAAAAGCCAAAATATAGCAGAAGAATAGACCAATATAATAGGTTAGTATATGAACTTATATATGAAATAGATGAAAAAACAAATAGATTAAGAATATTAAGTTGTAAAGGACATTATGACAATTTAGAAAAGTTTGATAATGAAGATTAAAATTGAGAGTGTGAAAAAGAGACTGAGAAAAAATTTCTGTAAACTCTATCTTCTATGAT
>OKRR01001695.1_pt1 | contig 18399 bp, 15 predicted proteins | sample 1601211 | NCBI WGS metagenome assembly OKRR01 (sample SAMEA3541525, study PRJEB24748) | human gut metagenome | biome: human gut; feature: human-associated habitat; material: faeces | place: China | collected 2012
GAATGCGTAGCATCGGCAAAATCCCGTTGCTGGGCACACGTGTGTGAACAGTAACAAACGTCGTTTTTTGTCGAATTTAATCGGTCGAAATAGTTTGCTTTTTGCTGGTGGAAGACGTAAAATGACAGTGAAGTAAGGAGGAATGGCACTAGAGAATAGAAAAGGAGAATGCATAGGATGGCGGATATGAGAGAAGAATTAGTTCAAAAGATTGAACGGGCAAGACAGCAGCTGAATCAAAATATTGACACAAAGGCAGCATATGACACAATTTATCACTACAGTGTGGAGCTTGACAAACTCTTAAATCAGTATATCGGGCTGGAGACGGAAACTGAAAGAGGGCTGGAGACGGCGCTATAAAATAAGAGTGGAAATAGAAACAAATATAGATAAGTACAGAAAACTCAGGTACGTGTGTTCGGAAAAAGAACCGGTGCCTGAGTTTTCTGATTTTTTTTCGATTTAGACCTTGCCATTTTGATGGGCATGTACTAAAATAAACATAACAAGTGGTAGAAAGTGGTGAAAAGTGGAACGAAATGGATTTTCGGGACACAAAAGTGGTACACATCGGATGACGGGTGATTGATATGTTCATGGGAGAATACAATCATACAATCGATGCGAAGGGACGTTTGATCGTTCCGTCGAAGTTCAGGGAACAGCTTGGAGACGAATTTGTGGTGACAAAGGGGTTGGATGGCTGTCTTTTTGTGTACGATAACACCGAGTGGAAAAAGTTCGAAGAGAAGTTACAGGCACTCCCACTTACCAATCAGAATGCCAGAAAGTTCTCCCGTTTCTTTCTGGCAGGTGCCTCGGCGTGTGAGGTGGATCGTCAGGGACGAATCCTGCTTCCTTCGGTTCTGCGGGATTTTGCAGGACTCGAGAAGGAGGTTGTCCTGGTCGGCGTCGGAAGCCGGATCGAGATCTGGAACAAGGCGACCTGGGCGGAGAAGAATGTCTATGATGACATGGAAGAGATTGCAGAAAATATGGAAGGCCTTGGCATATGATATTTAATCACAAATCAGTATTATTAAATGAGACGGTTGACAGTCTCTGTGTAAAGCCCCAGGGTATCTATGTGGATGGGACACTGGGAGGCGGCGGTCACGCGAGCGAGGTGGCGGCACGGCTGGGAGACGGCGGACGCCTGATCGGGATTGATCAGGATGCGGACGCGATTGCGGCTGCGTCAGAACGTCTGGCTCCCTTTGGAGATAAGATAACCGTTGTGCGGAGCAATTATGAGCGGATTGCACAGGTGTTAGATGAGCTGGAGATTCCGCAGGTGGATGGAATTTATCTGGATCTGGGTGTTTCTTCCTTCCAGCTTGACACAGCGGAACGGGGATTTACCTATCGCGAGGACGATGCGCCGCTGGATATGCGGATGGATCAGAGAAATGAGCAGACCGCGAAGGACATCGTCAATACCTACAGTGAGATGGAACTGTACCGGATCATCCGGGACTACGGTGAGGATCGGTTTGCGAAGAATATTGCAAAACACATCGTACAGGCACGACAGAAAAAAGAGATTGAGACGACAGGCGAGCTGACGGAGATCATCCGGGCATCGATTCCGGCAAAGGTCCGGGCGACCGGCGGTCATCCGGCAAAGCGTACGTTTCAGGCGATCCGGATCGAGTTAAACCGGGAACTGGATGTGCTGGAAGATTCGATCGATACGATGATTGAGCGCCTGGCACCGGGCGGACGGCTTTCGATCATTACGTTCCATTCTCTGGAAGATAGAATCGTAAAGAACCGTTTCCGGACGAATGAAAATCCATGCATCTGCCCGCCGGATTTTCCGGTCTGTGTCTGTGGACGCAAAAGCCGCGGCAGGGTGATTACAAGAAAACCGATTCTTCCGACCGATCAGGAGATGGAAGAAAACCCGCGTTCCAAGAGCGCAAAGCTCCGGGTATTTGAAAAATCATAAACAAAAGCATAACTGCACCGCAGAACAGAGATCGTTTCAGGTGCGGGGGAGATAAAAGAGAGAAAAAGCGAAAGAGCAGGGAGGGAACGTTATGTCTGTCAGAAGGAGACAACATGTATCGGCCTCCACGTATGTGGACGGTAATACCGTGCGAAAAGTTCAGAGAACCGTGGAGATAAGACCAGAAAGAGATGAGAGAGAGGAGTACCGGCATAAACACGCCGTGCGCCGCAACCAGGAAAAGGCGCTTTACATGAACGGACCGTATGTGCTGGCGCTGACCATCGCTGCGCTGATCACGCTGGTTTTATGTATGAATTATCTGCATAAGCAGGCGTCGATCACGACCCGTATCAGCCACATTGAGGATCTGGAGTTGAAACTGGAGAACCTGAAGTCCGAGAATGATGCACTTCAGACCCGGATTGACACGTATGTGGATCTGGATCATGTATATAAAGTGGCGACCGAAGAGCTCGGCATGGTATATGCAAATAAGGATCAGATTCTTTTATATGACAAGACGGAAAGCGAGTATGTAAGACAGTATGAGGACATCCCAAAACACTAACGGCAGACAGACCTTTCGGAAATATATGCAGGAAAAGCTGGCAATTACCGTCCTGGTAATTATGCTGGCTTTGTTTGCATTGGTGCTGGTGCTTTATAATCTGGTAAAAAGTAAGGGCGAGTCGTACAATCAGATAGTCCTGAGCCATCAGGACTATGAGAGCCGCACGATTCCCTACAAGCGCGGCAATATTATCGACCGGAACGGGACGTATCTGGCGATTAGCGAGAAAGTTTACAATCTGGTCATCGATCCGAAGCAGATTCTGGATACGGAGGAGAACTACCAGTATCTCGATGCCACGCTGGACGCGCTGGTGGAGTGCTTCGGTTACAAGCGGGACGAGCTGCAGGCGATGATCGAGGAGAAAAAAGACAGCCAGTATGTGATCTATGCGAAACAGCTTCCAGCGGAAGACAAAGAGAAGTTTGAGACTTATGAGAAGGACAAGAACAAGGAATACCGGGCGCTGCCGACGGAGGAAGGCGGCAACCAGCGTATCACGGGCGTATGGTTCGAGGAAGAATATAAGAGAACGTATCCGTACAATGAGCTGGCATGCAATGTGGTTGGTTTTGCCCTCAAGGATGGCAATGCATCCGGCGGTGTTGAACAGTATTATAATGATATCCTGAACGGTGTGAGCGGTCGTGAGTATGGTTATTTAAACGGCGATTCGAACGTCGAGCGAACGGTAAAACCGGCGCAGAACGGAAGGACGCTGGAGTTGACGATCGACGTCAACATCCAGAAGATTGTCCAGAAATATCTGGATGAGTGGCAGGCGGGCATTGGAAGTAATCTGGCGGCGGCGATCGTCATGGATCCGAACAGCGGTGAGATCCTGGCGATGGATACGACGACCCGTTACAATCTGAATGATCCGTACAATTTAAGCACCTACTATACGGATGAGGAAATCCAGGCGATGGATGAAAAGACGAAGTCCGAGGCGTGGTATAAAATGTGGAGAAACTTCTGCGTGAGCGACTCCTATGAGCCGGGTTCTCCACAGAAAGCATTTACGGTAGCCGGGGCGATCGAGGAAGGCGCGATTTCCGGAAACGAGGTCTTTGAGTGCGGCGGAAAACTGCATTTCGGAGACTGGGATATCCGGTGTGTTGCCCGAGCCGGTCACGGACCGCTGACGATCACACAGGGATTGATGAAATCCTGCAACGTCGTTATGATGCGTATTGTATCACTGGAGGGAAAAGAGAAGTTTGTCCAGTATCAGAAGATTTTCGGATTTGGCGAGAAGACGGGCATCGACCTTCCGGGCGAGGCGTCCGGTCTGATTTATCAGGCATCCAATATGGATCCGGCATCTCTGGCGACCAACGCATTTGGACAGAACTATAACTGTACGATGGTGCAGATGGCAGCTGGATATGCGTCCTTAATCAACGGCGGTTCCTATTATGAGCCGCATGTGGTAAAAGAGATTCTGAACGACGAAGGATCCGTTGTCAAATCCGTTTCCCCAAATCTGGTGCGAGAGACGGTTTCGGAATCGACCTCGAACTTCATTAATAATGCGCTTTACCAGACAGTATCAGGTGATGGCGGTACCGCGGGCGCGGCGGCAGTTGCTGGTTACGAAGTGGCTGGTAAGACAGGTACGGCGCAGAAGCAGCCGCGTGCGGAGAAGAATTATCTGGTTTCCTTTATCGGATATGCACCGGCATACAATCCGCAGGTACTCTGCTATGTGGTAGTAGATACCCCGCATCTGCCGGGCGAGCAGCAGGCACATTCGACTTTTGCCAGCGAGATTTTCAGCAAGATCATGGCGGAAGTCCTTCCATATAAGAATGTATTCCCGGCAGGAGGCGCGGCACAGGATCTCGAGACCAATCTTTCCAGCCAGGAAGAAGGCATTATAAGCGGCACAGCAACCGAGGATCCGAATGCAGCTGAAACACCGGCAGAGACGACTCCGGCTCCGGAGGGCGGCTGGGCGAACTACGATGAGGAATTTATCGATTCCGGAGACGAGTACAGCTATCCGGATACGATGGGAAATGTGCAGGATGAATCGGCGGCGGTTGGAAACGGTGAAACGGCTGGAACGGGCAGAGACACCGGAACAGCGGATAATGCCGGAGAAACGGCAGCTTCCCAGGAAGCGCAGGCAGCGGGAGATTAAGAATTGTGCCTGTCGGGAAGAGTTATCTATCTTGTGTGGAAAATACGTAACTGTTCACAGGTAGGAATTTTCTGAACTGAAAAATCCGTACGATACAGTTCTGGCTGCAGATTTTGCTGATTTGGAATGCGTAGCATCGGCAAAATCCCGTTGCTGGGCACACGTGTGTGAACAGTAACGAAAATACAGAATAAAGAAACGGTTCTTATGATATACTGTAGCAATGAGATCAGACAGGAAGCAGTATGAATCGGAACCGGACGCATCACAGAGGAAGAACTGTCTTTTTGTGCGCCGCCATCTGCCTGTGCATGGCAGGATTGGCGGGGAGACTGTTCTTCCTCATGCTGTATAAAGCGGATTATTACAGCCAGATGGCGGAGGAGCTGCATCGGCGGGAGCGCAGTATCAAAGCGCCGCGCGGGCGGATCCTTGACCGGAACGGAACGGTGATCGCTGATAACCGGACTGTGTGTACTATCTCAGTGATTCATAATCAGGTAAAAGATCCGGAGACAGTTATCCGGGTTTTAAGCGAAGAACTGGGACTTCCGGAGGCGGAGGTGCGGAAAAAGACGGAAAAACGATCTTCCAGAGAGGTGATCCAGTCCAATGTAGAGAAAACGCGGGGCGATGTGATCCGGGCAATGCGCCTGGAGGGGGTCAAGGTGGATGAGGACTATAAACGATATTATCCATATGGACGTCTGGCATCGAAAGTGCTGGGGTTCACCGGGGGAGATAATCAGGGGATCATCGGTCTGGAAGTACAGTATGAGAAGTATTTAAAGGGCACGGATGGCAAGATCCTGACGCTCACGGACGCGGCGGGGATCGAGCTGGAAAATGAGGCGGAGGATCGCATCGAGCCGGAGGCAGGGCGGGATCTGCAGGCGAGTCTGGATGTCAATATCCAGATGTACGCGGAACAGGCGGCGTACCAGACGATGCAGAAAAAGAATGCGAACTGCGTCTCGATCATCGTGATGAACCCGAAGAACGGGGAAATCTATGCAATGGTAAATGCACCGGAGTTTTCATTGAATGAGCCGTTTGAGCTGGTGACAGATGGAAAAAACGAAGATTCAGAAACAGAAGAAGACATATCCTGGAAGAATGAAGTGCAGTCACACGCAGCATCAGCGCAAAATAAACAAGCTCTCCTCAATCAGATGTGGCGCAATCCCTGTTTAAATGATACATACGAACCGGGGTCTACATTCAAAATCGTGACTGCCGCTGCGGGACTGGAGGCGGGCGTGGTCAACCTGACTGATCAGTTTTCCTGCCCAGGATTCCGGATCGTGGAAGATCGGAAGATTCGGTGTCACAAGGTGGGCGGACACGGCGGGGAGACGTTTTTACAGGGAATGATGAATTCCTGCAATCCTGTTCTGATCGATGTCGGACAGCGGCTGGGACCGGAGCGGTACTATCAGTATTTTAAGCAGTTTGGTCTGCTGGGAAAGACTGGGATTGATCTGCCGGGTGAGGCGGGGACGATCATGCACCAGCCGGATCAGATCGGACCGGTGGAGCTGGCGACCGTCTCTTTTGGGCAGTCGTTTCAGATCACGCCGATCCAGCTCATTACAACGGCATCCTCCCTGATCAACGGAGGCACGCGCATCACACCGCACATCGGGATCCGTGCCGTGCGGGCAGATGGTCAGGCAGTCCACGTGTTTACCTATCCAAAAGGGGAGAGAATCTTATCGGAGCAGACGAGTGAGACGCTGCGTTATATTCTGGAACAGGTGGTGGCGGAGGGGAGTGGAAAAAACGCCCGGATCGAGGGCTACCGGATCGGCGGAAAGACGGCAACCTCGGAGAAACTTCCAAGGAGCCGGAAAAAATATATTTCCTCGTTTTTAGGGTTTGCACCGGCGGACGATCCGCAGGTGATCGCGCTTATCACCATCGATGAACCGGAAGGAATCTACTATGGCGGGACGATTGCCGCCCCGGTGATCCGCGATCTGTTTGAGGTCATTTTGCCGTATCTGGGGGTGGAGAAAAGAGGTTGATTATTCCCCTAAAAAGACGTATACTATTGAAGTGTATAATTTGAGGAACTATCTCTGTATACATAGGAAGATAAGTTAGAGGTGTGACATGGTAAATGAAACAATACTGGCGGTTATCATCGCATTTGTGGTCAGCGCAGTGCTGTGCCCGATCGTGATACCGTTTCTCCACAGGTTGAAATTCGGACAGCAGGTGCGCGATGACGGGCCGCAGACGCATCTGAAAAAGCAGGGAACCCCAACGATGGGCGGTCTGGTAATTCTTTCCAGCATCATCATTACGTCTCTGCTCTATATCCGGGATTATCCGAAGATCATTCCGGTGCTGTTTATGACCGTCGGATTCGGCGTGGTTGGATTTCTGGACGATTACATCAAGATCGTGATGAAACGTTCGGAGGGCTTAAATCCGATCCAGAAGCTGATCGGACAGTTTGTGATCACAGGTATTTTTGCCTATTATATTGTAACCTCACCGGACATCGGAACAGGGATGCTGATTCCATTTACCGGCAAGTATTTACAGCTTCCGGTCTGGCTGTTTGTACCGGCACTGTTCTTCATCATTCTGGGAACTGACAATGGCGTGAACTTCACAGATGGTCTGGACGGTCTGTGCACCAGTGTGACGATTCTGGTAGCAACGTTCTTTACGATCGTGGCGATCGGGGAGAACAGCGGCATTAGCCCGATTACCGGCGCAGTAGTTGGAAGTCTTCTGGGCTTTCTTCTGTTCAATGTCTATCCGGCGCGTGTGTTTATGGGCGATACCGGTTCACTGGCACTTGGCGGTTTTGTTGCTTCCAGTGCCTTTATGATGCAGATGCCGATCTTTATCGCGATCGTGGGTCTGATTTATCTGGTGGAAGTATTATCTGTTATTATTCAGGTAACCTATTTTAAGAAGACGGGCGGAAAGCGCTTTTTCAAGATGGCGCCGATCCATCATCATTTCGAGCTCTGCGGATGGTCTGAGACCAGGGTCGTAGGCGTATTTTCGATTATTACGGCAATCCTTTGCCTTATAGCATACTTAGGATTATAGGAGGAAGATTATGAGTCAGAAAGTATTAGTAGCAGGAACAGGTATCAGCGGTATTGCAGCTGCAAAGCTCCTTCTCTCAAAAGGCGGGGAGGTAGTGCTTTACGATGGCAATGAAAAACTGGATCCAGAGGAGCTGAAAAAGAAATTTGACGAAGGCGCGACGATCACGTTCGTCCTCGGAGAGCTGAAAAAGACGGATTTGTTAGGCGTGGAGCTGGCAATTTTAAGCCCGGGCATCCCGACCGATGCACCGTTTGTAGAGATGATCCGTGAAACCGGTATTCCGATCTGGGGCGAGATGCAGCTTGCATATCACTGTGCAAAAGGACGTATGGCAGCCATTACCGGCACGAACGGAAAGACAACGACGACTTCCCTGACCGGCGAGATCATGAAGTCATTCTATGACAGCGTATTTGTAGTTGGAAATATCGGTGAGCCGTTTGCATTCCACGCATTGGAGACAACGGATGAGACCGTAACCGTCGCAGAGGTATCGAGCTTCATGCTGGAGACCATGACTGATTTCCACCCGAATGTAAGCGCTATTTTAAATATTACCCCGGATCATCTGGATCGTCATAAGACGATGGAATGCTACATCGAGACGAAAGAGAGCATTACCAAGAACCAGAAAGAGGGCGATGTCTGTGTCCTGAACTATGAGGATCCGGTACTGCGTGAATTTGGTGAGACTTTAAAAGACATCAAGGTGGTATATTTTTCCAGTCTGCGTACCCTGAAACAAGGTTTCTACCTGAAAGAGGATGAGATTGTATACAACGACGGCGAGAAAGAGACCGTGATTGTCAATATCCACGATCTGAAGCTACTTGGCCGTCATAACCATGAAAATGTTATGGCAGCGGTTGCTATCAGTATGAACATGGGCGTTCCGCTGGAGAAGATCCAGAAGGTGATCAAGGAATTCAAGGCAGTTGAACACCGCATTGAGTTTGTAACCGAGCGTTTCGGCGTCAAATACTACAACGATTCCAAGGGAACCAACCCGGATGCAGCAATGCAGGCGATCAAGGCGATGCCGGGACCGACCTTATTAATTGCAGGCGGATATGATAAGCATTCCGAGTTTGACGAGTGGATCGAGAGCTTTGGCGGAAAGGTACGCTATCTGGTGCTGATCGGCCAGACCCGCGACAAGATTGCCGAGTGTGCAAAACGCCACGGCTTCAATGATATCATGTACGCGGAAGATCTGCAGGAGGCTGTACAGGTATGTGCATCCTACGCAAATCCGGGCGATAACGTCCTGCTTTCACCGGCATGTGCAAGCTGGGGGCAGTTCAAGAACTTTGAAGAGCGCGGACGCAAATTCAAAGAGTTTGTGAGAAATTTGTAATACCAAGGTTCAAAGGTCGGAAATCCGACGCAAGATTGCTTGCAGGAGGAATTGTGACTTTTGAGAATTGCGGAGTGCAAAGCACGCAGCAATTCGGTATTGGAAGAATAAAGGCTTAATGTATTTAAGGGGGCTGTCGCAGCCGGCATTTGTCTGCGGCAGCCCTGATTTGAAGGAAAAACTGCCGTTTACAGGCAGAATTTCGAAACTGTAACAACAAAAAGCAGGGGAGTGGAAGTATGCCGGAACCGGGAAAAATTAAAAAGAAAAAACCACATCGGTTTTATGATTACAGTCTGCTGTTTACCATCATTTTCCTGACGGTATTCGGACTGATCATGATTTACAGCGCGAGCTCCTATAAGGCGCAGCTTGATTACGGCAATCCGGGATATTTTATGCTTCGTCAGGCGGGCATCGCGGGTGTCAGCTTTGTTGCGATGTATATCGTCTCCAAGATGGATTATCACTGGTTTGCGCGGTTTGCGATGCTGGGATATATCGTTTCATATGTGACGCTGCTTCTGACGCGTTTTACACCTCTGGGCGTGGCATCGCATGGTAAGAAGCGCTGGCTGCGCCTGGGACCGCTCCAGTTCCAGCCGACCGAGATTGTCAAGATTTCCCTGATTCTGCTTCTGGCGGTTCTGATTGCCAATCTGGGCGTGCGGATCAACCAGCTGCGGGCAGTCGGATTTATCGTGGCGCTGTCGGCGCCGCTGGCACTTTTAGTTACGGCGAACAACTTAAGTTCTGGTATCATCATCTGCGGCATCGTGTTTGTGATGCTGTTTGTGGCGTGCAAGATCAAATGGCCGTTTTTTCTCTGCATCGGAGGCGGCGTTGGACTTCTGGCGGTCGCCCCCTATATAGGGCATTTGCTGGTAAAGCTCCATATCCTGAAGGATTATCAGCTGGGACGAATCAATGTCTGGGTCAACCCGGTGCAGTATGCACGTTCCGGCGGTTATCAGGTGCTCCAGGGTCTGTACGCGATCGGTTCCGGCGGTCTGTTTGGAAAGGGACTGGGCGAGAGTCTCCAGAAGCTCGGTTTCGTGCCGGAGGCGCAGAATGATATGATTTTTTCGATTATCTGTGAGGAATTAGGTCTGTTTGGCGCGATTTCGGTCATTCTGATTTTCATGTTTATGATTTACCGCTTCATGGTAATTGCTGGAAATGCACCGGATCTGATGGGTGCGATGATCGTGATCGGCGTGATGGCACACATCGCGATTCAGGTTATCTTAAATATCGCGGTTGTTACGAATACGATCCCGAACACGGGTGTTACGCTGCCGTTTATCAGTTACGGAGGTACGTCCGTCATGTTCCTGATGCTGGAGATGGGGATGGTGTTAAGCGTCTCGAACCAGATTAAGCTGGAGCAGTAGGAATATTTGGCGGAGTTACATATTTACTTCGGGAAATATAGAAAATGAGAACCATTTTCTCTCGTTGGCATATAATAATACATAGATGCCGGTGGGAGGGGATTGTTTGGCTTTCATCGAGATTCACGGACCGTGCCGGATTCAGGGCGGACTCACGGTGCAGGGGTCGAAAAATGCAGTTTTGCCGATGATGGCGGCGTCAGTGTTAAACCGCGGAATTACCGTGCTTGAAAATGTCCCCAGAATACAGGATGTGTTCTGTATGATGGGGATTCTTGATTCTCTGGGATGCCGGTGTGCGTTGCACGGAAACCGTCTGGAAATCGATACTTCGAAGATGAATGGCTGGCGGATCGAGCAGAAAGCGATGGGGAAAATGCGCTCGTCCATTATGCTTTTGGGAGCGCTCCTGGGACGCTTTTGCGAGGCGGGTGTCTACAGCCCCGGCGGATGTATGATCGGAAAACGTCCAATCGACTGGCATTTGCGGGCACTCCGTGCGCTGGGCGCGGAAATACAGGAACCGGAGTCGGACGGCTTCCTGCATGCACAGACAACGGGACTTCGCGGGGCAGAGATTATTTTTCCGTTCCCGAGTGTCGGCGCGGTGGAAAATGCCCTGTTTGCCGCTGTGGCAGCGGTGGGGCGGACGGTTCTGCGGGGATGCGCGCGGGAACCGGAGATTGGACAGCTGTGCCATTTCCTAAATGGTATGGGGGCATCGATCCGGGGGATCGGGACGGATGCGCTGATCATAGAAGGCGGATTGCCGCTTCATGACAGCCGGTTTGTGATCGGCGGCGACCGGATCGTAGCCGGGACCTATCTTCTTGCCGCTGCGTCCTGCAGCGGTGAGGTGATCGTGGACGGCGTGCAGACACAGGAGCTGCGTGCATTGACCGGGGTGCTGGAGCATATGGGCGTTTCGCTTTATCAGGAACCGGAACTTATATATGTACACAGCGGACAGCGCCTGCGGGCGGTATCGGTGAAAACCGGACCGTATCCGGCGTTTCCGACCGATCTGCAGCCGTTTTTGATGGCGGCGCTGTCACGGGCAGATGGAACCAGTATGCTGCGGGAGACGGTATTTGAAAACCGGTTTGGCACAGCGGCGGAGCTTCAAAAAATGGGGGCGAACATCGAATGTAGCGGGAACATTGCCCGGATTGACGGAGTGGAAACCTTGCGGGGAGCTTTGGTGCGTGCCCGCGATCTGCGGGGCGGCGCAGCCCTGACGGTGGCAGCCCTGGGGGCGGACGGATGGACCAGAGTATCAGAATGTGAACATATTGAGCGGGGATATGAAGATATTTGCCGGGACTTGCGGGCATTAGGAGCAGAGATCCGGCGCCGGGAGGATGATGGAGATAGAGAAGATACAGATTGAAAAAAAGACAGAGGAAAAGGTATGGCGCCGCCGTGGAAAAAAACATATCTGGATCACGGCGGCAGCACTTCTTGTGGCAGCCGCGTTTTTTGTCGGTCTGTCGCTGCTTCAGATTAATACAATCCATGTCAGTGGAAACCGGCAATATACGGCAGAGCAGATAGAGGCGTCTATTTTCGATTCGCGGCTGAGCCGGAATCCGGTGTTCTGCTATATGCAGTACCGCTTCCGGCCGCACAAGTCAATTCCGTTCGTGCAGGATTACAAGCTGGTGTTCCGCAGCCCGTCGGACGTGGAGGTGATCGTCTACGAGAAGAGTGTGGTTGGTTACGTTTCCTACATGAACAGCCGGATGTATTTTGACAAGGACGGCATCATTGTGGAGAGCACAAGCGAGACATTGCCGGGTGTGCCGAAGATTGCCGGACTTTCCTTTGGACATATCGTGCTGCATCAGCCGCTGCCGGTCGAGGATATCAGCGTTTTCAACGAGATTCTGAACCTGACGCAGGTACTGTCGGTCAACGAGGTTGCGGTGGACGAGATCCGTTTTAATAAGGAAAAGGAAGCGACGCTTCAAATCAGGAGCTTGAAGGTTGAGCTGGGAAGCAACAGTGAGATGAACGGGAAACTTTCGGAGCTGACGGATATTCTGCGGGATTATCCGGATCTGTCCGGAACCCTCTATCTGGACAGCTACGATGAATCGAATGCAAATCCGATGTACCGGTTTGATAAAAACTAGGAAGAATCGGCATAATCCGTTACTGGCACGTATGTGTGAACAGTAACATTGTGACTGGTTTATTGAAAATTTATAAAAGAAACGATTGATTTTTTGCTGAAAATCAAATATAGTATTAGGTAGGCTAGATTTAAAAGACCCTAATTTTAGTATAAAGATGATAAAACCGGAACAGATGGGAAAATGAAGGAGGAAGTATCTTGTTAGAGATAAAGATAAATGAAGCAGAGAACTCTGCCAGAATTATAGTAGTAGGTGTCGGCGGAGCCGGTAACAACGCTGTCAACCGTATGATCGATGAAGATATTGCCGGTGTAGAATTTATCGGTATCAATACTGATAAGCAGGCACTGCAGTTCTGCAAGGCGTCCACAGCTATGCAGATTGGTGAGAAGCTGACCAAGGGACTTGGTGCAGGCGCAAAGCCGGAGATCGGTGAGAAAGCAGCTGAGGAAAGCCAGGAAGAGCTGGCACAGGCTCTCAAGGGTGCAGATATGGTATTCGTTACCGCAGGTATGGGCGGCGGTACCGGTACAGGTGCAGCTCCGGTTATTGCACGTATCGCAAAAGATATGGGCATCCTGACGGTCGGCGTTGTCACAAAGCCGTTCCGTTTCGAGGCAAAGACCCGTATGAGCAATGCGCTCAATGGTATCGAAAAACTGAAAGCAGCTGTCGATACTCTGATCGTTATCCCGAATGATAAACTTCTTGAGATCGTAGACCGCCGTACCACGATGCCGGATGCACTGAAGAAAGCAGATGAGGTTCTTCAGCAGGCAGTACAGGGTATTACCGACCTGATCAATGTTCCGGGTCTTATCAATCTTGACTTTGCAGATGTTCAGACCGTTATGGTGGACAAGGGTATCGCTCATATCGGTATCGGTCATGCGAAGGGTGATGACAAAGCACTTGAGGCTGTTAAGCAGGCTGTATCCAGCCCGCTGCTTGAGACAACCATCGAGGGTGCAAGCCACGTTATCATCAATATTTCCGGCGATATCAGCCTGATCGAGGCAAATGACGCAGCCAGCTATGTACAGGAGCTTGCAGGCGACGATGCCAATATCATCTTCGGTGCGATGTACGATGAGAATGCACAGGATGAGGCGACGATCACTGTTATTGCGACTGGACTGGATTCCCACGGTGTGAACACACCGGTCGCAAAAGCGATGACTGAGTTCAAGACTCCGTTCAAGGCAAAGACGACTGGCAATACATACGCTCAGCCGGCAGCACAGACTGCAGCGGCAGCGCAGCCGACCTACAAGGCACTGACCTTCCGTGCACCATCTGCAGCAGCACCGGCACAGCCAGTCGCTCCGAAGGAAGCACCGCAGTCGGCACCGGCACAGCCGTTCCGCCCGATGCGCCAGGAAACACAGATCAATATTCCGGATTTTCTGAGAAATAAGAAATAATATAAGAGTGAGAGATGAACTGCTCTTGCTTTAGCAAAAATACAAAATATATACAGAAGCAGTTGTTTTTGGAAGAGACACGCATTAGAAGTGAAAATTTCTGATGCGTGTTTTTTTGTGTAATAGGAAATTCCTTGGAATCCCCTATTACACAAAAAGGCACATTCTTTTTTATCGTCGATTCAGACCTTCGACTTATGTCGAATCTATTCAAATTTTACGTTTTTCCCCCGATTTTTGGCGATCAAAACAGGCGTTTTGCACCCTCGGTTTGACAAATTTTGCGGAACTTTTTTCTTATAATATCCCGTGTCGGACAGAAAGGTGGGAAGAGACAGTGACCTATCGTGTGTATGCGGATGTCATCCTGCTGCAAAATCTGGCAGCGGATTTCCTGCTTCTGTCGGTGGTGAAGAATTGCCTGCGTCTGCCGGAACGCCGGTATGGGCGGTTGGCAGGGAGTCTTCTGGGAGCCGTGTATGCGTTAGGAATGGTGTTAGCTCCGGTTCCGCTGGGATATGCCGGGCGGATGCTCCTAAGCGCCACGATGAGCGTGCTGATGGCATGGACGGCATTTTCCATCCGTAGGAAGTCGGAGGCGGCAGAAGCCGCGATCGGGCTTTACATAGCATCTATGCTGGCGGCTGGCTGCATGGAACTGGTTCAGCCGCTTGGAATACGGGTGAATCTTCTGTTCTGGCTGTTTACCGCGGGGGGGAGTTTTCTGATTCCATCTGCGGTGTGGCGGTTTGGTATGCAGCGGTGTATGAAGCTGGAACACCAGTACGCGGTAACGCTTTTTAACAAAGGCAGGGAGCGGCATGTGCAGGCGATTCTCGACACAGGCAACCATCTGACGATGCCGCTTTCGGGGCGTCCGGTGCAGGTGCTGGATGCGTGTGTGGCAGAGAGATTTTTTTCCTGGGAGGACGGTGTCCAATACATCCCATTTCGGAGTGTCGGAAAGGGCGGCGGCGTGATTCCGGCATATCAGGCGGAGCGGATGGAAGTGTCCGGTCAGGGCGGTATGCGGGTGATTGAGAAGCCGTGGATTGCCATTTCACAGGAGGCGCTGTCGCAGAAGGGCGAGTATCAGATGCTGCTCAATGAAAAATATTGGTTGTGAAGAAAAACAGCCGTTATGGTCTGAACCATAGCGAACAACATAAGGGGGAAAGCGTATGTTTATAAAAGTTTCAGTTCCAGGTCAGTTTCGTTTAAAAATGATGCCGTCGTTCCGGTCATTTCTGATGCACCGGGACGGGGAAGTTCATTATATCGGGGGAACCGATATCCTTCCGGCACCGTTTGACAGTGTGCGGGAGGCGGAGGTTTTAAGAAAATTTGGAACCAGTGAGGATAAAGAGGCGCGTTCGGCGCTGATCGAACACAACCTGCGCCTGGTGGTCTACATAGCAAGAAAGTTTGACAACACCAGCGTGGGCGTGGAAGATCTGATTTCGATCGGGACGATCGGTCTTATCAAGGCGATCAACACGTTTGACGTAGATAAAAATATTAAGCTGGCGACCTATGCATCCCGTTGTATTGAAAATGAGATTCTGATGTATCTCCGGAGAAATAATAAGACGAAGCTCGAGGTTTCGATCGATGAGCCGTTGAATGTGGACTGGGATGGAAATGAATTGCTTCTGTCGGATATTTTGGGAACGGATGAGGATATTATTTACCGGGATCTGGAGGATGAGACAGAGCGGAAACTGTTGAATGCGGCGATCGACCGCCTGAATCCGCGGGAACAGAAAATCGTGAAGCTGCGCTTTGGTCTGGGGAGAGAGCAGGAAGATGAAATGACCCAGAAGGAGGTTGCCGACCTTCTGGGTATCTCGCAGTCATACATATCGAGGCTGGAAAAGAAGATTATGAAACGCCTCAAGAAAGAAATTTCGCAGCAATGCGGTCTATACACCAGCCGATAAGTGCTGGAAGAAACAGACCGATCAGGATGTAAAACGGACCCATTTCATAGCGGAAGGAGACCGGAAAGTTGGAAAGCGTTTCCGGTATTTCCTTCAAAATGAAGCGGGCATAGGCAAAATCGATCAGCTTGAACAGCGTGAAATGAATCGCCATAATGTCAAAGGAATGGCGTCCTAAAAAGGCAAGGACCTTTGCCAGCGGTCTGATGCGCTCGGACAGGTCGGAGAGCGAAAGGACGAAGTAAATTCCAATGATGGAGATCGGATAAAATAAGACGCCCGGAATGTGCATGCTTGCCAGATCGATGAAAATGTGAAGCTTTGTGTTCGTCAGGTGCAGAAGCAGGGCGCTTATCAGGCAGCCGTACCAGACCGTATAGTGGCGGAAATTGGAGAAAAACTGCTGCATCAGCCAGGCGATGAGATAGACCGGAACAACGAGCAGCGCCGCCTGCAGATTGTAAGGGAGCGGGCAGCTTCTCATATTTAAGAAGACACCGGCAAGGCCAATCAGGATGCATGCAAATGCACATACAGGAAGCTTGACATTATCTTTCCGGGTGAAGCGGGCAGCTGCGCGTCCAAACCAGACGCATCCGGCAAAGAGTCCGGAGGACACCAGCCAGACCGGCAGAAACCAGAGGGCACCCTGAACCTGTTCCGGGGAGTTGAAGGAAAGACTGCTCATCCATGCCGTAAGCATCCTGGTATGGTTGTAAAGTTCCTGTCCCGCATAGAGCCCGTGCGTCACAAAAAAGTTGTGGAGCAGGACAAAAAACAGCGTGTAGAACATATACCTGGGCCATGCACCGGCGAGACGGGAGCCGAAGTAGAGAAACGGCGTATCCCCGTATTTCGTTTCATTATAAAAATAGCCCGTGATAAAGAAGAACAGCGCCAGGTGGAACAGATAGACGAACGCACCGGCGAAATATCCGGTATGCCCCAGCACGATCGCAATAATGCCCCATCCCTTTACGATATCCCAGTAGAGGGAACGGGCTTTTTTTTGTGTGTTCATGAATGGATCTCCTTGTGGTTGAATTCTATTTTCTATAAATAAGATTGATCGTAAAATCCCTGAAAATATATTTTACTATGGAACGGCAGAAAAGGCAAGAAATTGGAATGAGTGAAAACGGTTCACATTTGTCCGGGTATAAATGAGCTTTGAATTGTCCATTCTAATGTATAGGTGACAAAACAAAAATCAAAACGATTCAACCGTTTGCGTTGATCGTCCATCATACGGAGGGAATGGAAATGCCGGTCTATAAAGTGGAAATCTGCGGGGTCAATACATCCAAGCTGCCTCTTTTAAGTAATGAGGAGAAAGAAGAACTGTTTCGCCGGATTCTAAAGGGCGATCGGGAGGCAAGAGAACAGTATATCAAGGGGAATCTGCGGCTGGTGCTCAGTGTAATACAGCGCTTTTCGGGTAGCCGGGAAAATGTGGACGATCTGTTCCAGATTGGCTGTATCGGCCTCATCAAGGCGATTGATAATTTTGATATTACCCAGAATGTCCGTTTTTCGACGTATGCGGTTCCGATGATCCTGGGGGAGGTGAAACGGTATTTGAGGGATAACAATTCAACCCGGGTCAGCCGGTCGCTCCGCGATACGGCATACAAAGCGATCTATACCCGTGAAAATCTGCTGAAAAAGCAGTCAAAGGAGCCGACACTCTGCGAGATTGCCAAAGAATTGGGAGTCAGCAAAGAGGAGATTGCGTATGCGCTCGATGCTATCCAGAGCCCGGTCAGCCTGTACGAACCGGTCTATACGGACGGCGGCGATCCGCTCTACGTGATGGATCAGCTCAGTGACAAGAAAAATTCAGAGGAACATTGGGTCGAGGATCTGTCGCTGGGGGAGGCGATGCAGCGCCTGCCGGACCGGGAACGCCGCATTATTGATATGCGCTTTTTTGAGGGAAAGACCCAGACAGAGGTTGCCGAAGAAATCCATATTTCGCAGGCGCAGGTGTCACGGCTGGAGAAGAGTGCGTTAAAAAGCATGAAGCATTATTTGAGCTGAATGTTGATAGGGATTGTGTTATAGGGATTGTGTGAGATTCTTCTGATTGATTGTTTGGCGGCTCTGTGTTAAAATATAGGAGATATAGTCTGCAAAAAGAATCTGAAAATCAAGCAGATGACTGTTATCTGAACTGGGGTTGAGCGGAGTATTCCATCTGATATAGTGATAAAGGCAGCTTGGCGATGCGACACTCAGGCAGTCATGGACAGCAGACAGAGTAGAAAAGACAGGCGCAGGCGGATTGAGCCTCGCGCATGATAAAATGTACTCTCGGAGTCTTTTCTGCACTCGCTTTTGTGGCTGATTTTCCGCCAGCCGTACCCGAATTTCATCAACGTACGCACCGCGTACGCC
>OKRR01001699.1_pt1 | contig 18373 bp, 9 predicted proteins | sample 1601211 | NCBI WGS metagenome assembly OKRR01 (sample SAMEA3541525, study PRJEB24748) | human gut metagenome | biome: human gut; feature: human-associated habitat; material: faeces | place: China | collected 2012
AATACTTCGCAATCATATCGGCGCAATGGGTGGCCTTGTTGTCCTTGTCGTCGCCATAGGACAGCGGATCGATGAGCCGCATGTCGAGCGACATCTTTCGGGCGTAGTCGGTGGCGATGAGCATCTTCGCCTTCTCCTCCCGCTCGGTCAGGGGCGGTCGTCCGAGCACGGTGGCATTGCCGGTCTTGGCGAACTCGATGAGCTTCTGTATGAACTCTTTCTGGTCGGGCGTCGGCGGTATGTTGTGCAGTATCTCGTTCTTCTCCGGCCGGTCGATGCCGATGTCGGCTGCGGTACGGAAGTCGGTAATTTCAGAATAGAACGAGGCAAGTTCCGGAACCTTGATAAAGTAACGGAAACGCTCTTTCTGCACCACCTCGTTGGTGACGGAGAACTCGTAATCGACGGACTTTCGGGCAAATACCGCCGCCCATGCATCAAAGGAGTTGATCCCCTGACGCTCCAACTCCCGGGGACGCAGGTACTTGAAGAGCAGGTACAGTTCAGTCAGCGAGTTGGAAATGGTGGTTCCTGACAGGAAGGTGGCTCCCAAATCCTTGCCGGTGCGCTGCTGGATGGTACGCAGGGCGAACAGCATGTTGAGCGCACGTTGGCTGCCCTCGCTGTTTCCCAGCCCCGCCACACGGTCGTGCCGGGTGGTGAACATCAGGTTCTTGAACCGGTGCGATTCATCGACAAAGAGGTGGTCGATGCCCATGCGCTTGAAGTCCGCCACGTCGTCCTTGCGGGTTTCGATCTCGTGGAGCAGCTCTTTCAGTCTGGCCTCAAGGTTCATCTTACGCTTCTCCATGCCCTTGATCTGTGCGTTGCTTACTTCCGCACCCTGCTGGTAGAGGACTTCGAGATTCTCTTCCACGCTGTCCAGCTCCTGCTGCAAGATGTCACGCTGGATTTCGGGGGACTGCGGTATCATGCCGAACTGCTCGTGCGAGAGGATGATGGCATCCCAGTCGTTGTTCTTCATCTGATGGAAGATCTCGACACGGCGTTCCGGCGTAAAATCCTCCTTGCCGGGATAGAGGACTTTGGCGTTGGGATAGGCGGTGGCGAAAGTCTGTGCGATCTCGTGAATATTCGCCTTCAGGCCGGTGATAAGGGGCTTGTTCGCCAATCCCAGACGTTTCATCTCGTAGGCGGCACAGCACATAATGAGCGTCTTGCCGCCACCCACCTCGTGATCGGCGATCCCCCCTCCGTTCTGCTTGAGCATCCAGATGCAGTCCTTCTGGCTGGGGTACAGGTCGGGAATGCCCAAGCCCTTGAGGTCGAGGCCGGGAAAGCTCTGGTGCGATCCGTCGTACTTTGGACGGACGAAGCAGTTGAACCTGCGGTTGTACATATCCGCCATTTTCCGCTTGAACTCCGGCGACTGCTCCATGAGCCAGTCGGAGAAGCCGCTCCGGATTTCATCAATCTTGCTGTTGGCGAGCAAGGTGACTTCGGGATCACGTATCTTCATCTCGTTGCCCGCTTTGTCCAAGACGGTTTTGGTGATGTTGGGTGTGGTGTTGTGGATGGCATGGCGCATGAGAGCGATGCCGTTGAAGATGCGACTTTCCGAACGCACCGAATACTGGTTCATGATGCGTGGGGAGGTCATGTCGGCCCTGATGCTGTACTCGTCGCTGCTGGCGGTATAGCGGACGGACACATCTGTATCGAACAGCCATGAGGCGTAGCGGCTGTAAACCGCCGCCGGTATCCAACGCTCGCCGAAATTAAAATCCAGATCCTCGAAAGGTATGGGCGTGGGAAGCGACTGCCGCAGGGCTTCGAGAGAAATACGGGCCTCGCCGTTGTCGGGATGCGACTGCAAATATTCTTCGATATGTTCGGCTTTGGCCATGACGTTGCCGGAAATGAAACGGTCGGCAATCTCGTAGTTCTTCGAGAGGGGATTGTAAAAGATCCGCCCACGCAGTTCTTCCAACAGGGTGGACTGCGACTTGTCAGTCAGGGACTCCATGTACGACATGTCCACGTTGCCATACTTGTTGAGCGAGGCGGTGAGCGCCTCGTGCACGTCGTCGGTATGGGTGATCTCGTTGATGTTGTACGAAACGGGATGGTCGAAGATGTCGGCCTTGACCGCCCGGCCGTCGATGTAACGCTCCAGCGACAATATCTCACGGTTGCCCGCATCCATGCGGAACAGGTCGATGTTCTTCTTGTCGTTCAGGTTGCCGAACTGACTGATGAAATCGTCGTAAAGGGTGTTGAGCATGGTGCGCAACGCCGGATTTTCGGCATGGGTGGCGGCTTCGTTCTCGTACAGGTGATGGTAGGTGTCACGTATCTCGATGTAGAGCGACGCACGGCGTCGCTGGCGTTCGGGTAGATCCAACGGGTTGAATACCGGTGCGGCCTCGCCGATGGCGGAAAGGTAGCCTATCTGCCCGTCATCGTCCACAAGAGAGCCGTTACGGTGGTGTCCCTGTAGGTCGGCCGGATAAGGACGGGGCTTCATGCGTTCCTGACGTACGGCCTCTTCCTCCTGCCGGCGGCGTTCCCGTTCCTGACGTTCCTGCTCCTGCCGCTCTTTCTCTTGGGGAGCCGGTTCGGTCGGGACGGTCTGCATGGCGGAATGTTGCTCCAACGGCGGCATATCGAAGAGGGAGAATTGTCCGGAGTCCTCCTTTTTGCGCCTTGTTTTCCTTTTCCTGACTTGTGAACGTTCCTCCTGGGTGAAACCGAAAAGGTCGTATAGGGACATGACCGGCTCCGGTGTGGTCTTTGAGGCGGTTGGCCGGACTTCCGCTGACGGTTGCTCCGGCGTGACAGTTTCACGCTCCACCTGTACCGTCTGTTGATCCACTGAAGTGGAATATCCGTTCACGTTACCAGATTGGTTGAGTTCCCGTACCTGTGCGATGCGTTGCGACATGGTTTCTGCCGGACGGCTCACCAGATTGCGGAACTCCTGCACGGGTGAATGGCGGAGATACAAGTCCAGGTCGAGCTGTTCCGAGAGGTTGCGGTCAAGGAAATACTTCATGTCGGCGGCGATGGCTTCCATACCCCCGTCATGCAGGTAGATGCGTGCCGGCTTTCCGTAGGGATCGGTACCGACATGGCCACGTGTATGCACGATGGCGGCGGTATGCTCGAAATACTCGTTCTGTGTCGTCCCGTCGGCCTGCGTGCCGACTTCGACGAAAGACCGTTCAAGCGGGGTGTATTCCCTCTGGGAAAGTGTGTCCTTCTGCAAGATGACCAGGTCGCTGCCCACCTCTGTACCGGCATAATCTGTAAAGAGGTTGTTGGGCAGGCGGACAGCCGAGAGCAGCCGGGACCGGTTCATCAGGTATTGCCTTACGGGATAGGCCATAGCGGAGTTCATCATTCCCTGAGAGGTGATGAAGGCAAGGATGCCTCCCTCACGGACGGCATCCAGCCCTTTGGCGAAGAAATAGTTGTGCAGGCTGTTCAACGCAAAACGCCTGGCCGTGCCGTTGTCGAAGGACGGGTCGAAAACACGTATGTCGCCGAAGGGGATGTTGCTGCTCACCACGTCGAAATAGCCGTTGCGATGCGGGGGCAGTTCCTCGAAGCCCTTGATATTGACCTGTGCTTCGGGATGGAGCCGAGCGAGGATGCGGCCGGTAAGCAAATCCTTTTCATAGGCGACAATTTCGGGGGCGTTGCCGGCTGCGGAGTGGAATTGCGGTTGGAAGGCTGAAACAAAATTGCCGATTCCCGATGAAGGATCGAGGAAACGGCCGGGCGACACTCCGTGTTCGCCCAAAGAAGAGGCAATGGCATTGATAATCGCCGGCGGTGTGTAGAAAGCGGTGAAGGTGGATGCCTTCACGCTTTCCACCAGCCGCTTGTATTCGCGTTCGTCAGCGGCTCCGTCACGCAGGACGTTGTGAAGTTCCGTAACCAGGGGGAACAGTTCACGGTCGGCCTGTGTCCAGCGGAGTATGTCGGTGAGTTTCCCGAAAGGAGAAAGAACCGCCTTGATGCCTCCAAACCCGGAGTAGGCGGCGAGTGTGCCCGCTTCCTCCGGTGTGGCGGTGAGTTGTTCCTTCTCCAAACGGAACATTAGCCGGATTGCCTCTATATTGTCCCTGAGATGTGCCTTTTTATTATAAGCCATTCTCTTCCAGCCAGATTACAACCATACCTGTCAGCTCGTCATAGAGTTGTTCGAACTCCGGGCTGAACATGAAATCATCCGAGAGCGTATAGCCGGAGAAGACCTTCCGGCATTCGGGAAGCAACTGCAAGGCCACGCTGCGTGCGCTGCCCTCGGAGATCTCGGCAGCGAACTCGTTCCAGAGGACGGTGACCAGTGTGTCCAGAGGAGAGAAATGCAACCCCTGAAAAAGCAGTGCGTTCGCCTGTTGTGCCGCATCGTCGTAGGTCAGACCGGAACGGATGGCTGCACTGAAGGCTTCGGCGGCCTGATCGCTGCGGGTGGTGACGAAAGACTCGTCATCCGCCAAGTCCGGATGCGACTCACGCAGGAAGGACAACAGGGTAAGACGGTAGTAAGATAATTCATCCGGTTCTTCTGCTACGGATACCGGCACATTGGATTTATTCTGATTCATATAATTATCGGATTATTAAGTGATACAATTCGGACGGGTTATTTCTTCCTGCCGCTTTTCTTTTCCTGCGGTTTTCTGTCCGGGAAGGAGTAACCTATGGTAAAGTCGGGATTAAGCACCAGTGCGGCATCGAAGCTCTTGCCCTCACGGCTCTTGAAGCCTTTGACAAGAGAGGTGCGGCCTTTGGTCGCCAGCTCGATGATCTGTCCGTCGGTCAGTATCTTACCTCCCTTGTTACGGAACAGGGTGAAGCTGCAATCGACATCGGCGCATTTGGCAACCTTGTCGAAGAACAGGATGCGGCTCTTCCTGCACTTGGGACAGGTGCATTGCCCCCCTGAAGGAGCGACATCAAGGGTGGCGGCCAGCAGTTCGGTAACGATCTGTGCGGTATAGACCTCTATGTTCCGGCGGAAAGAGAGGGCATCGGCCTCTCCGGTTTCTATTTTGGCGAGGGTGTTCTCCCACGCTGCTGTCATTTCGACGTCGGCAATCTTTTTGTCCTTTACCGTATCGTAAACCGCCAGTCCTTTTTCGGTGGGTACAAGGTTCTTCTTGTCCCGGCGTATGTAGTCGCGGGCAAACAATGTTTCGATGACAGCCGCACGAGTGGCCGGAGTGCCGATACCGACCTCACGGATTCCGGCACGCAGTTGTTCGTCGTTGATCTCCCTGCCGCAATGCTCCATGGCGGAGAGCAGTGAACTCTCGGTATGCAGCGGTTTGGGCTTGGTCTGTTTCTCCACTGTTTCGGAGGCGAGCAGCGGCAGGATTTCACCTGTCTGCAGCTCCGGTAACATGGTTTCTTCCACTTCTTCTTCCGGTTCGCCACGCACGGCACGCCAACCGGCGGACTTGACGACCACACCCTTGATGGTAAATATCTCACCACCTGCGGACAAGGTCACTTCGGTCATTTCCTTGACGCAACATGGCAAGAAGGCTTCGAGCAGGCGTGCGGCAACCATTTCATAGATAGCCTGCTCGTCCTGCGACAGACCTTCGGGCAGGTTCTCGGTGATGAGAAGCGCATGGTGGTCGGTGACTTTGGCATCATCTACCGGACGGCGGTTGAGCGGTGCGTCCGGCAGGACGGATGCGGTGGCGGTGAAGCGTGGATATTGCCGCAGGAGCATTATGCGCGAGGGGATCTCGTCGAAAACATCTTCGGATATATAACAGCTGCCGGTACGTGGATAGCTTAGCACTTTCTTCTCGTACAGGCTTTGCGCAAGCGTGAGCGTCTTGTCTGCGGAGAAGTCCAGTTTGCTGTTGGCCTCTTTCTGCAAGGCGGTCAGGTCATAGAGCAACGGCGGCTCTTGAACGGCCTCCCTATGCTCTACGGAAGTGACGGCAAGCGTACCGCCGTCCTTAATCTCACGAAACTTGGCGGTGGCTGTGTCAAGGTCATCGAAGCGGTTCTGTGACAGTGCGGAGAAAACGATGCCGTCCTTAGCCGCCGAAAGCTTTATCCGGAAATAAGTCCGGGGCTCGAACTGCCTGTTCTCCCGGTAGCGTGAGCAGATCATCGCCAATGTGGGTGTCTGCACCCGTCCCAGGGAGAACACGCCCTGTCCGGCGGCAAGGCTGAGTGCCTGAGAACTGTTGATGCCCACGAGCCAGTCCGCCTCGCTGCGGGCTTTGGCGGAGAGGTAAAGACTGTCGTAAAGGCTTCCCTCCCTAAGATTCTGCAACCCCTCACGGATGGCCTTGTTGGTGAGCGAGGAGATCCACAGACGGGCAAAGGGTTTGGTACAACCGAGATAGTTGTACACGTAACGGAAAATCAACTCGCCCTCACGACCTGCGTCGGTGGCAACGATGATGGACTCGCATCTGTCGAACAGCTCCCGGATCACTCCCAATTGCCTGACGACTCCGGGATCGTCCTTGTAAGCCTTACCCTCTCGCACCTGACGGGGAACAAGCCTGAACTCTTGTGGCAATATGGGCAGGTGTTCCTGACGGAAACCGGAGAGACCGTAACTTTCGGGCATGGCAAGACCGACCAGATGCCCGAATGCCCATGTCACGGCATATCCGCTCCCCATTAGATACCCCTCTTTCCGTTGGCGTGCGCCCACTACGGACGCTATGGCCTGTGCCACGCTGGGCTTTTCTGCAATGATAACTTTCATATAATGTATTATTTATGTGAATGGTTAAATGGATACTCCTTTCTTATCGGTTTTCTGTACCGGGCGGTTCCGGCTGACAGTGTTTTCCGGCTTCGTGCCGTCCTGACGGACGGCCGCCTGTTGCGACTGTCCCTGCTTTTTGCTCTTGTCCGGATTCCATTTGAAGAAATCGAACTTTGCCCGCTCGTGGTTGACACGGACGAAAGCACTGAACAAGTTTCCCTCGTTGTCAGTCATGTTCTTGATATGGACTGTCTTGCCGGCGGCTAAGTTCTCCCGTACCTCGGGTGTCAGCCCGACGCCTTTGAGTACCTGTGGTATGACCAGTTCACGGCTTCGCATCTGTGTCTCTGATTGCGCCTGTTTACGGTTCAGCCCCCTGAAGTCATAAGTGAAGCCGCCCTTGCAGACGTTATACTGGAGGCGTGCGTCGTAACATCCTTGTTTCTTTTCGGACCACATGTTCTCAACCAGTACGGACTCGCCCTGTGCCAGCCTTGTGATCTGGTCGTCGGAGAGCCGTACCCGGTTCACTTCCTGAGGTATGGTGATTTCGCTGACCGGAACATGGTGTAGGCGGTTGGTTTTGGGATTGAGCGAGAGCAGACACGGCTCACGCACTCCTTCGGCAAGTTCCAGCTCAACGACGCAGCCGGCATTGTTGCTCTTGGAAAGATTCTCTTTCACTTCGGGAGAAAGCTCCGTACCCATGTACGGTCGGTCCAGTTCGGGATACCGCTTGCAGCATTCCACGTTCAGGACCGGTTTGCCGCCGGCTGATTCCACTAGGCGGATGCAGGCCGGCGTTTCGAAGTCGATACCCTCGAAGGAGATCCTGATGTCGAGGACGGCGGACTCGTGGCCGTTTAGCAGGCGTTGCATGCCCGTTTCGCCCAACGATTCGGGGGTTACGCCCATGCGTGCGAGCTGCTGCCAATCCACCTCGTCCACTCCCCAACGGGTGGTCTGTTGCGGAGTGTCGCCTGTGATGCTCTGCTCCTGTGCCGGTTGCCGGATGTCAATGGCGTAACTGGAAAGAAGCTGTTCGTTCTCTTTCGGGAATTTGAATATCTCCACCAGGTCCTTGGCTGTGGATAACATTTCCACCGGCAGATGGTAGAAGCGGAAGTCCGAGGGTCGGTCATACTGGCGGTTCATGTTGGAGAAAAACGTCCCGAGCACGGACTCGTTGCGGTCAATGCGCAGAAAACTGTCGGAGGGCTTTGCCTGTGCCAGTGGTTTGGTTCGGAGTGCACCGTCAGGCCCAATATCCTGAACGATGTGCGGTGTGTTGCCGTCGGAGGCGTTGGTGACTACCAATGCCTCGTTCTTGAAATCTTTGAAATTGTCCATAAATCAATCGGATTAAATTGTGAAACAATAAAGTTAATTGCACTACGAAGGTAGGCTTAAGCTGTTGTAGCACGAGAAAGAATGTGACGCTCGGGTATAAGTGGCTACCGGTTGGCATGAAATGTCTCCTGTTTCCTGTTCTGTATGATTCGTCTTATACAGTGAAGGCAACATCAAGACGTTGCGGTAGAATCGTTCATCGGATATTTTAGATGATCCGAATGGCGGGCTGGAAAAGAACGGAGCCGTTCTTGAGTGCATGGCAGAAAATACCGTGGGGTGGGGGAATTATCAAGAAAAGTATCCCGTGGGTATCGGCCAGCTCTTTTGATATTGTAACTTTTTCCGGGAATCAGGTAGCATGAGATGTTTCTTTTTGAGAGTAAGCTAAAAAACAGTTCATGGAATGAATGCTTCAACAACGGCAGGGTATTGAATGTCAAATAACAGCAAACATGTCCTTGCCCTTGTTCATCAAGGCAATAATAACATGCTACAGTTCTGAAGGGGGATTGTTGAAGGAAAACGTCCCGTGTCAGTTTTATTTGTGCAAGAATTCTCTTTACCCGTATTCAATTATTTGCCAACGGAGGATTCTTGCCGCTTTTCTGCCTTTTTATTCATGCAACCTTTTATTATAGAACATTGTTGCAAATAGCGGCATTTTGTTTGCTGTTTAGTTTCTTTCATGCGACTTTTGCATTTTTTATGCAAACAGTTAATTCATGTAAATATTTGTAATTAATACACAGTTATGGCAACAGTAAAAACGGTATTAGTAAAAGGTCGGTGTAATAGTCGTGGGGCCTATCCATTGGCCGTACAGGTTCTTCATAAACGGAAGAAGAAAGTCTTTTATACGGGATACAGCATTGAACCCTGTCAGTTTGATTCCCTTGGCGGACGGGTACTCTTTGATGGCATATATACGAGGGAAACTGTCCGGCGCATGAACCGTGCATGCCGGAAAATTTGTAAAATTCTGGATAAGGCCATAGGCATCTTGGAAAGAGAGGGCACTGAATATACGATATGTGATATATCCAGGGGGTATGAGACTCTGACGGGGAAGATCGGATTTTATGGCTATTTCCATGAGAGAATCCGTGTGCTTTTCGACACCGGACACGAAGGGACGGCAAAAGCATACGAGGCGACCCTGCATTCCATGCAAAAACATTTGTGCAAGGCTGATTTCCCATTTGCGGATCTTTCTTCCCGACTTGTCATTAAGTATCGTGACGCTCTGCTGGAAGCCGGCGTGGGCAAGAATACGATAGGTTTTTATTTACATAATATGAAAGCGGTGTACAGGCGGGGATGCCTTGAACTGAATCTGACATTTCCTTCACCCTTTTGCAATATCAGAATCCGGTCTGAAAAGACTGTTAAACAAAGTCTTCCCATGAAGCAGGTGAAGTCCCTTGCCAATCTGTCACTTTCAGTCGGAACACCGGAATGCCTGGCCAGAGATATTTTTATGTTCAGCATCTATACCCGGGGAATGTCATTCGTGGATATTGCCCTGCTGAAAAAGAGTGATGTTTTTCCCGGAGTAATCCGCTATAGAAGGCAGAAAACCGGCCAGTTGCTTGAAATAGGCATCAACAGGCAGATACAGAGTCTGCTGGAAAGGTATGGGGATACTGGCGGTGACTATCTTTTCCCTCTGGTTGATGAATTGGAAGCTCCTTATTCGGGGTATAAAAAAGCTTATAACAAGATAAGGTATGCCCTGAAGAAGGTTTCGCGGAGAATCGGCATGAACATTCCCTTACGTCTGCATGCCGCCCGCCACTGTTGGGCAACGATGGCCCATGAAAACGGTGCCCCGCTTCATACCATCAGTGAATGTTTGGGGCATTCTTCGGAGAAAGTTACCAGAATCTATCTGAAGGAACTTGACCGGTCAGTATTGGACGAAGTGAACAATCACATAGCAGATAATATATGCTGATTTGGTAATATATGTTAATTGTATGATTGTATTGTCCTATTTAATTGGTGATATGGTATATTTGTAAATGAGCTTTTGCAGTCTCTATGACAGAGAGTGGAAAAGCGTCTGTTTGTCATTCCTTTTCATATAAAAAGACAATATGACAACGTTGGCTTTATAATTGCTTGCAAAGATAGAAAGGGATCAATTAACCGCTATTATCATAACGATTCATTTTTTTATCTTTTTCATTCGATTACACTCTATCGGAGAGCCTCTTTGGAGTTTTATTCCTATTTTTCAGTAGTTCCCTCCATTCTCCGGGAGTGTACCCGAAGTTTCTTTTACAGTACCTGCAAAATTGGGGCTGTGAAGAAAAATGCAGTTCATCGGCTATAATTCCTATCGGCGTATCCTCATTGGCCAATTTATATTTAATTATACTGTTTATTTGTTTCTGTAACCACTCGCTTGCCGGTTCTCTGAACTCTTTAGAGAAACTCCTTTTAAAAGTAGAAAGAGAATATCCGCACAGATAGGAAAGTTCCTTTACTGTCCTGGCATTTCTATAATTATCAAGCACCTTCTTTCTGAATTCACGATCATTCCCCAATATAGGACGGAAAAAGGCCGCCTGTTCCGTTTTTGTATAATAGAACCGTATGTTCCAGAACAGCTCTTTAAGCTTTGTTTCATGAAAATGGACGCAACCGGCCCCATCCTCCAGATAGCCCGTTAAAAGTTTGAGGAACATGGGTAACCTGCCTCTGATTTCAAGGGGGTGCATTCCTCTTTCACCCGCCCCCTCCGGACTGTTAAGTTGTGAGAATGACATCTTTTCACAACCCTGTACGGAAATATCAAATTGTGCAATGACAATACTCACTTTTCCTTGTGAGAATATCCTGAACATGCTTCTCCTGCTGCAACAAATCATATTACCGGCCGGGAGTTTTATTCTTTCTCCGTTGCAGGACAACTCCAGCTCTCCTTCCATTACAAACAAAATACAGTCGGTCTCATGGGTTTCCTCATCCGTTTCTATTTTTAAACTTTCGTAATATAAAAATCCTTCCCGGATACATTTTGCATAATTGTAGCAGGAAGTATGCTCCTTTAAATACAATATTCCCATTGTTTCTGTTATTTAGTAAAAAATATAAGGTTATATTATTGTTTATCTGCGTATTGACCTTTTATATTGGTTCTGTATCTGACATATTTTCATCTTATCCGTCAAAAAGACCCGTTTCAAGCTCTTTCTATGCTATTTTATACTTTTTTCCACTCTCTGTCATAGAGAGTGAAAGTATTGCTTGATCTTTAAACGGGTGATTTATTAATGCTTTTATTATATGAATTTAAAAAAGTTTTTTATTTTGGCCCTGTTTTTTGGGAGTACCTGTCCGGCCTTTTGCAGTGGTGATACCCTGCGTTGCCGGTTCTATTTCCCTGTGGGCGGTTTTACTCCGGACCTTTCCTACCGGGCTAACGGTTCCCGTCTGGATTCCTTTCTTTCCGGCGTCCGTTCCCAGCAGGAACATTCCGTGTTGCGTCGTGTGAGCCTATGCTCCGGTGCAAGCCCGGAGGGGAGTCAGGCTTTGAACAGACGCCTGTCTGATGAACGGCTCGCATCTTTGCGGAGCCTTATCCGGGAACGTCTTTCGGTTCCCGATTCGATATTTGTATGCACCTCTTTGGGGGATGATTGGGAGGGGCTTACCTCACTTGTCGAGATGTCCGACATGCCCTACCGTGAGGAAGCTCTCCGCATCCTTCGTGATACGCCCATGTGGGTGACCCGTGGCGGTGTGGTCGTTGATTCCCGCAAGCGGCAGCTGATGAATCTGCGCGGCGGTCGTGCATGGCATTATATGGCCGAACATTTCTTTCCTGAGTTGCGTAACAGTTCTGTGGTCGAATGTGAGTTCGAGCCGGTTGTCATGGAAAAGGATATGCCCCTTATTGCAGAACCCGGAGATGTGGAACCGGCGGACACCGTCATCGTTCGCGATACTATTGAAAGGACTGTCGTTGTCCATGACACGATACAGGTACCGGTTTCTATGGACAATGTACCCAAACCTTTCTACATGGGACTCAAGACCAATCTGCTTTATGACGCTCTTCTTGTCCCGAACGTAGGTGTCGAATTCTATCTGGGCAAGAACTGGACGGTGGGTGCGAACTGGATGTATTCCTGGTGGAGCCGTGACAAGAAGCACCGCTACTGGCGGATGTATGGCGGGGAAATGGCGGTGCGCAAATACTTCGGCGGCGCCGCCGAAAGGAAGCCGCTGACGGGGCATCACTTGGGCGTGTACGGCCAGATCTTTACTTATGACTTCGAAACAGGCGGGCATGGCTATATGGGCGGTAAGCCCGGAGGCACACTTTGGGACAAGATGAACTACGCTGCCGGCATAGAGTACGGTTACTCTTTGCCCGTCGCACGCAGGCTTAATCTTGATTTTGTAATCGGCCTCGGTTATTGGGGCGGTACCTATTATGAATATCTGCCCATGGACAATCATTATGTATGGCAGGCGACCAGGCAGCGCCATTGGTTCGGCCCGACGAAGGCCGAGATCTCCCTTGTGTGGTTGCTCGGGCGTGGAAACTACAATCAAAAGAAAGGAGGTGTACAATGAACCGGTATTTATACATGCTGTTGTTCCTGGCAGGGACTGTATTGAGTTCGTGTGAGCATAAGGACTTATGCTATGACCACCCTCACGGTGTTGACATGAATCTGGTTTTTGACTGGAGGAATGCTCCGGATGCCGATCCGGAACGTATGATGGCCTACTTTTTTCCTGTCGGTGGCGGGCAGCCCATCAAATATGAGTTTATGAATAAGAACGGTGGAAAGCTTGAATCTCTTCCGAGCGGGACGTATCGTGTGTTGTGCATGAACAGCGACACGGAGAAAGCTCTGATTAAGGGTGAGGGTGCGTATGATACTTTCGAGGTATTTACCAACTCCACTTCATTGCTGGAAGGGCTGGGAGTAATGGTTGCCACGGAACCTGTCCGCGCCGGAGACGAGTCTGCGGTTGCGACTCCCGACATGATATGGACGGACCGTCTGGAAAGCCTCACGGTTTCCGGTTCGGACGGGGGAGGTACCATCACGCTTTACCCTGCGGAGTCTGTCACAAGGGTCAGTTGTGAGATTCGTAATGTGCAGAACCTGCAACATGTGACCAATGTCAGTGGTTCGTTGTCGGGAATGTCCCAAAGCTATTTTGCCGGAAAGGACAAACTCTCGGGTGTACGTGTGACCCATCCTTTCGCACTTTCTAAAAGCGGTGAAAAAGTGATTACGGGTGAATTCCTTTCTTTTGGGCATTGTCCGGATACGGATATTCAGCACCTGCTCACGGTTTATGCCGTTCTTGAGGACGGAAGTAAATGGTTCTATGAGTTTGACAAGGACGATGTTACCCGGCAGATTCATGAATCTCCCGACCAGCGTCACATCCATATTGTTTTGGACGGACTTCCTTTCCCGAAACCCATTACCGGTGGTAACGGGGGGATGTATCCCACTGTTGATGACTGGTTTGATGTGAATGTCGATATAGATATGTAAATCATTTTTTTTCTTCTATCAAAAGCAGAGCGTATAGAAGTAATCATAAATAAATTATCTCTTAAGTTTTACTATTTTTTTTTACAATCATGAAAATTAAAACTTTGTTTTTGGCCACTGCTGCATTGGCTGCTTTGGCGTCGTGTTCGAATGATGAGACGGTAGATGTCAATCAGGGAAGTGGCATCCGTATGAAAGCTTTCTTGAATAAAGCTACCACTCGTGCCGCTGAAATGAATCCTGCCGGAATAGCAGGAGCGGGTGGCTTTAAAGTACATGCGTATTGTGCTAATAACGCAGGATTTAACTTCACAGATGTGTTTAAAAATGCGAATGGTGGAACCGGTGACTGGAACAGTGACAACAAACACTATTGGCCGGGCGATGACTCTGAGATGGAATTCTTTGCCTATGCTCCGACTACTACCGTAGCGGCAACAGATGGTAAGACTATTCCTGATTATACTATCAGTGCCACTTCTGCTAAAGATCAGACAGATTTGGTTGTAGGGTATAATAAAGGTAAAAAATCTCTCAATGAGGCTGGCGGTCTTGAAATGAACTTCCGTCATGCGTTGTCACAAGTTGTCATACAAGCCAAGAACTCTAACACTACCAACATGAAAGTCGAAGTGATTGGTGTGAAAGTGGGCTATGTAAAATCTAAAGGTACTTTGACTATGCCGACAGCTACAACAACGAATAATGCAGCTTTACTGCCTTTGGCTAGTTGGAGTGCTCAAGTAGATGAACTTAGCTATACTGCTGGTTTAGTTGATAAAACCACACCTGCAAGCCCAGGCACTGCCATTGAGTTGAATGCCAATGCACAGGATCTTCAATTTCTCGAAGGTGGTTTCATGCTTTTGCCGCAAACACAGACTAAATGGACTTCAGTGCCGAATGCCAATGGTGCTTATCTGGCTGTATTATGTAGAATCTCTCAAAACGATGGTACTGGCAAATTTAATTTGCTTTACCCGAAAGCTGATGCGATTGCTGCCGGTGAGAATTATGGTTATTCAGCCGTGCCTGTTGAGGTAACTTGGGAGCCGGGTAAGAAGTACACTTACACTCTTGATTTCTTTGGCAATGGTGGCGGTGGTCAAGTTGACCCTGAAAAACCGGACGGTGGTGATGAGATCGTAGGTGGTCCTATCAAGTTTACCGTTACTGTAGATAACTGGACTGATATCAATACTAATGTTGATATGAAGTAAACTATCTCCTTTAGAGAAAAGGCTTCAATATTGAAGCTAGACTTAATATAGAGGTTAATCACAATTTCCTAAACCGGAACCGGAATGAGGTATGTATTTTCTTCATTCCGGTTTTATAATATAATTTTATTGTATCTGATAAATGAGATTATATTGGCAAGAAAATTTATTTTTAATCATTAATATAGATGAAAGTCAATAATTTGCATAAGTGGTCTTTTTTCACTTGTCTGTTGTTGTCTGCGGTAGCCTGTGAGGATGAATTGTCTTCTCCTTCTTCTTCAGGTAACGGCTTGTGTTTTACTGCCACAGAAAATGTTCATCGTGAAGTGGGGACCCGTTCCTCTTCCGGTGGTGATAGTCTTCTCTCTTCCAGCGTTACCCCATTGGAAGCCGAGGGACGTACTTTATATTTGCATACCACAGTCACCGACGGTATTGAAGGTGGCCGTTTGGGTAAAGACGAACCCCTCACCCGGGCCACTCCGGTAAGTGATATGAGCACTTACGGAAGCTTTTCTGTATTTGCTGCATTTTATCAAGGAGCCTGGTCTCCTGTCAGTCAGAACTTGAACTTCATGTATAATGTTCCAGTCAGCCTGTCCGGTTCCGTGTGGTCTCCTCAACCGGATTATTATTGGCCGGGTAGTGGCTATAACGTTCGTTTTTATGCTTATGCCCCGATAGATGCGGAGTTTGCACCAAAGCAACATGCATTTGCCAATGATTTTTATATCCAATATGAGGTTCCGACTGATGTGTCGAAACAGAAGGATTTGCTGATAGCCAAAAGTGCGGAATATGCGGGTAATCATGGTAGTATTGTACCTTTAGAGTTCAAGCATGTGCTCACAGCGGTGAGATTTGTTGTGGGTGATGACATGAAAGCCGGTACCGTGAATAAAGTCCGTTTGCGGAACATCACTTCCGGCGGTGTGTATTATCCGGAGACGGGTTATGTCGGGAAACTGGTAGGCCCGGGAATAGTGAAGGATTTTGAGCAAGAGTTGAACAAGGTGACGGACGGCACTCCTGGTGCGTCCATAACGGAGCCTTTCCAGACCTTTATGCTTCCTCCGCAAGGCTTTACCGATGACAGTAGTGTCATCGAGATTGTTTTCACGGATGATGAGGGCGAACATACTTTGAGTGCCAGCCTTAAAGATCAAATGTGGAATTCCGGCACAACCGTCACCTATAAAATTTCTACCAGTTCCATCAACTGGGATTATCATCTGGACGTTACCGGTCCTTCCGAATACTCCTATGCTGGTGGCACCGATGTATATAAGGTTACCAGTTACAGAAGACACCATAAAGGTACAGAGGAAGCCATTCCCTGGACTACGGAATTTTCTACGGATAACGGTTTGTCATGGAGCGCCGATAAGCCAGACTGGCTCACAGATTTTACAACCTCCGGTCCGGGTGGCTCTGCCTCACAGTCATTTAATGCGACTGTCGGTGCACAGGCAGGTATAGAGGTGAATTCGCATACGGCTACATTGAGGGCTGCTGCGCCAAAAGGCTCGGCCGGTCAGCCTTACAACCTGTCGAACAGTACGGGCAATACGCGTGTGGAGAATACTGCCAACTGTTATGTTGTTGGTGCTCCGGGATATTATTCTTTCCCATTGGTATATGGCAATGCCGTCAAGAATGGCGCAACCAACACTTCGGCCTATACAACAGCCAACTCCGGTTCCAACATTTTGAGTACTTTCATCAATCATACCGGCAATGGTATCACCGATCCTTACATTACCAATAATGCCGGTTGCGTTCCTGCCAAGGCTGAACTCGTATGGCAGGATGCCTTATCGCTTGTCAGCGACATTAAATACAATAGCGATATCAATGGTGGTAATATCTCCTTTAAGGTTGATAAGTCTTCCATTCGGCAAGGCAATGCTGTCATTGCCGTCAAGGATGCAAAAGACCAAATACTCTGGTCATGGCATATCTGGGTTACTGACGAGGATATTGATAAAACCATCGAGGTAACCAATCACCAAGGCAAACAATATAGATTTATGCCTATCTTTCTCGGCTGGTGCGATGTTTATACCAAAACTTATGCAGAGCGTAGTTGCAAGGTGAAATTCACTGCCGGAGGAAAGAGTCAAGAGATAACCATCAAACAAACTTCGATTTCAATCACTACAAGCAATCACCCTTATTATCAGTGGGGGCGCAAAGATCCTTTCCTGCCGTCGAACGGATTAGCTGATGCCAATAAAACCTGGTATGACAAGGCCGGCAATGCTTCTACGGACAATCCTGCAACAGAGAACCTCTCTACCGGCGCCACTTGTATTAAGAACTATATTCTCAAGCCCAATGTGATGCAGAGTTCACATAACGGCGATGGTCTTTATCAGAATCTTTGGAGTGCCGATAATAATGTTTATACTGCTAATGACAATTTGGTTGTCAAAACGATTTATGATCCCAGTCCTGTCGGCTTCAAACTTCCTGCCAGCAATGCTTTTACGGGATTCACAGTAACTGGAGAACATGTAACTTCCCCTTATCATGTCAATGGAATCTGGGACAGCTCCTTAAAGGGATGGAATTTCTACACTGATTCCTCAAGAAATAAAACTATTTTCTTCCCTGCGTCGGGGCTTCGCGATTACAATGGCTGGGTGGAATACGTTGACAACTACGGCTATGGTTGGTCGGCGGGTCCTTACAGCCAGGAAAACGGTAGCAACCTGAGCTTCACCCCGTGGAGTGTGACCCCGTTGACCAACGGCGGCTATCGAATGTATGGTATGGGGGTGCGTCCTACCCATGAATAGTTATTAGCAAACAGTTGTAAATTATAAAAATATCAATTAGTTGAATTATGAAGATAAAATATGGAATTAAATACCTGTTTGGTCTTTGCCTACTCCCTGTATGTATGGGATGTAATGATGAACTGGATTCTCCTTCATCTTCAGGCAATGGCTTGCGTTTTACTGCCACAGAGAATGTTCATTGTGAAGTGGGGACCCGTTCCTCTTCCGGTGGTGATAGTCTTCTCTCTTCCAGCGTTACCCCGTTGGAAGTCGAGGGACATACTTTATATTTGCATACCACAGTTACCGACGGTATTGACGGTAGCCATTTGGGTAAAGACGAACCCCTCACGCGAGCTACTCCGGTAAGCGATATGAGCACTTACGGAAGTTTTTCTGTATTTGCCGCATTTTATCAAGGAGCCTGGTCTCCTGCCAGTCAGAACTTGAACTTCATGTATAATGTTCCTGTCAGCCTGTCCGGTTCCGTGTGGTCTCCTCAACCGGATTATTATTGGCCGGGTAGTGGCTATAACGTTCGTTTTTATGCTTATGCTCCGATAGATGCGGAGTTTGCGCCAAAGCAACATGCAACCGCCAATGGTTTTTATATCAAATACGAGGTTCCGACTGATGTGTTGAAACAGAAGGATTTGCTGATAGCCAAGAGTGCGGAATATGCGGGTAACCATGGTAGTATTGTACCTTTGGAGTTCAAGCATGTGCTCACAGCGGTGAGATTTGTTGTGGGTGATGACATGAAAG
>OKRR01001721.1_pt1 | contig 18091 bp, 16 predicted proteins | sample 1601211 | NCBI WGS metagenome assembly OKRR01 (sample SAMEA3541525, study PRJEB24748) | human gut metagenome | biome: human gut; feature: human-associated habitat; material: faeces | place: China | collected 2012
CATCAGAAAACAGTCAACGATACTTACCGAAAATAGCGAGTTGTAATATTTACATTGCGAACGGGGACGTCCCTGTTTCAGCTTAAAATTACCGAGGAGGAATATCATGGAAAAGCTCTTTCATCTGAAAGAAAACGGTACCAACGTGAAGACCGAAGTCATGGCTGGTATCACCACGTTCCTTGCGATGGCGTACATCCTGGCCGTGAACCCCAGCATGCTGGGCGACGCGGGCATGAACAGCCAGGGCGTCTTTATGGCGACTGCCCTTGCGGCGGCGGTGGCCACCATCGTGATGGCCCTTCTGGCCAACTATCCCATCGCGCTGGCTTCCGGCATGGGCCTGAACGCCTATTTTGCCTACACCATCTGCCTGGGCGAGCTGGCGGACCAGGCCAATCCCTGGCAGATCGCCCTCACCGCCATCCTGGTGGAAGGCATTATCTTCATCATTCTTTCCGCGTTCAAGTTCCGTGAGACGCTGGTCAACTGCATCCCCGAGAACCTGAAATACGGCATCACCACGGGCATCGGCCTGTTCATCACATTCATCGGCCTGCAGAACGCCGGCATCGCCGCGGCGGACGCCTCCACGAAGGTGGCTCTGGGCGACATCGCCCAGCCGCAGGTCGCGCTCGCGCTCATCGGCGTGATCATCATCGGCCTGATGCTGTACTTCAATGTCAAGGGCGCCATTCTCTGGGGCATCCTCATCACGTGGGGGCTGGGCATCATTGCGCAGTTCACGGGCTGGTATGCGGTGAACCCCGAGGCCGGCGTGTATTCGCTGCTGCCCTCCGGCTCGTTCCTGCCCAACTTTGCGGCGCTGGGCGACACCGCGTTCAAATTCGACTTCAGCTTCATGCTGAACAACACCGTTGAATTTGCAGTTATCGTGTTCGCGTTCCTGTTCGTTGACCTGTTCGACACCGTGGGCACGCTCATCGGCGTTGCCGCAAAGGGCAACATGCTGGATAAGGACGGCAAGCTGCCCCGCGTGGGCCGCGCTTTGATGGCCGACGCCATCGGCACCGTGGCGGGCGCCTGCCTGGGCACCTCCACCGTCACCAGCTATGTGGAAAGCTCCGCCGGCGTGGCCGAGGGCGGCCGCACGGGCCTCACCTCTCTCACCACGGCCGCGATGTTCATCCTCTCGCTGTTCCTGTGGCCCGTGTTCGGCGCCATCCCCAGCTTCGCCACTGCTCCGGCGCTCATCATCGTGGGCCTGTTCATGATGTCCAGCGTGCTGAAGGTGAAGTTCGAGGGCGATATGGCCGACGTGCTGGGCGCTTTTGTGGCCATCATCATGATGCCGTTCACCTATTCCATCGCCAACGGCATCATGTTCGGCATCCTGACATGGATGTTCCTGAAGATCTTCCGCGGCAAGGTCAAGGACATCCACCCCGTGATGTGGGTCGTGTTCGCGCTGTTCGTGCTGCGCATCGTCACGCTCTGCTTCTAAAATTCAGGCACTTTTCGCCCCGGCTTTGCGCCGGGGCGTTTTTTGTGCATTACAGCCCGTTTGCATGCAGTTTGCACGCGCCGATTTGTTAATTAAATATCAGCCGAATGCTTGCGAAAAAGCCGGGAAAATACTATAATAAGAAAAGACGCGGCATATTGCCCGCGCAAGACCGAAAGACAATCAAAAAGCCGCAGGAAAGGGAGAGTTACGCATATGAGCACTCTTGGCAAAAAGACAGTTGAAGATATTGAGGTAAAGGGCAGAAACGTTCTGGTCCGCTGCGATTTCAACGTCCCCATGAAGGACGGCGTCATCACCAATGACAACCGCATCGTGGCCGCTCTGCCCACCATTAAAAAGCTGATCGAGAACGGTGGCCGGGTCATTCTGTGCAGCCATCTGGGTAAGCCCAAGAACGGTCCCGAGGAAAAATTCAGTCTCGCGCCCGTCGCCGTGCGCCTCTCCGAACTGCTTGGCAAGCCCGTCGTGTTTGCCAATGACGACAATGTGGCGGGCGAAAATGCCAAAGCCGCCGTTGCCGCAATGCAGGACGGCGATGTTGTGCTGCTGCAGAACACCCGTTTCCGCAAGGAAGAAACCAAAAATCTGCCCGAGTTCTCCAAAGACCTGGCCGATCTGGTGGGTACGGACGGCGCCTATGTAAACGACGCTTTTGGCTCCGCACACCGCGCCCACTGCTCCACCGCCGGCGTTACCGACTACATCAAGGACACCGCTGTGGGCTACCTGATGGAGAAAGAGATTCGTTACCTGGGCAACGCCGTCAACGACCCTGTGCGCCCGTTCGTGGCCATCCTGGGCGGCGCGAAAGTCGCCGATAAGCTGAACGTCATTGAAAACCTGCTGAACAAGGTGGACACGCTGATCATCGGCGGCGGCATGGCTTATACGTTCCTGGCCGCCAAGGGCTGCGAAGTCGGCAAATCTCTTGTGGACCTGGAGAAGGTGGATTACTGCAAGGATATGCTGAAGAAGGCCGAGGAAAAGGGCGTTTCCCTGCTGCTGCCGGTAGACACCACCGTGGCTTCCGCCTTCCCCGACCCCATCGACGCGGAGATTGCCGTCGAAGTGGTGGATTCGGACAAGATCCCGGCCGACATGATGGGCCTTGACATCGGCCCCAAAACGATGGAGCTGTTTGCCGGCGCGGTGAAGAGCGCCAAGACCGTTGTGTGGAACGGCCCCATGGGCGTGTTCGAGAACCCGGTTCTGGCCGCCGGCACCAAGGCGGTAGCGAAAGCCCTGGCTGAAACAGACGCCACCACGGTCATCGGCGGCGGTGACAGCGCGGCTGCCGTGATGCAGCTGGGCTATGCCGACAAGATGACGCACATCTCCACGGGCGGCGGCGCCAGCCTGGAATACCTGGAGGGCAAAGAGCTGCCCGGCATCGCCTGCATCGCGGGCGCATAAGACTCTTTTGCAGGGGCGGCGGGAATCCCGCCTGCCCCTGCGGTTTTTCTCCGGCGGGACGCCGGGCAATATCTTTCAGAACGGAGAATATACGATGAACAAAGCAAAACGCAAAGCCGTCATTGCCGGCAACTGGAAAATGAATAAGACCGCCACCGAGGCCGCGTCTCTCATCGACGCGCTCGTTCCCGCCGTACAGGGAGCGGGCTGCGACGTTGTCATCTGCACGCCGTTCACCAGCCTCTGGACGGCCGTGGAAAAATGCGCCGGCACCAACATCGGTGTGGGCGCAGAAAACGTGCATTTTGAAAAATCCGGCGCGTTCACGGGCGAGATATCCGCGGATATGCTGGTGGATCTGGGCGTGAAATATGTCATCACCGGTCACTCTGAGCGCCGCCAGTACTTTGCCGAAACGGACGAGACCGTCAACAAGCGTACCAAAGCCGCTTTGGCCGCGGGCCTGACGGTGATCGTGTGTGTGGGCGAGAGCCTGGCCCAGCGTGAGCAGGGCGTGACCGAGGAGCTTGTGCGCATGCAGACGAAGATCGCGCTGGGCGGCGTTTCCGCTGAAGAAATGGCCCGCGTCATCATCGCTTACGAGCCGGTGTGGGCCATCGGCACGGGGCGCACCGCCACGGCGGACCAGGCGCAGGAAGTCTGCGCGGCCATCCGCAAGGTGGTGGGTGAGCTGTACGGCGAGGCAGTGGCCGAGGCCACGACCATCCAGTACGGCGGCAGCATGAACGCCGCCAACGCCGACGAGCTGCTGAGCAAGCCTGATGTGGACGGCGGCCTCATCGGAGGCGCCTCCCTGAAGCCTGCGGACTTTGCCGCCATTGTTGCCGCGGCAGGCAAATAATTTTCCGCTGCTTTTTTTGCAAAACAGCGCTGCCCGCGCGGCGCATCCCCATTCAATTTCTTTTTTCAGAAAGGAACCATCTATGAAAAAACCTCTGCTTCTCTGCATTCTGGACGGCTTCGGCTGGGTGCCCGACCAAACCTACGGCAACGCCATCCTTGCCGCCAGGACGCCCAACCTGGATAAGCTGTTCGCGCAGTATCCTTACACCACCATCGGCGCTTCCGGTATGAACGTCGGTTTACCCGACGGCCAGATGGGCAACAGCGAGGTGGGCCACACGAACATCGGCGCAGGCCGTATCGTGTATCAGGAGCTCACCCGCATCACCAAAGACATCCAGGACGGCGGCTTTTTTGAAAATCCGGGCCTGCTGGGCGCAGTAAAGAACGCTGCGGCGGACGGTAAGGCACTGCATCTCATCGGCCTGCTCTCCAACGGCGGCGTCCACAGCCACAACGAGCATCTGTATGCGCTGTTGGAGCTGGCAAGGCGCGGCGGCGTAAAGGATGTTTACGTCCATGCCATTATGGACGGCCGCGATGTGCCGCCCGATTCCGGCAAGGGGTTCATTGAAGAGCTGGAAGCCAAAATGGCCGAGATCGGCGTGGGCAAGATCGCCACCGTCACGGGCCGCTATTACGCCATGGACCGCGACAACCGCTGGGACCGTGTGGAAAAGGCCTACGCCGCCATGGTATACGGCGAAGGCGTGCACGGCACACCGGAAGAAGTGATGAAAAAAAGCTATGCGGACGGCGTGACGGACGAATTCGTCGTGCCCGCCGTGACCTGTGAAGGCGGCCGCGTATCCGCCGGGGACAGCGTGGTGTTCTTCAATTTCCGCCCGGACCGCGCGCGGGAGATCACCCGCACCTTTGTAGATGATGCATTTGCAGGCTTCGAGCGCCGGAACGGCCGTTTCCCTCTGTACTATGTGTGCTTCACCCAGTATGATGCCACGATGCCCAATGTGGAAGTCGCGTTCCATCCGCAGAGCCTGAACAACGTTATGGGCGAATATCTGGCCAAAAACGGCAAAACGCAGCTGCGCATTGCTGAGACGGAAAAATATGCCCATGTGACATTCTTCTTCAACGGCGGCGTGGAGGCCCCGTTTGAAGGTGAGGACCGCGCGCTGATTCCCAGCCCCAAGGTGGCCACCTACGACCTGCAGCCCGAGATGAGCGCATATCTGGTGGCTGACGAATGCGTCAAGCGCATCGAAAGCGACCAATACGACGTCATCATCCTGAACTTTGCAAACTGCGATATGGTGGGCCATACCGGCGTGTTCGAAGCAGCCGTCAAGGCCGTGGAGGCTGTGGACGCCTGTGCGGGCAAAGTGATCGGAGCGGTTTTGGCCAAGGGCGGCGCGGTGCTGCTGACGGCAGACCACGGCAACGCCGACAAAATGTACGATCCGGACCCCGAGCACCCCTTCACCGCACACACCACGAATCCCGTGCCTTTCCTGGTTGCGGGCGTGGAAAATGCAAAGCTGCGCGAAGGCGGCGTTCTGGCGGACATCGCCCCCACGATGCTCAAGATCATGGGCCTGCCCCAGCCCGAAGAGATGACGGGCAAAAGCATCCTCGAATAAGCTGTGCCGTACAAAAAGCCCCGCGTCCGGACGGACGCGGGGCTTTCTCGCTTCACACGGTATTTCTTCTGTCATGCATAAGACATGGAATCCACGATGGCGCGCATCGTCTGCTGCGTCACATGGCCGGATAACGTATACCGCACGCCGTCTGCCACGAATACCGCTGCACACTCCGGCTTCAGGCCGCTTCCGGCCGTGCCTGGCGCCGTATCCACCAGCAGGTTCACCGTATGGCCCCCGGCGGAAGTGAACGTGTCCGCATAAGCATAATAGCCCAGATAATCCGTGTCAAAGGGCTGCTGCGCCTCATCTGAGACCCATTCCAGCGTCAGGTCCACAGGCGTCTGGTACACCGTGCCCGCCGTCCAGGAGTAGTAGTCGTATTCGTCCTGCCAGACAAGGTCCCTCAAGTCGCCCACCAGGTACGCCTTTGCCTTTACGATCTGGTATTCCCCTCCGAAATTTTGATAGCTCACGCGCGTATACGGATTTTCCCGGGCGCCCTCCGCCCAGAGGAACGGCACGCCCAAAGCCCGGGAAAGCGCGTCCAGTCCCTCCGCCTGCTGCTCCGTACCGTCCGCCGGGCCGCCTGTATCCGCAGTTTCCACCATGGTCATGGGCTCCAGCGGCGGCAGCTCCCGTCCATTGACGTTCATGCCGAACAGTCGGGCCGCTGCCAGCGCTGTTGCGCCGCCCAGCACGCATACAGCCGCCAGCAGGGCCGCTGCCCGGCGCACGCGGCTCCGGCGGGCAGGCCGGGCGCAAAGCGCATCGTATACCGTTTCCGGAAGATGCTGTCCGGCCAGCCTTGTGTCGATCGCCTGTCTGATCTTTTCCATCTTCACTGCTCCTCCAATTCTTTTTTCAACTGCTGCCGCGCGCGCCGGAGCCGCTGATACACAGCGTCCTCGCGTATGCCAAGCGCCGCGGCCGTCTCGGCGGCGGTCATGTCCTGATAATAATACAGCAGCACGGCGGCACGGTATTTTTGCGGCAGCCGCCCGATGGCCCGGATCAGCGCCATATGTGTATCCGCCTCCGGGTACGGGTCCGCCCCGGACGGCTCCGGCAGCTCCTGCGCCCGGCGGAACCACTGGGTGCGCAGCTCGTTTTTACAGCGGTTCACAGCGATGCGCATAAGCCACGCCTTTTCCGAATCTGTCCGCGCCAGCGCACCGTATTTGCGTGCGGCCTGCAAAAAAGTCTCCTGCGCCACGTCCTGGGCCAAATGATAATCTTTGAGATACACGCAGCACATGCGCACCACGCTGTCGCCGTATTCCCGCGCCAGCCGCAGCAGCACGGCGTTTTGTTCCGTGTTCTGCACCCCGCGTTCCCCCTTTCCATCTATAAGACACATCGGCCGGGCCAAACCTGACAAAATTTTTGCATCGGGCGTGTTGTCACCTTTGTTTTTCCACCAAAAGGCCCCGCGGCTCAAAATGAGCCGCGGGGCGACCAAGATACGGAAACGCGCAAAAAATACTATTCGCAGGCCTGCTCCAGCAGGGCAGCCAGCCGTGCCGCGTCCACCGGGCGCCCCGGCTCCGGCGCGCTCTGAATGGCGCGGCGCAACGAGGTCTCATCGGTATAGATGCGCGCGTCGCGCACGCCCACACGCGCATTCTTGTTGGCAAAATATACAAAGCTGTGCACAGGGCACGCCTGCTTTGCATCGGCAAGAAGCTGCTCCATCAGCTTGTGCTGGCGTTCTGCCTGCAGCAGTGGATTTTTCATTGTTTTTGCGCCTCGGCGCTTGACCTGCGACCACCACTCCGCGTCCGTCTTACCTGTGATGACGCCGGCGTGGTTTTTTGTCTCTACGATAAACACGCCGTTTTTGCCCACGACCACCGCATCCAGCTCCATCACCTTGCCCCGCACGCGGAACACCGGGTTCACCAACACATGGTAGGCGTACGGCAGCGCGCGCAGCGCAGCCGCGGCCTGCCGCTCGCCGTCGATACCACTTTTCAGGACTGCGCTGCGGGTGTACAACACACGGAAACACAGTGCGCCCGCCGCGGCCGCAGCCAGCGCTCCATAGGCCAGCGCGGCAGGAGGCTGCCGCTTTGCCAGCAGAGCTGTCAGATACCACACAGCCAGCGCCGTGGGCGCAAACACACAGGCTGCCATGCCCAGCATCAGCCGGGCGCGTTTTTTTGTATTCGCGTTGCGTTTTTTATGCAGGACCGCCATTCTTTCACTCCGTCAGGAATTTATAAATCGTCGTTTCGTGATATTCCTCGCCGGGGCGCAGCTCCACAGAGGGAAATTCGGGGTGCGAGGGCGTACAGGGATAATGCTGGGTCTCCAGGCAAAAGCCCTGATACCGGCCATATATACCGCCCGTCTTACCGGGCCTCGTATCGTTTTGCAGTGAGTTGCTCGTGTACAGCTGCACGCCGGGCTGTGTGGTGTAAGTCTCCATCGTGATGCCCGTCTTTTCCGAGCGGGCCACGGCTGCCAGAGCCAGCATCCCCGGTTCCTTGTCCAGAATGAAGTTGTGGTCGTACCCGCCGCACATCTGCAGCTGGCTGTACTCCGCCTGAATGTCCCGGCCGATGGGCTTGGCCCGGGTGAAATCCATGGGGGTGCCCGCCACGGGCAGGATGCGCCCGGTGGGGCAGGTCTCGGCGTTGCCCTCTGTAAACGTGGAAGCGTTCAGACACAACGTCTGTTCCAGCATGCTGCCGCTGGATTGCCCCTCCAGGTTGAAATAACTGTGATTCGTCAGATTGATGATGGTGGGAGCGTCGGTCGTTGCCGTATAGTCCAGCACCAACGCGTTTTCGTCTGTAAGCGTATAGCGCACCGTAAGCTCCAGGTTTCCCGGAAAGCCGTCCTCTCCGTCGGGACTCACTGCCCGCAGCACCAGGCCGCCGTCCACGATGCTGCCCTTGTACACTTTCTTGGCAAATGTGCCGTGCAGATGGTTCGGCCCGTTGTTGGGTTCCAATTCATATGTTTTGCCATCCAATGTGAAGCGCGATTTCTCAATGCGGTTGGCATAGCGGCCGATGAACGCGCCGAATACGCCGCCCAATTCGTAATCCTCCAGCTTACTGTAGCCCAGCGCCACGTCACGCAGCTCACCGGTGTTGTCCTTTACCCATATATTGGTGATGACGCAGCCGTACTCGATGACAGCCACACGCATGCCCGCGGCGTTTTCCAGAATATACTGGTAAATCTCCTCGCCGTTTTGCGTCCTGCCATAATAATGGCTCGTGATAGACATCGTATGTTCCCTCCCACATTTTCCCGCGCGCGGCGGGCGCTTTCTTTCTGTTATTTTATTTTACCGCGAAATGCCGCGAAAGGCAACGCATATCTTCCCGCTTGCGCTTGTATCCGTGCACATAATATGATAAATAGCATCCCTTCTTGGGAGGACGGTTTATGGAACGAAAGGTGATCTTATATCTCGCCATGAGTCTTGATGGCTTCATTGCCGACAAAAACGGCGGCGTCGGCTGGATGGACCTCGCCAACAACGGCGAAGCCTTTGAAGGGGACTATGGTTATGCCGCCTTTTCCGCCGAAGTGGACACCGTACTGATGGGCATGACGACTTACCGCCAAATTACGCAGGAGCTCTCTCCCGGCGCGTGGCCGTATGTGGGAATGGAGTGCCAAGTGTTCACACACGGTGCACCCCCGCCGGACGCAAACGCCGTTTTTACGTCCGAGGACCCGGCAGAGGCGGTACGCCGCCTGAAAGCGCGCTCCGGGCGGAATATCTGGGTGTGCGGCGGCGCGCAGCTCGCCCGCCGGATGATGGCGCTTGACCTCATCGACGTTTACCAGCTCACGGTCATGCCGGTGATCCTGGGCGGAGGCGTCCGCCTGTTTCCCCCGGAGGGGCCCGCATTGCCTCTGCGTCTGACGAGGCATACGGTGTGCAACGGCGTGGTGGAGCTGGTATATGTGCGGCGGGACGCGCCGCCCCCCGTATGAACAAAGGCCCCGCGGCGGAAACGCTCCGCTGCGGGGCCTGCTTTTGCCGTACTGTTTTTGTTGATACGGCGCGCCCTACAGCACCCGCACTGCCTCTTTCAGCTTCTGCGCTGCCAGCCTGGTCTTTTCCGCGTCGCCGAAGCCCGTCAGGCGGAAGTAACCCTCACCCTGTGCGCCAAAGCCCGCGCCCGGCGTACCCACAACGCCCGCATGCTCCAGCAGATGATCGAAGAAATCCCAGGACTTCATGCCGCCGGGGCACTGCATCCAGATATAAGGGCTGTTTTTGCCTCCGCAGTACCATATGCCGGCCTCGTCCAGCGCGGCCGCGATGACGGCAGCATTGGCCCGGTAGTAGTCGATGGCTGCTCTGGTGGCTTTTTGCCCCTCCTCCGTGAACACGGCCGCAGCCGCCCGCTGCACAATGTACGGTACGCCGTTGTATTTCGTGGTCTGGCGGCGCAGCCACATGGCATTGAGGTGCAGGCTGCCGCGCACCAGCGCTTGCGGCACTACGGTATAGCTGCACCGCGTCCCCGTAAAGCCCGCCGTTTTGGAAAACGAACAGAATTCGATGGCGCAGGTCTCGGCGCCGTTTACCTCGTAGATGCTGTGGGGCACGTCCCCGTCCGTGATGAAGCTCTCATAAGCCGCGTCGAACAGCAGCACCGCGCCGCGCTCATTCGCATAATCCACCCACGCCTGAAGCTGATCCCGGCTGTACGCCGCGCCTGTGGGGTTGTTGGGGCTGCACAGGTAAATCAGGTCCGCCTGTACATCTGCCTGCGGCATGGGCAGAAAACCGTTTTCCCGCGTGGCCGCCGCATACACGATACGCCGTCCGGCCATCACATTGGTATCCACATAGACAGGATACACGGGGTCGGGCACAAGGACGGTATTGTCTACATCGAACAGGTCCAGGATATTCCCGATGTCGCTTTTCGCACCGTCGCCCACAAAGATCTCGTTCTCCGCCAGCACAACGCCGCGCCGGGCGTAATAACGCATCAGAGCCTGCTTCAAAAAGCCGTAGCCCTGCTCGGGGCCATAGCCGTGAAAGGTTTCTTTTTTGCCCATCTCCTCCACAGCGGCGTGCAGCGCATCCACCACAGGCGCAGCCAGCGGCAGCGTCACGTCGCCGATGCCAAGGCGGATGATCTCCTGTTCCGGATGCTGCTGCGTATAGACCGCCACCTTCTTTGCGATGGTGGAAAACAGATAGCTTTCGGAAAGGTTCTTGTAGTTTTCATTGAGCTTCAATTCGTATTTCCCCCTGCCTCTTGATCTGGAAAGAGCCGCCCGCCGGGCGGCCCGCCTAAGGGTATTATAACACGACACCGCGCCTGCGGCTACAACAAAAGCGCGCCTGCCGCGGTAAGCGCGTTTATTTGTCCTCGTCCTGGTAACGCAGCGCGTCCGCCACAAAGGCGCGGAACAGCGGATGGGCGCGGTTGGGACGGCTTTTGAACTCGGGATGGTACTGCACGCCTACATAAAACCGTTTGCCCGGCACCTCCACAGCCTCCACCAGCCGGCCGTCCGGCGAGGTGCCCGCCAGCACGAGGCCTGCTTCGCGCAGCGCGGTGCGGTACTCATTGTTGAACTCATAGCGGTGGCGGTGCCGCTCGCTGACCTCCTCTGCACCGTAAGCCTGCGCCATTCGCGTGCCCGGCATGATAACACAGGGGTAACGCCCCAGGCGCATGGTGCCGCCTTTTTCGTCCAGAGCCTTCTGGTCGGGCATAAGGTCGATGACTGAATGCGCGCCCACGGGATCGAATTCAGAGGAGTTTGCGTCCGCATAGCCCAGCATGCTGCGTGCATACTCGATGACAGCGATCTGCATGCCCAGACAGATGCCGAAATAGGGCTTGCCCTGCGTGCGGGCATAATGGGCGGCATGGACCATACCCTCAATCCCACGGTCCCCAAAGCCGCCGGGAACCAGAATGCCGTCGCACTCCCGCAGGATATCGTCCGCAGTGTATGGGTTCACCTCCTCGGCCTCCACCCATTTGATGTGCACCACCGCGCCCGTCTCGTAGCCCGCATGATACAGGGATTCCATCACCGAAAGATACGCATCGTGCAGCCTGGTGTACTTGCCCACGATGGCGATGTTCACGCTGCGCCTGCGCGCGGCGATGCGGGCCAGCATCTCGTTCCAGTCGGTCAGGTCGCAGGGGGGGCAGTCCAGATGCAGCTCGCGGCACACGATATCGGACAGGTGGCTGCGCTCCAGCATCAGCGGGGCCTCGTACAGCACGGGCACCGTCAGGTTCTCGATGACGCAGTCCGGCTTGACGTTGCAGAACAGTGCGATCTTCTGCCGGTTGGCTTCCTCCAGCGGCTCGTCCACGCGGGCGATGATGATATTCGGCATGATGCCCACGCTCTGCAGTTCCTTGACGGAATGCTGTGTGGGCTTTGTCTTGTGCTCGCCGCTGGATTTGATGTACGGCACCAGCGTGACGTGGATGAACAGACAGTTTTCCCGCCCGGCCTCGATGCTTACCTGGCGGATGGCCTCCAGAAACGGGGTGGATTCAATGTCGCCCGTGGTGCCGCCGATCTCCGTGATAACAATGTCGGCATCCGTCTTTTTCCCCACGGAATAGATAAAGCTTTTGATCTCGCCCGTGATATGGGGAATGACCTGCACCGTCTCGCCCAAATATTCGCCGCGGCGTTCTTTGGTGAGCACGTTCCAGTATACCTTTCCCGTAGTGAGGTTGGAGTACTTGTTCAGATCCTCGTCGATAAAGCGTTCATAATGCCCCAGGTCCAGGTCGGTCTCCGCGCCGTCCTCGGTCACGAATACCTCGCCGTGCTGATAGGGGCTCATGGTGCCGGGGTCTACATTGATATACGGGTCCAGCTTCTGGGCCGCCACCTTCAGACCGCGGCTTTTCAAAAGGCGGCCAAGCGAGGCCGCCGTGATGCCCTTGCCCAGGCCGGACACCACGCCGCCCGTCACAAAAATATACTTCGTCATACGCTTTTGCCTCTTTCCCTTTTCTCTTCCCCCGGGCGCGCGCCCAACCGCGCGCCGCTTTCTGATGCGTTTTTACACCTCCACCGTTCCGGTGAACACCTCGACGGCATTGCCCGTCATCAGCACGGTATCACCCGTGTAACGGATGGTAAGCGTTCCGCCCAGCAGCAGCACGTCCACATCCGTATCCTTTTTGCAATGGCCGTTCAGCACGCTTGCCACCACGGCCGCACACGCGCCTGTGCCGCAGGCCATGGTCTCGCCGCTGCCGCGCTCCCACACCCGCATCTTCAAATGTGTTTCATCCAAAATCTGAATAAATTCCGTATTCACACCCTCGGGGAACCATTTGCTGTGTTCCATTGCGCCGCCCAGCACAGGCAGATTCAGGCCCGCGGTGTCCGGCACATACACCACACAGTGCGGGTTGCCCATGGAGACGCAGGTCATACGCACCGCGCCGCCGTTCACCTCCACCAGCTCGTTGACAACTGGCTTTGCAAAGCCTGTCACGGGAATTTTTTCCGGCGCAAGTTCCGGCGCGCCCATGTCTACGGTCAGCAGGCCCGGCTCTCTGCGGACGATGTGCTTCACGCCCGAAAGCGTTTCTACATCTGCCGCCGTGCCCGAGGCATATCCGTGGCGGAACAGATATTCCGCCACACAGCGTACGCCGTTTCCGCACATCCTGCCCTCGCTGCCGTCCGCGTTGAACATGCGCATCTTTGCATCCGCCGTTTCAGAGGGACAGATGAGGATGACGCCGTCTCCGCCAACGCCCTTGTGCCGGTCGGAGAGCGTGCGAGCCAGCAGCTCCGGGGCTTCCACGTCCTGTTTGAAGCAATCGATGTAAACATAATCGTTGCCGCAGCCATGCATTTTTGTAAAATCCAGTTTTCCCATAGCAAGTGTCCTCCCGTTCCGAATCTCCCATACATTCCAGCGGGCCGCGCCCGCTCAACAGCCGCCTTCGTACATGCGCAGGATGGCCTGGGCCACTTCCCGGCGCGTACGGCGGGAATCCATGGCCTCCCGCTCAATGTATTTGTGCGCCTCCGGCTCCGTCAGCAGACGGTACTGGATCAGCGCGCATTTCGCCCGGTCCACCAGACGAATGTCGTCGATCTTTTGCTGCAGGATGTTGTTCTGCCGCTGCAAACCCATGATGCGGCGGTTCGCCGCCTGCGCCAGCTTGACAGCCCCAAACAAAAGCGCCCGGTTCAGCGGTTTCGGCACCACGAATACGCCTGCGTCCTCCACGCGGACCGCTACCTCGTCGGCCATCTCGGCCTTCACCAGCAGCACCACGCCCGCCCCTGTGCTCCCGGCCGCAAACACGGCCAGCTCGTGGCCGAACTCGTCCGACAGCGGCGTGTTGATGAGGATGACCTGCCAGTCCGCGTCGGCAAAACCCCGCCGCGCCTCGGCGCCGGAAGTCACGGTGGATATGTCCCCCGCGCCCATGTCCGTCAGCACTCCGCACAGCATATCGCGGCCCTTTTCTCCGCTGGATACGATCAGCGCGCCCGGCAACGTCCTCACCCCCTTGCGGCTCCAAAATATTACATTCTGTAATTCTAAAGTTAAATATTACAAAACTCCGAAATATGCTTCGTCCTGATATTTTTCCTTATCCCGCGCTGCGAACCAGCGGTTCTGCTCCGCCTGCTTGAGTGCCAGATATTTGCGCGCCGTATCCGCCGAGAGCACTTTCTCAACAAAGGCCGAACCGCCGGCCCGCGCAATGGCCTCCTCCAGCGAGGCGGGCAGCGCCTCCAGCGCGCCGGCGTTTGCCGTGTACAGGTCGTAGGGCGTCTCCTCGGCAAGCTCCATCTTCCGTTCCATACCCTCGAAGCCCGCTGCCAGCAGCAATGCAAAGGCCAGATAAGGATTGCACGAGACGTCCGGCATACGCACCTCGATGCGCGCATACTCGGGCGCGGGCGCGGCCGGGATGCGGATGAGCTGGCTGCGGTTCTGGTGGCTCCACGCCACATAGCGCGGCGCCTCGAAGCTGCCGAACCGGGCATAGCTGCCCGGAACCGGATTCGTAAAGGCGCATATCTCGCCCGCGCGGGCCAGCACGCCCGCGATGAACGAACGCATGGCCGGGCTGTACGCGCCGTCCGGCCCTGGAGCGAAGATGTTTCGGCCTCCCCGTGCCAGCGAAATATTCACATGCATGCCGCTGCCGGGCTTATCCGCCAGGGGCTTGGGACTGAACGAGCCGTACAGCCCGTTGCGCGCGGCCACCGTCTTGACCACATTTTTAAACGTGATGACGTCGTCCGCCGCTGTAAGCGGTGCGGCGTGCTTGAAATCCACCTCGTTCTGGCCGGGGCCCTGTTCATGATGGCTGGATTCCGGCCGGATGTTCATTTCCTCCAACGTCAGGCAGATCTCACGCCGGACGTTCTCGCCCCTGTCCAGGGGCGCGACGTCAAAATAGCCGCCGTTGTCCTGGGGACGCTTGGTGGGCCTGCCCTCCGCGTCCCGCTCAAACAGGTAAAATTCACATTCCGCGCCCACACGGCACTCGTAACCTGCATCCGCCAGACGGCGCAGGGTCCTGCGCAGGATATGCCTTCCGTCCGCCCCGTAGGGGCTTCCGTCCGCCGTGCGCACACTGCAGAAAAAACGCACCACGCGCCCCGTCTGCGGCCGCCACGGAAGCACCGAGAGCGTGGCCGCGTCCGGGAACAGGAACAGGTCCGATTTATCTACGGGCGCGAAGCCCAAAATGGACGATGCGTCGAAAGAAACCCCCGTTTCGAACGCGCGCGGAAGCTCGCTGGGCATGATGGCGATATTTTTCAGCGTGCCCATCACATCGCAGAACGCCAGTCGGATGAACTTTACGTCGTTTTCCTCCACAAACTGGAGCACGGCTTGCATCGTCGAATCCATTGTTTTCCCTCCGGTTTGGCCGCGCCGTGCGCCGCCTTGCTTTTTTGCGCGCCGGCTGTTGCCGGAACCGCAACAGGCGGGGCAAAGCCCCGCCCGGTGCGCGCCGCGCGTTGTTACGAATAGCAGTACAACTGCCGGTATGGGTTCTGCGTGTTGGGCTCCAGCAGGAAGAAATTCTCCCTCAGGATATCCTCCTGCGCCAGCCCGAACACGCCGCAGTATTCCGCCAGATACGGCTCCACGGCCGCCAGGTCATCCTTCCCGGCCCTGCGGGCCGCCACTTGGGCGGGAAGGTCCGGGGGCAGCGTGTCGCAGCGCAGCAGCATTCTGCCCCCATGCATGCCTGTGCCCACAAAACGGCCCACCGGCGCTCTGCCGCCGCTGCCCAGCCCCAACACGATAATAATGCCGCCGGCCTGGTATTCGCCCAGAAAGCTGCCCGCCTCGCCGCCGATGATGAGCACCGGCTGCTTTTCCCGGTACGCCTTCATATGGATGCCCGCACGGTAGCCCGCGTTGCCCCGCACGTAGATTTTCCCGCCGCGCATGGCGTAGCCGGTGGCATCACCGGAAGAACCATGCACGAAGATCGCACCGTCATTCATGGTATCGCCGGTGGCGTCCTGCGCGTTGCCCAGCACCGTGATGCGCGTGCCGTTCAGATATGCGCCCAGCGCGTTTCCGGGCGTGCCTGTCAGCGTCAGCTCTTTCTTTCCAAGGCCCGCCGCAATATAGCGCTGGCCGTTCACATGCTCCACGGCCAGCGCCGTGTCCGTGCTTTCCCGGATGCGCGCGCAAAGCTCCTTTGCTGGCATGTTTTTCGCGTCAAGCTTTGTCATCACACTTCTCCTCCCAGCTGTACCCTGCGGTCCTTTTGGGAAAACGCCATGAGCTGCGGCGATTCCCGGATCAGGTCAAAGTCGATCTCCGACAGCGGCTTTTTCTTGCGGATGAGGTCTGTATAAATACCGGCGCGGGATACATCCCCCACCATGATAACGCCCTTGAGAACGCCGTCTGCCGTGACAAGGCGTTTGTAGCTGCCGTCCCTCTGCACCGTGAAGCTCTCGCCCTCATAACTGCCCGCCGTAACCATGTGCAGGCCGAACACGCCCGAAGCGTTGAGGGCAATGCCCTGCGTGTAATCGGCGCGGCCGCCCGCCATGTTGATGCCCGCCGTCTCGCCCTGCAGCATGGCGTTGGGCCACAGGGGCAGCATGCGCTTTTCGCCGCTCACCGCGTCGTATCCCTGGGCACAGTCTCCCGCAGCATATACATCGGGAAGCGTGGTGGCACAGAGGCCGTCCACCAGGATGCCCCGGTCCACCGCACCGCCTGCGTCCGCCACCAGCTGCGTGTTCGGCCGCACACCCACGGCCGTTACCAGCACGTCGAATTCCAGCTCCGTTCCGCTTTGGAGCCGGGCCGTGTTTCCCCGGAATGCGGCCGCGCTGTCGTTCAGGTAAAAACGGACGCCCTTCTCCTCCATACGGGCCTGCACCATGGCAGCCGCCGTGTCATCCAGTACAGCAGGCAGCACGCGGGGCGCAAGGTCCGCAATGGCGATCTGCGCGCACAGGCCGCGGATGCCCTCGGCGCATTTGACGCCCGTGAGGCCCGCGCCCAGAATGAGCACGCGGCTCTCCGGCCGCAGCGCCTCAGCCAGAGCCGAGGCGTCGGACAGCGTCTGGAAGCAAAAGGTACGCTCCACCGTTTCCAGCCCGGGAATGGGCGGCACGAACGGGCGGCTGCCCGTGGCCGCCAGCAGCCTGTCGTAAGCCAGCCGCTCGCCTGTAGAGAGCCGCACGGTCCTGTCTCCGGCATCCAGCGTGGTGGCCAGCACGCCGGCTTTCACCGTCACACCGTTCCGGGTAAAAAAGCTGTCCGGCCGGCACCACATTTTGTCCCGCGTGGTCTTGCCCTCCAGCAGATACGAAATGAGCGGACGGGAATAATTCCACTCCGTCTCTCCTGTAATGAGAATGATCTCGCCGGTTTTGTCCACGGAGCGGACGCCCTCGATACAGCCGATGGCTGCTGCGCTGCCGCCGATGATGACGTACCTCATGCCCCGGCCCCCCTCTCCTCAAAGACGATGGCCTTGTTTGGGCAGTGCTCCACGCAGGCGGGTACACCGCCGCTTTGGGTGCACAGCTCGCACTTCTGTACTGCGCCGTGCGCGCCGGGCAGGACAGCGCCATAGGGGCAACTGGCCACACAGGTGTAGCAGCCCACACATTTGCTTTCGTCGATGGTGACGACGCCGTCCCGCACCTGCAGCGCACCGGAGATGCAGCCCCGGACGCACAGCGGCTCACTGCAGTGGCGGCATGCCACCGCGAAGCTGATGCCTCCCGGTCCCTCCTCGATACGGATGTTCGGGTGCACGGCGGCGCCCTTGAGCGCCTTCACCATGTCGCTTTTGCCCGAATTGGCAAACGCGCAGTAATACTCGCACAGATGGCACCCAAGGCACCACTGTTCGTTCACATAAACACGTTTCATTCACTTTCCCTCGTTCCCATGCATGCAGGCCGGGCCCCTCTTCCCAGCCGTACGCGCCATCGAAACGGAAGGCGTGCCGATCAAAGCACGATATACTGGTCGCGCTCCGCGCCAACGGAGACATATTTGATCTTTACGCCGACCGCTTCTTCGATAAATGCGATATACTCGAGCGCCTCCCGCGGCAGCTCTTCTTTTTTCCGGCAGCCGGAAATATCCGTCCGCCATCCCTTGAACATTTTGTTGACGGGCTTCGCCTGCTCCAGCACATCCCCATAGGGGAAATCATGAATCTAGGAATCAGAAAAATAACTGCAAATATCCATGCCGTAGGGTCACCAAAACAAACAG
>OKRR01001724.1_pt1 | contig 18060 bp, 19 predicted proteins | sample 1601211 | NCBI WGS metagenome assembly OKRR01 (sample SAMEA3541525, study PRJEB24748) | human gut metagenome | biome: human gut; feature: human-associated habitat; material: faeces | place: China | collected 2012
ATCTCCCATGTACTACTGTAATATTTATTACAAAGAATGATGTGCTTGGTGGGGGCTTGCCGATTTATCACATTAGTAGGACAGTACGGGAAGTGGAAGCGGATTTTGGTGATGAGTTAGATATTATCTATGTCAATGGATCCAATCGTGACGATACGGAACTTGGAAGACTGATACATGATCTGAATTGCAGAGAAGCAAAGGATATGTACAGCAAGGTTCTTGCGGCACGGGTACATATGTTGAAAGAGACGAAAGAAGGGGTGGAGATTATGTGTGAAGAATTACAGGAATTATACGATGAAGGAGTAAAAGAAGGTGAAGTTCTTAAGGCTAAGCGTTCAGCATTGCTGCTGTCTAAAAAAGGAACTGCTCTTTCAGATATTGCGGAAGTATTGGAAGTAGGCATAGATATAGTACAAGAGTGGTTGTCTGAAGTCGTATACGAATAAAACAGGATCAAATACATGAAAGGATAGTACTTAATAAGAAAAGAAATGAGTCTGGAAGACGGCTGGTGAGTTGTTGACTTGCCGATTGTCAGATGCTATATTAACTAGGTAATTTTATAAAACGTTCGGTGCTGTTTAGCATGGCTGCGGAATAAGATTCTTTAAGCAGACTATGCCGGAACAGGTAAAAGGGAAACAGGTGAGATGCCTGTACGAACTCGTCACTGTGAGTAAATGGCTATGGCTGGAATGCCACTGGATAACTGGGAAGGCAGACATAGAGATACTTTACAAGTCAGGAAACCTGCCGGTCGTTGGTGCGGGGAATGCAGATTCCGGATCACGAGTAATTGATTGTACCGAAATGATCATGAATTCAAGGCTTCCTGTATTTCAGGTCAGGAAGGTTTGATTTTGTAGAATTCTTTATTCTGATTATTTCCCCAGATAACAAAGACAACATGATATTGCAGAAGGAATGAGGAGAAAAATGAAGAGATATTATAAGCGTTTTCTTGCTCTTTGCTTAAGTGCGTCTATGCTTGTGTCGCCGCTTAGCTATACGAAAGCTTATGCATCATCGGATGAAGCCGGTGTCACGGAAAACAGCAGTCAGAATGAAACTGTAGCAGAGTCAGAAAACAAATCAGAGAGTCAGAGTCCGGCAGCAGAAGAAGCTGGCAACGCGTCGAGTCAGGAAAAGGAAAATGCGTCAAACAATAATAGCAATACAGCAAACGCAGAAAAATCCGGCAGTGTGGCTGTTCAGCAGGAAAGTCAGCAAACAGCAGAGACAGGACAGGTGCAGAGTGAAGCATCAGATGGAGAGAATGTTGTAGTACAGACAGCAAATGCACCAACTGTAACGAGTAATACTGTTCAGGTAGTAAAAGAAGATGGAAATGTATTTGCAATGTTCAAAATTACCACTTCAACGGTTAAGAAAAATGGAGAACTGTATGATGTGTCATTTACTACAAGCAGCAACAGTTATGATAAGATTTATCTGGGATCAAAAAACGATGAAGCAAAAGAACCTGTAATTAGTAGAAGGGCAGATGGAACCAATACATTTACATTTAAAGTAGATGCATCTAAAGTTGGAAAAGTGCAGTCTGTAGTACTGGGAAAGCCAGATGGAAGCTGGTATACCAAGGCTGATCTGTGGATTTATATTCCGGAGGAAACAGTGACGGAACCGGGAACGAATCCAACACCGGAGCCAGAACTGACTCCGAGACCAGAACCAACTCCGACTACCCCGGAAGATGGAAGCTATAACAACATAGGCGTAACATCCAGTGCGTCCATGTTTAAAGTTGTAGATTGTAAGCTAGTGGTAAAAGATGGAAAACTGACAGCGGTATTTACTTTAAGTGGAACTGGGTATGGATATTTATATAAGGGAACAAAAGAAGAAGCAGCAGCTGCAGATAAGAGCACATGGATTCCATTTGTGGAAGATATAAATGGAAAGTATACCTATAGCCTGCCATTAAATTCTCTTGCAGAAAACAAAGTAAAGTTAGCGGCGTATTCTACAAAATATGCAAAATGGTATGACCGTGAATTAACATTTGATTTTTCTAGTTCGTCATAATTAATATTTTTATTGTCAAAAAAATCTTTTATAGATTCTAAAATAGTAGTTTTTCCACTTCCATTTACTCCAGCTAAAACAATTAAATCTAAAATTTTATTATCTTTTTTAAATGAAAGTTCTAAATCTTTTATTCCTTTTATATTTTTTATATGGACTTTTTCAATCTTCATTTTAACTCAATCCCTTTTTATATTTTTTAATCTAATTATAACACATATAAAAATTAAATTCTATTTCATAATATTTAACACAAAATCAAGAAAATATGTTATAATTTTTAAATACGAATAAATAAAAGGGGATATAGAAATGGTTGAAGCATTTAAAATAGTTGGTGGGAAAAAAATAGCAGGAGAATTAAAAGTTGATGGTTCAAAAAATTCAACACTTCCAATAATGATAGCAACATTAGTAGAAAAAGGGACATATATTTTAAGAAATGTTCCTGATTTAAGAGATATTAGAACTTTGGTTGCACTCTTGGAAAGTTTAGGATTGGAAGTTGAAAAATTAGATGCTAATTCATATAAAATAGTAAATAATGGACTTAGTGGAGCAGAAGCAAGTTATGATTTAGTTAAAAAGATGAGAGCTTCATTTTTAGTAATGGGAGGAATGCTTGCCATAGAAAAAAGAGGAAAAGTTGCTTTGCCAGGAGGTTGTGCAATAGGAGCAAGACCTGTTGATTTACATTTAAAAGGTTTTGAAGCCTTAGGAGCAAAAATAAATATAGAACATGGGTATGTTGAAGCCACAACAGAAAATGGTTTGACAGGTGGAAATATAATTCTTGATTTCCCAAGTGTAGGAGCAACAGAAAATATAATAATGGCAGCAGTAAAAGCTAAGGGAAAAACTGTTTTAGAAAATGCTGCAAAAGAGCCAGAAATAGAAGATTTATGTAATTTCTTAATAAAAATGGGAGCAAAGATAAGTGGAGTAGGAACAAGCAGACTTGAAATTGATGGAGTGGATAAATTGACTGCTTGTGAATATAGTATAATACCAGATAGAATAGTTGCAGGAACATATATAATAGCTTCTATACTATTTGATGGAAGTATAAAAGTTTCTGGAATAGTACCAGAACACTTATCAAGTTTCTTACTAAAACTTGAAGAAATGGGAGCGAAGTTTAACATAGAAGAAGATAGATTAGAAGTTTTAACAAAGCTATCTGATTTAAAGCCTGCAAAAATAACAACTATGCCACACCCTGGTTTTCCAACAGATTTACAATCTCCAATGATGACACTTATGTGTTTAGTAAATGGAGCAAGTGAAATAAAAGAAACAATATTTGAAAATAGATTTATGCATGTACCAGAACTTAATAGAATGGGAGCAAAAATAGAAATTGACTCATCAACTGCTAAAATAACAGGAGTTGAGAATTTCTCATCAGCAGAGGTCATGGCAAGTGATTTAAGAGCAGGAGCTTCTCTTATACTTGCAGCATTAAAAGCAAAGGGAGAAAGTATAGTAAATAGAATTTACCATGTGGATAGGGGATATGAAAATTTTGAAGAAAAATTTAAGGCTTTAGGAGCAAATATAGAAAGAATAAAAACAGAGGCCTAAGGAGAGAAAATGGAAAGAATAATTGGTATCAATCCAGTGATAGAGGCTTTATTAAATAAGGAAAAAAATATAGAAAAATTAGAACTCTATAATGGTTTAAAAGGTGAAACAGCACAAAAAATAAAAGATTTAGCTTCTAAGAGAAATATTAAAATATTTTATACAGGTAAAAAAATAGACAATTCTCAAGGAGTAGCAGTATATATAAGTAACTATGATTATTATAAAGATTTTGATGAAGTCTATGAGGAACTTGCTAGAAAAGATAAGTCATTGGTTTTAATTTTAGATGAGATACAAGACCCAAGAAATTTTGGAGCAATAATAAGAAGTGCAGAAGTATTTAAAGTAGATTTAATAATAATTCCAGAAAGAAATGCAGTTAGAATAAATGAAACTGTTGTTAAGACTTCAACAGGGGCAATAGAATATGTAAATATTTCTAAGGTAACTAATCTATCAGATACAATAAATAAACTTAAAAAGTTAGATTATTGGATATATGGAGCAGCTGGGGAAGCAAATATAAACTATAATGAAGAAGATTATCCAGATAAGGTTGTTTTAGTCCTGGGAAATGAGGGTAGTGGAATTAGAAAAAAAGTTAGAGAACATTGTGATAAATTAATAAAGATTCAAATGTATGGACAAATCAATTCATTGAATGTTTCTGTTGCAAGTGGTATTCTACTGTCAAGAATTGTAAATAGATAATGGAGAGAAAATGGAAGAAGATATCAATGCTGTTTTAAAAAAAGCACAGTCTGGGGATAGCGAAGCTATTGATCTAATCTTAAAAGAATATTCAAAACTTTTATCTTTTAATGCACGAAAATATTATTTGGTAGGTGCAGAAAAAGAGGATTTAGTACAGGAGGGAATTTTAGGATTACTGAAAGCAATAAAATTCTATGATGAAACTAAATCATCTTTTAGTAGTTTTGCTTTTTTGTGTATAAGGAGAGAGATGATAAGTGCAATAAGAAAGGCTAATACTCAAAAAAATGTGATGTTAAATGAAGCCTTAAAAACAAATGCTATACTTGAAGATAGTGCACATTTTGATGAGGATAAGATTAATATAAATAACTATAGATCACCAGAAAATAACCCAGAAGAAGCCTACTTATTAAAAGAAAAAATAGAGGAATTTAAAAAGTTTTCTGAAGAAAATTTTAGTAAATTTGAAAAAGAGGTTTTAAAATATCTAATAAGAGGCTACTCATACAGAGAAATAGCACAGATTTTATCTAAAAAATTAAAGAGTATAGATAACACCATTCAAAGAATTAGAAAAAAATGTGAAGAATGGATAAAGGTAAGAGAAAAAAATTAAGAGGTGAATAAATTGAGAGAATATGATTTTAAGGAAATTGAAAAAAAATGGCAAGAAAGATGGAATAAAGATAATATTTTTAAAACAGAAAATGAAGTAGAGGGGAAAGAAAATTACTATGTACTTTCAATGTTACCTTATCCTTCTGGGAAATTACATGTTGGACATGCCAGAAATTATACAATAGGCGATGTAATTTCAAGATATAAAAGAATGAAAGGCTATAATGTGTTACAACCTATGGGTTGGGATTCATTTGGACTACCTGCTGAAAATGCTGCAATCCAAAATGGAATTCATCCAGCTATTTGGACTAAGTCCAATATAGAAAATATGAGAAGACAATTAAAATTAATGGGATTTTCTTATGATTGGGAAAGAGAAATAGCAAGTTATACACCTGAATACTATAAATGGAACCAATGGATATTTAAAAGAATGTATGAAAAAGGTTTAATTTATAAGAAAAAATCTTTGGTAAACTGGTGTCCTGATTGTCAAACAGTTTTGGCAAATGAACAAGTTGAAGATGGAATGTGTTGGCGTCATTCAAAAACTCATGTTATTCAAAAAGAATTGGAGCAATGGTTCTTTAAAATAACTGACTATGCAGATGAATTATTAGAAGGTCATAAAGAAATAAAAGATGGTTGGCCAGAAAAAGTTTTAACTATGCAAAAGAACTGGATAGGAAAATCTTTTGGAACAGAATTAAAACTAAAAGTTGTTGAAACAGGGGAAGATTTACCTATATTTACAACAAGAATTGATACTATATATGGAGTTTCTTATGCAGTGGTTGCACCTGAACATCCAATAGTTGAAAAGATTTTAAAAGTAAATCCTTCAATTAAAGATAAAGTAACAGAAATGAAAAACACAGATATAATTGAAAGAGGTGCAGAGGGTAGAGAAAAAAATGGTATAGATAGTGGTTGGCATATAGAAAACCCTGTTAGTAAAGAAATTGTACCACTATGGATAGCAGATTATGTTCTTATGAATTATGGTACAGGAGCAGTTATGGGAGTTCCTGCACATGATGAAAGGGATTTTGTTTTTGCTAATAAATATAACTTAGCAATTAAACAAGTCATAACTTCTAAAAAATCTGAAGAAAAGGTTGAACTTCCTTATTTAGAAGATGGAATTATGATAAATTCAGGAGAATTTAATGGGCTATCTAGTAAAGAAGCCTTAGTAAAAATAGCTGAATTTGTGGAAGAAAAAGGTTATGGTCAAAGAACATATAAATATAGATTAAAAGATTGGGGAATTTCAAGACAAAGATATTGGGGAACTCCTATTCCAGTCTTATATTGTGAAAAATGTGGAGAAGTTTTAGAAAAAGATGAAAATTTACCTGTATTATTACCTGATGATATAGAATTTTCTGGAAATGGAAATCCATTAGAAACTTCTAATAAATTTAAAGAAGCGATTTGTCCTTGTTGTGGTGGAAAGGCTAGAAGAGATACTGACACTATGGATACTTTTGTGGATTCATCTTGGTATTTTTTAAGGTACTGTGACCCTAAGAACTTAAATTTACCTTTCAGTAAAGAAATTGTGGATAAATGGACACCAGTAGACCAATATATTGGTGGAGTTGAACATGCAGTAATGCATTTATTGTATGCAAGATTTTTCTATAAAGTTTTAAGGGATTTAGGTTTATTATCTTCAAATGAACCATTTAAAAGATTATTGACTCAAGGAATGGTGTTAGGACCTTCATATTATTCTGAAAAAGAAAATAAATATTTACTTCCAAAAGATGTTGTTATAAAGGGAGATAAAGCTTACTCACAAACAGGAGAAGAACTTGTTATAAAAGTTGAAAAGATGTCAAAATCTAAAAATAATGGTGTTGACCCAGAAGAAATGCTGGATAAATATGGAGCAGATACAACAAGATTATTTATTATGTTTGCTGCACCTCCTGAAAAAGAATTGGAATGGAATGAAAATGGACTTGCAGGAGCATACAGATTTTTAACAAGGGTTTGGAGATTAGTTTTTGAAAATTCAGAGCTTGTAAAAAAAGCAAATAATGAAATTGATTATAATAAACTTTCAAAAGAAGATAAAGCATTGTTAGTAAAATTAAATCAAACTATTAAAAAGGTTACAGATGCTATTGAAAATAACTACCATTTCAATACCTCAATAGCAGCTAATATGGAGCTTATTAATGAAGTACAAACTTATGTTAACAGTTCAATGAATTCAGAGCAATCTGCTAAGATTTTAGGCTATACATTGAAAAAAATAATAGTTATGCTATCACCATTTGTTCCACATTTCTGTGATGAAATATGGGAAGAATTAGGGGAAAAGGGATATCTATTTAATGAAAAATGGCCTGAATATGATGAAAAAATGTTATCATCTGATGAAACTACTATTGCTGTTCAAGTAAATGGAAAGGTAAGAGGAAGTTTTGAAATTGAAAAGGATAGTGACCAAGACTTAGTTGAAAAAACTGCCTTAGAATTGCCAAATGTAGCTAAACATTTAGAAGGTATGAATGTTGTAAAAATTATTGTAATACCTAATAGAATAGTTAATATTGTTGTAAAACCTCAATGATATTTTGGAGGTTGAAGATGAATGAAAAATTAAAGGCTTTTTTAAAAGAAATATTGATATTATTTTGCTTAGTAATAGGAGTAAATCTATTTGCTTTTGTTGCTATAAAATTAGGATTTTTAAATTCTGAATACTCTATGGCTGGCTGCACTTTTATAGGTGTGGGAGCATATTTGGTATATTTCTTTACTAAATTAAAAGGAAAGAAATAAAGTGAGACTGTGAAATTTTTTCTATGATACTTTTCTTTCCCTTAGTTAATAAAAATAACCTTCTATAGTATTTTAATATTTACTATAGAAGGCTATATTTTTTTAACAATTTACAGATTTTTTTCATAATATTGTTATTATTATTTATTTTTAAATTGTAGTAATTTCTTTTTCTTTTTTTGCAAGTAATTCATCAATTTCTTTAACATATTTATCAGTTAAAGTTTGAATATGAGTTTCTTCTTTCTTTAATTCATCTTCAGAAATAGGATTTTCTTTATCTTTTTCTAATTTCTTTAAATGATTATTAGCATCTTTTCTGATATTTCTAACAGCAACTTTACCGTTTTCAGCTTCGTTTTTAGCAAGTTTAACATATTCTTTTCTTCTTTCAGCAGTAAGTTCTGGTAAAACAAGTCTTATAACTCTACCATCATTATTAGGTGTCATTCCTATATTAGCTGCAAGTATTGCTTTTTCAATCTTAGAAATTAATGACTTATCCCAAGGATCAATAACTAAAAGTCTTGCTTCAGGAGCAGATACTGTCCCAATTTGATTTAAAGGAACCTCACTTCCATAGTTTTCTACTCTAATCCCATCAAGCATAGAAACATTTGCTCTTCCTGCTCTAATAGCTGTAAATCTTTCTTTTACTGCTTCAATAGTCTTTAACATTTTCTCTTCACATTCTTTTACAAGTTTGTCACTAGCTATACTCATACAAGTCCTCCTTCAAATAATTCAAATTAATATAATTAATCTGCTACAACAGTAGTTCCAATATGTTCACCCATAACAACTTTCTTTAAGTTACCTTCAATTAAAGAATTAAAAACAATTATAGGCAATTTATTTTCTCTACAAAGTGAAATAGCAGTGGCATCCATAACTTTTAAATCTTTTGCTAAAACTTCATTATACGTAACTGTTTGATATTTTTTAGCATCAGGATATTTTACAGGGTCTTTATCATATATCCCATCAACTTTTGTGGCTTTGATAACAACATCAGTTTCCATTTCAATGGCTCTTAAAGCTGCTGCTGTATCTGTTGTGAAATATGGATTTCCAGTTCCAGCTCCAAATATAACTACTCTACCTTTTTCAAGATGTCTTTGGGCTCTTCTCTTTATAAAAGGCTCTGCAACTTTTGGCATTTCAATTGCAGTTTGTACTCTAGTAGGAACTCCTAGTTTTTCGATCGAATTTTGTAGAGCTAAAGAGTTTATAACAGTAGCAAGCATTCCCATATGATCTCCTGTAACTCTATCCACTCCTTGTGCAGCTCCAGAAAGTCCTCTGAATATATTTCCACCTCCTATAACAATAGAAACTTCAACACCTAAATCAACAATTTCTTTAATTTGTTTTGCATAAGAAGCTATAACTTCAGATGAAATTCCAAATTCTTGATCTCCCATCAAGGCTTCTCCACTTAATTTCAGTAAGATTTTCTTATAAAAAGGGCTTTCCATATTTCTTCCTCCAATATTTTTTATTAAAAAATAGAGGATGCAAAGTTGCATCCTCATAAATAATCTATCCTTTGATTTGAGCAGCAACTTCTGCAGCGAAATCTTCTTCTTTCTTTTCTATTCCTTCTCCAACTTTAAATCTTTCAAATGATAGAACTTTAATATCTCCTGCATATTGTTTAACAGTTTCTTTGTTTTCAGCTCTTACATAGATTTGATCTACTAAACAGTTTTCTTCATAGAATTTATGCATTTTTCCTATTAATATTTTTTCAATTATTTCAGGTTTCTTTCCTTCTTCTTCTAATTGTTTTCTAGCAATTTCCTTTTCATGTTCCAAGTCATTAGCTGTAACTTCATCTTCTGATAAATATTTAGGATCCATTGCAGCAACATGCATTGCTATATTTTTAGCTTTTTCTAAGTTTGCTTCAGTTGGTTCTCCAGACATTTCAACTATAACCCCTAGTTTTCCACCTAAATGACTATAAGTTTGGACAAAACCATCTTTAGCAACTACAACAGCTAATCTTCTTAAACTCATATTTTCACCAATTTTAGCAATTAAATCAGTTAAAGCTTCAGAAACTTTTTTATCTCCATCAACTTGTGCTTCATTTAATTCCTCTAAATGATGAGCATTTCTTTCTAAAGCAAGTTTTACTAATTTTTTACCAAATTCTTTAAATTCTTCATTTTTTGCAACAAAGTCAGTTTCAGAGTTTAATTCTAATATAACTGCTTTTTTATGATCAGGAGTAACTTCATCAAAGATTAATCCTTCAGCAGCTATTCTTCCTGCTTTTTTAACAGCCTTAGTTATACCTTTTTCTCTTAGGTAATCTATTGCCTTTTCTATATCTCCATCATTAGCTTCTAATGCTTTCTTACAGTCAAGCATTCCAGCTCCTGTTCTTTCTCTTAATTCTTTTACTAAAGCAGCTGTTACTGTAGCCATATCTCTCATACCTCCTATAAGATTTTTATTTTTATTATTCTACTGAACCTTCTTCAACATTAACTTCTTCTGATTCAGGTTCTACATTTTCTACACCTTGGTTTCCTTCAACAATTGCATTAGCCATAATAGAAGTAATTAATTTTACTGATCTTATAGCATCATCATTTGCAGGAATTGGATAAGTTATTAAATCAGGATCCACATTTGTGTCTATCATAGCAAATACAGGGATACCTAATAAATGAGCTTCTTTAACTGGTAATTCTTCCATTTTTACATCTACTACATATATTGCATCTGGAACTCTTTCCATATCTCTGATTCCAGATAAATTCTTGGAAAGTTTTGATAATTCTTTTCTGAATTCAGCAGCTTCTTTTTTAGTGTAATCTGTATCTAAAATTCCTTCTGCATCCATTCTTTCTAATTCCTTCATTCTTTCAATTCTCTTTTTAATTGTAGAGAAGTTTGTTAGCATTCCACCTAACCATCTACTATTTACATAATACATTCCAGCTCTTTCTGCTTGTTCTTTAATAGCTTCTTGAGCTTGTTTTTTAGTTCCAACAAATAGAACTTTTCCTCCATCTTCAGCTATTTTTCTCATTTCTTCATAAGCTTCTTCTATTTTCTTTAAAGATTTATGCAAATCAATTACATGAATTCCATTTCTTTCTGTGAAAATATACTTTTTCATTTTTGGGTTCCATCTTTTAGCCTGATGTCCAAAGTGAACTCCAGCTTCTAATAATTGTTTCATTGTTACAACTGACATTTTTTTCCTCCTAAAATTTTAAATTTGGTTATACTTCCATCAATCTCAAAACTAAGCAATCTAACAAAAAATTAGAACACCATGCTTAGAAATAACTGATGTGATTATTTAACGCCAAAAAATTCTATCATATTTTTCAAACTTTGTCAATTATTGTCTCTTGTAATACTATTCTTTTTATGCTAAAATAAATTAATAAAAGTAGTTTATTACTCTATTGAGCTAAAAACTATATGAAGTTTTACACAGATTATTAAACAATTGATGATTAAAATATGGAGGTGTTTTTTATGTCAGAATTAGGAAACATAAGAATAGCAGATGATGTAGTAAAAACAATAGCAGCAAAAGCAGCAACAGATGTAGAAGGTGTTTATAAACTAGCTGGTGGAGTTGTAGATGAAGTTAGTAAAATGTTAGGTAAGAAAAGACCAACTAATGGAGTTAAAGTTGAAGTTGGAGAAGTAGAATGCAGTATAGAAGTTTACTTAGTTATTAAATATGGATATAAAATTCCAGAAGTTGCTGAAGAAGTTCAAAAAACAATTTTAGAAGAGGTTTCAAGGCTAAGTGGATTAAAAGTTGTTGAAGTTAATGTCTATGTGCAAAATGTAAAAATGGAAGAAGTAGAAGAAACAACTGAAGAATTTGAAGACTAATTTTAGGTGGTGTATATATGTTTAAAAAAATAATATTTTTCTTTGCTTGGGTAGGCATGTTTATAATATCCTTAATAAGTTTAAACTATGTACTTTTACCTGGTCAATTTTTTTATAATAATCCTTACACAGCAAATGTAACTATTTTTCAATATAAGATGGTTATACTTGTTTTAGCTTCTTTATATATTTTCATATGTCTATATAAATTTTTTAGTCTTTTTGAAAGAAAAAAAGATTATCAAAGAAAAACTGAAAATGGGACATTAAAAATATCAAGAGCTACAATTAATAATTATGTTAATGATTTGTTAAGAAAAGATCCAGATATTACAGGAATAAAAACGACAAGTGAGTTAAAAGGAAATAGATTTTTAATTTATATTAAATGTGAATTGTTAGCTAAGATTAATGTAGCTGATAAGATAGCTCAACTTCAAAATTTAATTAAAAAAGATTTAATTGAAAATATTGGTGTTGAAGTAAACAAAGTTGTAGTTAATATTTCTAAAATAGAAGCTAGGGAAGTAACTAGAGAAACAGAAACAGTTAAAGAAACTTCTGATGTCCCTAATGATGAAATTAGTGAGGATGTAGAGGTGAGTGACTAATGCCAGATAATATTTTAGAAGTTTTGTTAGAAAAAATTATTAATAATTGGAGAAAAGTTTATGGAGCTATTTTAGGCTTTATAGTTGGTCTTACAGTAGTTAACTATGGAATTTTAAAAGCTATTGTTGTGTTTGTTTTTGCTTTTATAGGCTATAAGTTAGGAGATTCTTCATTTACACAAGGTATTAAAAGAACTATTTTAAAAAGATTAAAAGAGGATTAATCAGATGAGCAAAAATTTTGAAGAAAAAAGAAAAAAAATTAAGTCTCCAATGAGGATAGCAAGAGAGGAAGTATTTAAAATAGTCTTTGGAGTAGAAGCAACTGAAGCAACTTCTGATGAGTTAAAAAATGCTTTTGATATATATTTACATAATAATAAAGAATTTATAGATACTTTAAGTAAAAATCAATTTCACTTTATAAATAGTTCTATCAATGGGATAATTGAAAATTATGATTATATTAAAAATATTATAAAAAAGAATATTCAAAACTGGACTTATGAAAGAATAGGAATAGTTGAAAGAGCCTTATTAATAGTAGCAACTTATGAAGTTTTAATAAAAAATAATCCTATTGAAGTTATTGCTAATGAAACAGTTGAATTAGCAAAAGAATATGGTAATGAGAAATCTTATGAGTTTGTAAATGGTATCTTGGCAAATATAGAAAAATTAAAAGAAAAAGGAACTATTTAATAGTTCCTTTTTACTTAATTATTAATTTTAAAATGTTTTATTTAATACACCTAATCCAGCTAATACAGTAGCTGTGATTATCAATTTTCTTGTTATTTTCCTGTTTAAAATTTTGTTAAATTCCTCTCTGTTATAGTTTCTATAAGCATCCATAATTTTCACCCCAATCTTTAGCTACTTTCTTATATTCTTATTATATACTATAATATTTTGAAAGTCAAGATATATTAAAATAAAATATTTATTGATATAAAAATTAAAAGCACTGCACCTAAAAAGTGAGATTTTTGTCCTAATATATCTCCAAACTTATCTCCTAATATAAAACCTAATCCAGCTATTATAGCAGTCACAATTCCAATTTCAACTGTATATAAAAAAGTTTGGTAAAAAGGTAGAATTGAAAATGTTAATCCAACCAATAAAGAATCCAAACTTGTAGCAACACCCATTATAATTAAAGTTTTTAAGTCTAAATATTTTTCATCATACTCCATCTCTTCTTTTTTTAAGGCTTCTTTTAACATCATAAGTCCTAAAAATAAAAAGATAGCAAATGAAACATATTTTGAGTATAATGAAATATAGTGTATAAATAATGTTCCTGATAATGAGCCCACTAATGCCATAGCGAACTGGAAAATTCCAAAGGTTAATACAATCTTTAAAAAATTTTGTTTTTTTTGAGATCTTGTTGAAGCTATCCCTTGATAAATAGAAAGGGACATAGCATCCATAGCAAGTGCTAAGGCTGTTATTAATACACTAATAGTTGACATCGTTTTCCTCCATAAAGTTTATCAGGTTAGCTATTATAACATTATTTAGAAAAAAAGTAAAGAAAGGGGAGAAATAAATTATGAAGAAAAAAATTTTTACAAGTAGCTATTTAGGATTGGAGTCATATTTAGTTGAAGTAGAAGTTGATATTTCAAGAGGTTTGCCTATGTTTTCAATAGTTGGTATGGGAGATACTGCAATACTTGAAAGTAAATTTAGAGTAAAAGCAGCTTTAAAAAATTCCAATTATGATATAGTACCTCAAAAAATAGTTGTCAATTTATCTCCAGCAGGTATAAAAAAAGAGGGTGCACAGTTTGATTTACCAATAGCTTTGGGTATAATTTTAGAAATGAAACTTTTAAAAGATAAAAAAAATATAATAAATGATTATCTCTTTATTGGGGAATTGTCATTAGATGGAGAAGTAAAAAGAATAAGTGGAGCAATAAATAGTGTTATCTTAGCCAAGGAAAAAGGATTTAAAGGAATAGTTGTCCCTTATGAGAATAGAAATGAAGCTAGTCTGATAGATGGTATTGATATAATTGTTGTCAAAACAATAACAGATGTTATAAACTTTATAGAAAATGGAATTAAATTAGAATTTGAAAAAATAAATTTAGTCAAAACAGAAGAAGATATTTTAGATTTTTCTGATGTTAAAGGGCAATATTTTGCAAAAAGAGCTATGGAAATTTCAGCAGCAGGAGGACATAACATACTCTTAATAGGTAGTCCAGGCTCTGGAAAATCTATGCTTGCAAAGAGAATGATAGGAATACTTCCTGAAATGAGTGAAAGTGAAATCATAGAAAGTACAAAAATATATAGTGTAGCAGGGGAGCTATCAGAAAGCCATCCTATAATTTCAAAAAGACCTGTGAGAATGCCACATCATAGTACAACTCTTGCTGCTATGGTGGGAGGAGGAAAGAAAGCTTTACCAGGTGAAATTAGTTTAGCAAGTAATGGAATTTTAATACTTGATGAAATGAGTGAATTTAAACATTCTGTTTTAGAAGCACTAAGGCAACCACTGGAAGATGGCTATATAAGTATCACAAGAGCTATGTATAGAGTAGAGTTTAAAACAAATTTTATTTTGCTTGGAACAAGTAATCCTTGCCCTTGTGGAATGTTCTATGAAGGAAATTGTAAATGTTCAAATATAGAGGTAGAAAGATACAATAAAAAATTATCAGGTCCTATTTTAGATAGAATAGATTTAGTTATACAGATGAAAAGATTAAGTGAAGAAGAACTAGTAAATGATAAAAAAGAAGAAAGTTCAGTTGACATAAGGAAAAGAGTTATAAAAGCTAGAAAAATTCAAACTAAAAGATATGGAGAATCTAAAACTAATTCAAAAATGAGCCAAGAAGAATTGAAAAAATATTGTATAATTAAAGAGGAAGATAAAAGATTTTTAATATCTGCCTTAGAAAATTTACAAATTTCTGCCAGAGTTTATGATAAAATTTTAAAAATAGCAAGAACAATAGCAGATTTAGAAGGAAAAGAAAATATAGAAAGAAAACATTTACTTGAAGCAATATCATTTAAAAATAATAGAAAATAGTTTTGTTACTAGCTAAAATAATAAATGTAGTAAAAAATAGTTCATTGCTAGCTAAATTTCTTAACGATGAAAAATTGACATTCGCTGCAAATTCGGTAAACTTGCTAGCAAGCTAGCTTCAAACATACCGAGATTTGCTCGGCTCATTTCCTTCAATTTTTTATCTAAAATTTAGAATGCAATTTCACTTATTTTTTATCTACATTGCAAATTGTAATGTAACTCACTTATTTTCTTCTTATTTTTAATAAAATTAATATGATAGAGGTTATTATGGATATAGAAAAAGTATTTGATTATGCAAGAGAAAATAATATTTCAGATATACATTTAATTGAAGGTGAAAACATTTATCTTAGAAAAAATGGAGAAATTATACTATATGATAATTCTATAATAGTGAGTAAAGATGAAATTTTAGAAATTTGTAGTGGAAAAATTGAAGAAGATTTTGCTTATACTGATACTAAAAATGAAAGATATAGAGTAAATTCTTTTCTTACAAGGGGGAAATTAGCCTTAGTTATAAGAATAATAAATAAAGAGCCTATAAAACTTAAAGGAAAATTTATCAATAAATTGATAGATGAAAAAATTTTATTTTTAAAAGATGGTTTAGTTTTGGTAACTGGAATTACAGGGAGTGGGAAATCAACAACTCTTGCCAGCATAATAGAAAAATTTAATGAAAATAAAAATTTAAAAATTCTAACAGTGGAGGACCCTATTGAATATATTTTTGAAAATAAAAAATCTTTGATTATTCAAAGGGAATTAGGAAAAGATGTTGGGAGTTTTGAAAAGGCTTTAAAAAGTTCACTAAGACAAGACCCAGATGTTATAATATTAGGAGAAATTAGAGATGAGGAAAGTTTGTACTCAGCTTTAAAATTAGCAGAAACAGGGCATTTAGTTTTTTCTACTTTACACACTATGAATACAGTTGAAAGTGTAAATAGATTAATTTCTATGGTAAGAAGTGAGAAAAGAGACTTTGTAAGAGGGCAATTAGCTTCTGTTTTAAGGTTTGTGCTTTCACAAGAATTGTATAGAGGGAAAAAGACTGTACCAATTTTTGAAGTTTTAAATAATACTAAGGCAGTGGCAAATTTAATTTTGAATAATAAATTAAATCAAATTCCAACTCTTATTGAAAGTGGAATAGAAAATTTTATGATAACAAAAACAAAATATTTAAAAAATTTAGAAATAGAGAGTGATTAAACTTGTTAATAGAAACAAATATAGAAGTAAATTTAAGAAGTATAGAAGAATTTACTAGGGTGATGGTATCAGAACTTCTAGAAGATAAAATTAGTTTTGAGGTTTTAAAAGAAAATAACATAATAAAAATAAAAGTTAAATCTGAAAAATTAAACAAAAATACAGAATTTTCTTATAAAGATTTAGGAAATAAAATAGAAGATCAAGTTTTAACTATGTGTAAGATAAGTTTATTAAAACTTTTAGATAAAAAATATGATTGGGGTTCTCTTATGGGAGTTCGACCAACAAAGGTTTTAAGGAGGCTTTTAATAAATGGTTGTGATTATATAGAAGCTAGAAAGATTTTAAAAGATTTCTATTTGGTAACAGATGAAAAAATAGACCTTATGGAAACTGTTGTAAAAAAAGAATTGGAACTTTTAGATAAAGAGCATATAAATTTGTATATAGGGATACCTTTTTGTCCTACTAAATGCAAATATTGTTCCTTTGCTTCATATGAAATAAATGGAGGAGTGGGAAGATTTTATACTGATTTTGTAGAAGCACTTTTAAGAGAAATAAAAATAATAGGAGATTTTTTGAAAACTTATGGTAAAAAAGTATCTTCTATATACTTTGGTGGAGGAACTCCAAGTACATTGACAGAAGATGACTTAGAAAGAGTTTTAAAAGAATTACTTGAAAATATAGATATGTCTGATGTAAAAGAATTCACATTTGAAGCAGGTAGGGAAGATAGTTTAAATGTTAAAAAATTAGAAATAATGAAAAAATATTCTGTAGATAGAATAAGTTTAAACCCTCAATCATTTAACTTAGAAACTTTAAAAAGAGTTAATAGGAGATTTAACAGAGAAAATTTTGATTTAATATTTAAAGAGGCTAAAAATTTAGGTTTTATTATAAATATGGACTTAATAATAGGCTTACCAGAAGAAACAACAGAAGAAATTTTAGATACTTTAGAACAGTTAAAAGATTATGATATAGATAACTTGACTATACATTGTTTGGCATTTAAAAGAGCTTCAAGATTATTTAAGGAAAGTCAAGAAAGAAATGTTATTGATAGAGTCTTAATTGAAGAACATATACAAAAAATAGTTGAAGAAAAGTCTATGAAACCTTACTATATGTATAGGCAGAAAAATATCATTGAATGGGGAGAAAATATTGGTTATTCAAAAGAAGGGAAAGAAAGTATTTTTAATATAGAAATGATAGAGGAAAATCAAAATACTATGGCATTAGGTGGAGGTGGAATAAGTAAGATAGTTATTGAAGAAAGAAATGGGATAGACTATATAGAAAGATATGTAAATCCTAAAGACCCAGCACTTTATATAAGAGAATTAGAGAAAAGATGTAAAGAAAAAATAGAGATGTTTAAGAAAGAGAAGTTGTAATAAAAAGGACTGGACTTTGAAAAAATTTACCAACTCTTTTTCCCTAAAGTCGTGAATCTCGCTCCCCGGCTTCACTGCTTGTACATGAATACTTGTTGCT
>OKRR01001732.1_pt1 | contig 17994 bp, 11 predicted proteins | sample 1601211 | NCBI WGS metagenome assembly OKRR01 (sample SAMEA3541525, study PRJEB24748) | human gut metagenome | biome: human gut; feature: human-associated habitat; material: faeces | place: China | collected 2012
AATCCTAAACGACCTGCTACATAAAAACCATATGGTAAATCTTGTTTTCCATAGAATGATACTCCTACCATATCACTCTTTGATTCTCCTGCATATCTGTTGAAATCTGCTTTCGCATAAGAATAGTTCATTGCCACTCCAAGAGTTGTTGTTCCTTCAAATTTAGTATCTATACCAAATTGTCCCCCTGCCACTCTTGTATCTGCTGAAGCATATCCATCTCTTCTTAATTTTCCTGCACTTCCTAATACTGAAAACCATACTTCTGAATCTTTATTACTATTTTTAAAATTATCTAATCCAGCTAATCTGTTTGATAAGTCTCTATTTATGTTTTGTGCCTGTGAGAAAGTCAATGCTTGTGCTGAGGCATATATTTCTCCTGACATCATTTCAGTTGCTGATGTAAAGGCCATTGTTGACATACTTTGTACAGTTGCTCCCATAGCTAATTCTTCTTTTGTTGCTGTACCAGATAACACTTTTTGATCTAAATTTTCAAAGACTTTTTCTACATTTCCTGCAACATTTTTAGATGATGCTGCAGCTTCTTCACCTATATACTCAACTGGGTTTTGTCTTGATAATGTTGCAACTACTTTACCATCTTGTACTTCTACATTAGCTGTTCTCATTCCATTAGTTTCTACATTAGCTATATTTCCTTCAACAGATCTTCCTTCCATTACAGTATTTGTTAAGCCTTGAGTACTTACATAGTCATTTGACATTATCCTCATTGTAGCATCTTCTACTTTTATATTTCCTAAAACATTTAATTTTGCTCCATTATTAAATGTTGTTGTTGAGTTTTTATATGCTATATAATCTCCACCTATAATAGGAGTAGTTCCATTAACTTCAACTGTTCCCTTATTTGTTAAATTTGTATCTGTAGTTATATTATCAGGATCTACTGTTGTTATAACACGAGTAAAAAATGTATTGTAACCTATCAGAGCCTTAGGATGTAAAACCAATTTTCCAGCAGTATTTACTGTTACTTCTGAAGAATGGATTTGATGAATTTCAAGTGTTCCACCATTTACAATACTTCCTCCATTAAATGAATTATCATTGGTTAAATGTAAAGTTCCTTCTCCTGACTTAATTAATCCTCCTGAACCAAAAATCTTATTTTCAAAATATGAAACTTTTCCATTTGGAATATCTGCATTAAATATCCTTGTATTTCCATATTTAGTAACATCCATAAATGCTCCAGGACCTTTTAATGCTCTTTCCTGATTTAACATTCCCCAACCATACTTTTCATCTGGGGATGTTTCCACTCTTCTTCTATCTTCACCAGTAACAGTTGCATCTAATTCTGTAGCATCTGTTGTAGTAAATAAAGTTTGGCGAACTTGATCAGCTGTCATCCAATCGTATTTTTCAGCAACTAATGCTGCTGCTCTTGAAACTCTTGGTGTTGCATAAGAAGAACCTATTCCATATCTATTTCCAGTTGGGATAGATCTATCATCAGCAGAAATAGACCAATACTTTGCATTATCTCCAGCATAAGCTAAGCGATCTGTTCCTGTTCTATGTATATTTAATTTACCATTTGCTTGAGGTTGTATACCAATAACAGCTATCCATCCTTTTTCTAAATCATGTACAAGATATGGAAGTCCTGCTTCTTCACTTACTGAATTCATATCTTGCCCTGGATTAGTTTTAGTTTTTCCTATTCTATTTCCAGCAGCCCAAACAAAAAGACCTCCCTGATTATTCACAGCGTCTTCAAAAAATGGAACAAAAGGCTCTGTATCATCTGCAAAATAGGTATTTCTTATATTACCATAAGAAGCATTTTCTACTTCACTATCTCCACCAAAAGATTGATTAATAACTTTTACTTTTTGATTGGAATTAAATCTAGCAAATACTCTTCTATATGTTTCTATATTTGGCTTTACTTGACCATTATCTGGATCTGTTCCTCCACTTCCAATACTTGCAGCAATAGCTTTAAATTTTGCTTTTCCATGAGTACGAGCTGCATCAGTATCCATCATTACTTCTAATACCTCTACCCCATGTTCACTAGAACTGCTGTCTTTTACTCTAGGTACAAATTCTATACCTGAATATCTTGCTGATAATTGATTTTGACGAGCTGCATCAGTAAAATCACTATCTAATATACCTATTTTTACTGAATCATCATTATATGCTCCATTATCTGTTGGAATAGTTGCTGTACTATTTATTCTATTTGTATTTAATCTAGTCTTTAAAGCTGACATATTTCCTTTTTGTGGATCCAAAGGATTTGTTACAGTTGGAAAACTATCTTCTGGATTACTTGGAGTACTAGGGTTACTTGGTACACTTGGTGTTCCTGGATTTATTGGCAAGTTACTTGAACCTCCACCTCCTCCGCCTCCACCACAACTTACAAATAGAATGGAAGCTAAGGCAATCAGCATCATTTTACTTTTTAAAATTTTTTTCCTCATTCAATTTACCCTCCCTAATTTTTAAATTTAATTTATGTATATAATGGTTTTTGCAAACTTTACCTTTTTAAATTGTAACATACAAATATAAGATTTTCAATTTTATTTGTACTTATTTTCTTTTACTTAGTTACTAAAAAATGTTATACTAATAAAAAAAGGAGTTGATATTATGAAAATATTTGTTTGTGATGCTTTTAGTTCTGAAATTTTTAAAGGAAATCAAGCTGGTGTTGTCATATTAGATGAAAAAGAAGATTATCCTAATGAAGTTTTTATGAAAAATATTGCAGCTGAATTAAAACATTCTGAAACTGCCTTTGTAAAGAAAATAGATAATAAAAAATTTAAAATAAAATACTTTACTCCAATAGAAGAAGTTGAGTTATGTGGTCATGCAACAATTTCTATTTTTTCCACTTTAAGAGAATTAAAGTTAATATCTGCTGATAAGTATATTGCTGAAACATTAGCTGGAAATTTAGAAATAGTAGTTGATAAAAATTTTATATGGATGGATATGTCTACTCCAAAAATAGAATATATATTTAGCTTAGATGAAATTGAAGAAATTTATTCTGCTTTTAATTTAGATATGTCACAGGCTCCTAAAAATCTAGTTCCCAAAATTGTAAATACAGGCTTAAGTGATATCATTGTTCCTATTGAAAACAAAGAAATTTTAGATAGTTTTACCATGGATAAAGAAAAAGTGATAGAGCTTTCTAAAAAATATAAGGTGGTAGGAGCTCATTTATTTACGCTTGATAAAAGTAAAAAGATTACTGCTTTTTGCAGAAATATTGCCCCCTTAGTTGGTATAGATGAAGAATGTGCAACAGGAACTTCAAATGGTGCCCTAACTCATTATTTAAATGATTATAATATTATTTCAACACAGGACATAAATACTTTTGTTCAAGGTGAGTCTATGGGAAGAGCTTCAACTATACTTAGCAAATATAAAGAAGATGGTAAAACTATACAAATTGGAGGCAATGCTGTAATATCTTTTGAATGTAAATTTTATAAATAATTTTCTTTAAGATAAAAGAAAACGGGCTATTATGAACCATCTTTTATTACTTCTTCTATAAAACTTGTTTTATCAAAATAGTAATAATTACCATCTATTATTTTTTTGAAATCACTTACTTCTATTGGTATTTTTTCGCAGTAGCCCTTCTTTTTCTAAAATTTATATTTTTATATATTATACAAAAAAAGAGCCCTTGCAAATATAGCTTTGAAAAATTCAATATTTACAATAACTCTCTTAAAATTTTAATATTTATTTACTTATTTCATTTGAAATAATAACATTTGGTAATTCTTTAAAGATATCACTTGGAACACAGATTTTTGATTTTACATAACCTCCTCCAATAATTACCTCATCTTGATTAAATACAGCCTCATCAACTAATATATACCATTCAGTTGGTAATCCTATTGGAGTTACACTTCCAAATTCCATTTTTGTTTCATTCAGCACATATTCCAATGGTGCAAAAGAAATTTTTGATACATTCAGTAACTTTTTCATAGGGCTTCCTGTATTTAATTTTTTGCCATAAGGAACAACCACTGCTGAATAAATTATCTCATCTTTTCTTTTACCTTCAACAATTATACAATTAAGTTCTATTTCAAGTGGGACATCATAATTTTCACTAAGTAATTGTCCATCTGCAAAATCAGGATTTATTTCTGCAACTTTTACCTTATTTTCTAATTTATTTTTATACACAAAATTATATATAACTTCTGGAACAAGTTCTTTTAAATTTTCTAATTTTTCAAATTTTAGTTTCATTTACCCTCCAAGGTAGGCTTTCTTTACTTTATCATTATATAGCAAATCCTTTGCTTTCCCTTCAAGAACTATTTCTCCTGTTTCAATAACATAAGCTCTATCAGAAATAGAAAGTGCCATCTTTGCATTTTGTTCTACTAACAAAATAGTAGTACCTTTTTCTTTTAAATGTTTTATAACTTCAAAAATTTCTTTTACAAATAGTGGTGATAAACCCATTGAAGGCTCATCTAAAATTAAAAGTTTAGGTCTACTCATCAAGGCTCTACCCATAGCAAGCATCTGTTGTTCACCACCAGATAAAGTTCCTGCTGATTGATTTTTTCTTTCAGACATTCTAGGAAAAACTTTATAGAAATTTGCTCTATCTTCTTCTTTTTTTTCTGCACTATCTTTTACAGTAAATTGACCTAATTTTAAATTATCTTTAACTGCAAGTTGTGAAAAAATTCTTCTCCCTTCCGGAACTTGTGCTATACCTAATTTACAAATATTATGAGCTTTTTCCTTTAAAAGATTTTTTCCTTCAAATATTATAGAACCACTTTTAGGAGTTATAAGTCCAGATATTGTCTGTAATGTTGTTGTTTTTCCTGCACCATTAGCTCCTATGATAGACACAACTTCTCCTTCATTAATTTCTAACGAAATTCCTTTTAGAGCTTGTATATTATCATAGAAAACCTGTAGGTCTTTTACTTCTAACATTCCCATTATTCATCTTCCTCCTTACCTAAATATGCCTCTATAACTTGTGGATTATTTATAACTTCATTTGGTTTTCCACTTGCTAATATTTTCCCATAATTTAAAACAACTAATCTTTCACAAATCCCAAGTACCAATTTCATATCATGTTCTATAAGTAAAACTGCTATTCCAAATTTATCACGGATTAATTTTATTGTATTCATTAAATCTTCTGTTTCTTTTGGATTCATTCCTGCTGCTGGCTCATCTAAAAGAAGAATTTTTGGCTCTGTTGCCATTGCTCTAGCAATTTCCAATTTTCTTTGTTCTCCATAGGGTAAATTCCCAGCATGCATATTTGCATACTTATCTAAATCAAATATTTTTAAAAGGGACATAGCCTTTTTCTTTGCACTTCTTTCTTCTCTCCAGTAACTTGGCAAACGAAGCATACCTGCTATAATTCCATATTTCATACGAAAATTATATGCAGCAATTACATTATCTAAAACTGATAAATACTTAAATAATCTTATATTTTGGAAAGTACGAGCCAAACCTTTTTTTACAAGAGCAGAAGTTGGCGTCTTAATAACATTTTCTCCATCTAATATATATTCTCCTGAACTTGCATTATATACACCTGTTAAAATATTGAATACTGTTGTTTTTCCTGCACCATTTGGTCCTATTAAACCAATTAATTCTCCTGAATTTATTTCTAAGTTAAAATTGTCAACTGCTTTTAAAGCTCCAAAACTAATTGAAATATCCTTTGCAACTAAAAGAGGTTTTTTATTTTCCATCTGCTTCACCTCTTCTTATTTTTTTAGTAAAATATGAAATTATTTTACTTATTTGAAATTCTTCTCTTCCAAGAAGTCCTTTTGGTCTAAATAACATCATTATGATAAGAATCAATGGATAAACTATCATTCTATATTCTGCAAAACCTCTTAAAACTTCTGGTAAGATAGTAAGAACTATTGCTGATAATATTGAACCTGTAAAACTTCCCATTCCTCCCAATACAACCATAACAAGTATATTTATTGAATAGTTATAGTCAAATTGTTTTGCTCCTAAAATTCCTAAATTATGTGCATAGATTCCACCTGCTATACCTGCAAATATTGCTGATAACACAAAGGCAAAAGTCTTATAATATGTTGTATTTATTCCAGAAGCTCCACTTGCTATTTCATCTTCACGAATAGCTAGAACTGCTCTACCATGTCTGCTTGTCATTATTGAATACATAAATATAACTGAAAAAATTGTTATAAAATAAATTAGAGTAAAATTATTTACTCTTGGTATTCCTGTTAAACCTTGAGCTCCACCTGTAAATTTAAAATATTCTATTAATACCCTTATAATTTCTCCAAAAGCCAAAGTTATAATTGCAAGATAATCTCCAGTAAGTCTTAAAGCTGGTATCCCTATGATAAAACCTATAATCCCTGCTACAAGTCCACCAATTATTAAAGCTACAATATAACCTGGATAACCTGAAAGAAAACCAGATTTTGTTAAAAGTGCTGCTGTATATGCCCCTATTGACATAAATCCTGCATGTCCTAAGGTAATTTGTCCTAAACAACCAACTGTTATATTTAAACTAGCTGCTAAAATTATATTTATTAAAATCAAAATTAAAATTCCAACCTGATACCTAGTTATAAAACCTGAACTTATTAAAGAGAATAATATAAAATATAGGATTATTAGTAGTATATAAGTAATTATATAACTTAATTTTTTATTCTTATTCATTTATACTTTCTCCTTTACATTTTTTCCAAGTATTCCAGTAGGTTTAAATAATAAAACTATAATCAATATTGAAAATACAAAGGCATCTGCAAGTTGTGATGATAAATATGCTCTTGTTAAACTTTCAACAATTCCTAATATAAATCCTCCTATTACAGCTCCAGGTAATATTCCAATTCCTCCTAAAACAGCTGCAACAAAGGCTTTTATTCCAAGCATCGAACCCATTAAAGGTTGTATTTGTGGATAAGCTGAGACATATAATACAGAACCTACTGCTGCAAGTCCACTACCTATTGCAAATGTTAATTGTATTGTTCTATCAACATTTATTCCAACTAATTCAGAAGCTGCATAATCTTGACTTGTTGCTATCATGGCTTTTCCATATTTTGTTTTTTTCATAAATAGTTGCAAAGCAACTGATAAAACAAGTGTTGTAAGTATAGTTACAACAGCTCCAAAACTAATATTTATTCCATTTCCAAAAGATATTGGTCCTTGATTAAAAACTTTAGGAAATGATCTTGTATTTGGTGTAAATACTTTCATAAAGACATTTTCTAAAAATAAACTAACTCCAATAGCAGTTATTAAATTTGAAATCCTTGGTGAATTTCTAAGTGGTCTATATGCTATTCTTTCTGCTAAACAACCTATAATAGCACAAACAATTATTGCTGGTATAACTGTTACCCAAACTGGTAAGCCCAATGAAGTAAATAGAGGAATAGAAAAAAGTGAAACATAAGCCCCTATCATTATAATATCACCATGTGCAAAATTTATAAGTTGTGCTATACCATATACCATTGTATACCCTAAAGATACTAAGGCATAGATACTTCCTATCTGCAAACCATTAATTATTTGAAGTAAAAACTCCATTTTACCCTCCCATTACTTCTATATCTAAAAAGATAAAACAATTTCCACTAAATTTTATGATTGCTCACTAATCTAATTAAAACTGTCTAATAATTTATGAAAATATTGCATATTCTATATGTGAGTGTTTTACTTTGCAATAGCTTCATAACTTAAAGCTTTTATTCAGTAAGTCATTCATTATATAAAGCAGAAATTGTCTTTTATCTCTTTTTCAATTTTTATTTCGATACTACTGAATCAAATGTATAATCTCCATTTACTATTTTAATTATAGTTATACTTTTAACAGGATTATTCTTTTCATCAAAAGTTAAATGTCCAGTAATTCCATCAAATTCAATTTCTTTTATAGCCTTAGTTACTGCTTCTTTATCAGTAGTTCCTGCTTTTTCTATTGCAGCTTTTAAAAGGTATGCTGTATCATAACTTAAAGCAGAAAATGCAGATGGATCATCATTATATTTTTCTTTATAGTTTTTAATAAAGTTTTGTACTTTTTCATTACTATCTTTTGCTGAATAGTGATTAGCAAAATATACATTTTCTATTGCTGGATATGAAGATGGATCTACTGTTTTAACAACTCCGTCCCACCCATCAGAACCAGTTATAATTGATTTTAAACCAACTTCTCTTGCTTGTATAGCAATTAAACTATCTTGTTCATAATAATCTGGTACAAATAATACATCTGGATTTTTTTGAGCAATTTTTGTAAGTTGAGCTCTAAAATCTTTATCTCCATCTGAATATCCTTCTCTAGCTACAACTTCAATTCCTTGATTTTCAGCTTCTTTTACAAAAGCATTTGCAATTCCATCAGAATAATCACTTGAATTATTAGACATGACTGCTACTGTCTTTGCTCCTAATTTATCTTTTGCAAAATTTGCTAAAACTTCTCCTTGATATGGATCTGTAAAACATACTCTAAAGATGTTAGAACCTGCCTCTGTAATATTAAGTTGTGTTCCAGTTGGTGTTATCATTGGAATTCCATCTTGAGCGGCAACTTCTGCTACTGCAACGCTTGGTTTAGATGTAATATCTCCAACTAATGCAACCATACCCCAATCAACAAGTTTATTATATGCATTTACTGCTTCTGTTGAATCTCCTTTTTCATCTAATAAATTTAATTCAACTTGTTTTCCAAGTATTCCACCATTTGCATTTATTTCATCAACGGCTAATTTTAATCCATTAGTTGCTGATATTCCATAAATTGCAACTGGTCCAGTTAATGGTCCAATAGCTCCAATTTTTACTGTTTCAGCTTCTGCTGCTGGTTTATCTGCTGCCTTTTCTCCTCCACAAGCTACTAATAAAAGTGAAGCACCTAATAACGTAGTTAAAAATCTTTTTTTCATAATAGTAATTCCCTCCAAAAAATTTATTTGTTTTATATTTAAGGCATACTATACCAAAAAAAAGAAAAAAAGTAAAGTATTTTTTTAATATTTTTATATTAATAAAAAAGACAGTTTTATTTAACTGCCTTTTTAACTGAAAAATAAAGTACATCGGACCCTTATTTTTCATTCTAAAAAATTTTAAAACTCCAAACTTAAAACTCTAAACTATTATTATTCAATAAAAAATCATATATATTCATAGTAACTATGCCATCTTTATCTCTTTTAACTTTTATTATGTCTTTGACTAAAATTATCTTTTTGAAAGAATCATTAATATTAATTAAAGAAGCTTTTTCTTGAATATTTTTTTCTTCTGTTGGAATACTTAATGCAGATTGAATATAGTATCTTTTACTTCCTAAATTTGCAATAAAATCTACTTCTAATTGTTTTTTATCTTTATTTCCTTCCTCTGTTAAAGTACGCTTTGTTACTACTCCTACATCTACTTTGTAACCCCTAATTTTTAGTTCATTGTATATAATATTTTCCATTAAATGTGTTTCTTCAATTTGTCTAAATTCTAATCTTGCATTTCTAAGCCCTACATCTTCAAAATAGTATTTTAATGGTGTTCCTATATATTTTCTTTCTTTCACATCATAACGGTATGCCTCATTTATAATAAAAGCATTTTTCAAATACTCAATATATTTCCTAATTGTATTCAGGCTTATATCTGATTTAATTGAACTCCTAAATGTAGCTAATATTTTTGATGGATTGCTAAGAGAACCTATACAGGAAGCTAAAATATTTATTAAATCATTTAATTCTTGGATTTTTTCAATTTTATTTCTTTCCATAATATCTTTTACATAAGTCTCTTCAAATAATCTTGTGAGGTAATTTATTTTTTGTTCTTCTGTTTTTAATGAAAGTATCAATGGTAAGCCCCCATAAGTGAGATAATCTGCCCAACCTTGATATCTATCTCCCTCATAAACACTCATATATTCATTAAAGCTAAGTGGAAAAACATGAACTTCATCTCCTCTTCCACGAAATTCTGTTAATATATCATGAGATAAAAATTTGGAATTACTTTCAGTTACATAAATATCAACATTATCTTTATGTAATAATAAATTTAAAACTTCCTCAAATCCTTCTAACATTTGTACTTCATCTAATAAAATGTAATATTTTTTGTTATCTACTATTAATGAGTTTATATGTTCTAAAATTATATCTGGTTTTCTATATTTCCTATTTTCTATTCTGTCTAACTCAAATTCAATAATATGTTGTTCGTCTGTAAGATTATTTAGTAAATACAACTTAAAAAGTTTAAAAATTAAATTAAGATTTTCCACTTCTTCTGATTCCAGTTATTACTTTAATCATCCCATTATCTATTCTATCTATTAATCTTTGTAAATACAAATCTCTCTTTATTTCCATTAATATTTCACCTCACTGAAAAATAGAGTACATTGGACCCTTATTTTTCATTATAACATATTAGAAATTTAAAGTAAATTTTTAACAAAAAGAGATTATTACAGATTAAGGATGTATAAAAAATATTTTGCTATTTAAAAACGAACTAATATGCCTAAGATAGTACCTATATAGGGTTTTCCATTCTGATATGCTTCTAATTTATCTCCATCATATGGAATCTCACCATATTCAACAATTTTTTCTACTTCTATATTTTTTAACTCATTATAATTACTTAAATCTTGTAAGCCTTTTTCATTTTATCTCCCCTTTATTTTTCTTTATAAATATGTATAGCATTAGCTTGGTGTAAAGGAGTTATAGATAAATCTGTAATTTGAATTTTTTCTGGTAAGTTAGCAACATAAGCTATTGTATCTGCTATATCTTCTGCATATAAAGGTTCTATCCCTTTATATACATTATCAGCTTTTTCTTTATCACCTCTAAATCTTACTGTACTAAATTCTGTATCAACAAGTCCAGGCTTTATATTTGTAACTTTTATTTTTTTATCTATAAGTTCTGATCTCATTGAATCACTTATTGCTCTTACAGCAAATTTTGTTGCACAATAGATACTACCATTTGGATATGCTATTTCTCCAGCAACAGAGCCTATATTAATTATTGTACAAACTTTATCTGTTGCTAACATAAGTGGAATAATAGTATTTGCAATATATACAAAACCTTTTATATTAGTATCAACCATTTTGTCAACATCATCCATATTATATTCATAGAATTTTTCAAGTCCAATAGCAAGTCCTGCATTATTAACTAATATATCTATTTTCTTCCATTCATCATCTAATGAATTGATATTTTTTAAAACATCATCATAGTTTCTTACATCAAAAACTAAATTTTTAACCTTAATTCCATATTGCTTTTCAAGATTTTCTTTTAATTCGTTTAAAATATTTTCTCTTCTAGCACATAAAATAAGATTAACACCCATCTGTGCCAATTTTTCAGCTGTGGCTTTTCCTATTCCACTACTTGCTCCTGAAATAAATGCTATTTTTCCTATGATACGATTTTCTTCCATAATATACCTCCTACAACTTATTTATGTTATGATGGTTTAGACAAAATATTTATCATTTCTCTAATCTCATCAAATTGTTTTTTCAAATATTCTTCACTTTCTGCATAAGTTCCCAATGAATCAAGAGATAATTTCATATGTTCTTCTGCTTTGTCTTTATCTCCAAGGACAGCATAACAATATGCAAGCTCTAAATCTTCTAAATCTACAACATCCCCTTCTTCAAGAGAAAGTTTTCTTGATTCTAAAAGTTTTTCAACAGCTTCTTCATATCTTCCTAGCCTTCTTAAAGTTCTTCCAATACTGCATATATATAAACTATCTTTTCCTTCTTTATATGAGCCTTCAAGTTCATAAGCTCTATTATATGCTTTTAAAGCATCTTCATATCTTTCTAAATCAAAATAGATATTAGCAACTCTTGCCCAAACCCACTCGTCATCTCTTCCTAATTCAATAGATTTTTCAAAATATTTTACTGCTTCTTTATCTTTATTAGCCTTGTATCCTAATTCCCAGCCTATTTCTGCATTAAGCCATTGATCATCTCTACCTAAATCTCTTGCAGCATATAGATAATGTAATGCTTCATTAGGGTCTGAATTTTCTATTTTCCCATAAAGCCAACCTATTTCAGAGTTTACAAAAATTTTTTCGTCTATATTGTCATTTGTTTTATCTTCCTCAAGTATTTCCAAAGCCTTTTTTAATTTTTCAATACCTTCTTCAGACTTTCCTAATCTACCTAAACATTGTCCTAATTCTGCATATATCCAACTGTCTTCTCTTCCTAATTCTTGTGCTTTTAACAGAAATTGTAAGCCATCTTCTTGTTTGTCAAGCTCATTATAGATCCAACCAATATCAGATAGTAACCAAATATCCTCTTTATCTTGTTCATAAGCTATTAAATAATGTTCAAGTGCTTTCTCATAATCATTTAATTCTTTATAACATAAACCAATTTCTATATTTATCCAATCATCATTCCTTCCAAGTTCCTTTCCCTTTAGCTGATATTTCAATGCTTCTTCATATTTTTCTAAAATACGATAACAGAATCCAAGTTGACAATTTAAATAAATTTCTTCATTTAGTTCTTCTTTTAATTCCAAAGCATGTTTATATTTTTCTATGGCTTTTTCATATTTTTGAAGTCTCATCAAACAAAAACCATATTCTGTGTTAAACCAACAATCATCTCTATCTAATTTTTCAATTCTTTTAAGATATTTTAAACCTTCTTTATATTTACCTATTCCATCATAAAGCCAAGCTATTTCAGATAGTAACCATACATCACTATCATCAAATTTTTCCGCTTTTAAATAGGCCTTTAAAGCATCTTCATTTTTATCCAATGCTTTAAAACATCTTGCTATTTGAACATTAATCCAAGCATCATTTTGACCCAATTTTTTTGCTTTATTGAAATATCTTAATGCCTTTTCATATTGTTCTAATTTATAGTAAACTTTTCCATACTCAGCATTTATCCATTCATCTTTTCTACCAAGTTTTTTTGTTTGCTCTAAATATTTTAATTCCTCATCATAATTTCCCATAGCTCCATAAACCCAAGCTATATCTGATAATAACCAAAGGTTTTTACCTTGATTTAATTCATTTGCTATAGAATAATATTTTATAGTCTCTTCAAATTTCTCTAATTCTTTATAACAAATTCCTATTTCAACATTAATCCAGGCATCATTTTGACCCAATTCTTGTGCTTTAAAATCTGCCTTCAAAGCTTCTTCATATTTTTCTAAACGACGATATGTCCAACCAATTTGAGAATATATCCACTCATCTTCTCTTCCTAATTCCTTAGCTCTTAAATAATGTTCCAATGACTCTTCAAATCTATTTAATTCCCCTAAGCAATATCCTAGTTCAGAATTCACCCAAATATCATCTCTACCTAAGCTGATAACATTTTTTAAAAGCTCCTCTGCTACATCAAAAACTTCAATTTTATCATATAGCCATGCTAAATATGAATCACATTGAATTTTATCATCATCTGTTGTTATATATTCTTTAGATTTTAAGGCATATTCTACTGCCTTATCTTTATTATCTGGATTGTTATCTTTATCAATTAGTTGTTTTGATAATTCTATATATATATTTAACAAATACCTTTTAATTTCTTCATCTTCTGGATCTATTTCATTTGCTTTCAAAAAATATTTTTCTGCATTTTGATAATCTTCTAAAAAGAAATATGAATATCCTATTCTGTAATTCCAACGCATAGTATTTCCTTCTTCAAATTCTATGCTCTTTAAGATTTCTATTGCTTTTTCATAATTTTTAATATTATTATATGCTCTACCTAATTGTCCTATTAATTCATTATTTAATTGTTCTGCTGGAAGTGCTTCAATCATATCTATTATATCTTGATATTTCTCTAAATCATATAAATCTTCAATCTTTTTCAATAATTCATCTTTCATTTTTTACCTCACATTATTTATTTTTTATAAATGCTTTCTTTACTAGTATACCTTTTTTTTCATATTTTTGCAAAAACATTTAATATTGCTTGACTTTTTATTAAATCTATTTTTGTCATTAAGAAATTTAGCTAGCAATGAACTATTTTTTCTTTAATATTGATTTTTTTATTTTTTAGTGTTATAATACCGTATATGTTTAATTTTAAATCACAAGGGAATTAATAAATTGTTTACATTAGGTGCTGCAATTTATTTCTTCCCTTTATTTTAACTACTTTATTGAGGAGGATTTTATGAAATTGTTAAGAACCTATATAAAAGAAAATATAGGGACTTTATCTCTTGGTGCAATATTTTTAACTTTAAATACTTTTGCAACCTTAGCTATACCTTTTCAAGTATCAAATATCATAAATCAAGGTATAATTAAAAAAAATATTGATACGGTTTATTCCACAAGTATAAAAATGATAGCTATTTTGATTTTTGGTACAGTTACAGGAATTATTGCTAATCATTTTATTGCACTTTTTGCTGCTCGTTTTGCTAAACAAAATAGAAAGATGTTGATGAGAAATATTGAAACTTTAACACTTGACCAAGTCAGTGATTTTGGAGTAGCTTCTTTGGTAACTCGTGTGGCTAATGACAATAACAATGCTCAACAACTTATTGTTGCATTTTTTCAAATGATACTGCCAAGTCCAATAATGGCTATAATCTCTATATTTTTGACTATACAGTTATCACCAAGTTTAGCTTTGATACCACTATTTACAATTTTAGTCTTTGCTTGTGCAATAATTTTGACTTTGTTTAAGTCTTTACCATTTATTTTAAAAGTTCAAAAGAAATTGGATAGAATGACTTTGGTATTAAGAGAAAGATTTATTGGAGCAAAAATTATAAGAGCTTTTGACAACTCTAAAAAGGAAAGAGATAAATTTAATGATATAGCTCAAGATTACACTGATAACTATATCATCATCAATAAAAAGTTTGCCTTACTTTCACCTATGGCTTTTGCTCTTATGTCAGTTATTATCACTTTAATAATTTTCTTTGGAGCTATGAAAGTTGTAAATAATACTTTGGAAATTGGTTCTATAACTGCCATAGTTGAATACTCTTTAACAACTATTTCGGCTCTTATTATGTCTTCTATGGTTTTGGTGCAAATGCCAAAAGCTGTCGTTTCAATAGAGAGAATAGAAGAAGTTTTATCAGCTACAAGTGAAATAAAAGATAGTCCTAATTTAAAAGATGATTCTTACTATGAAGATATTTTAAAACAAAATCCAATATCTTTAACTTTTGATGATGTATGTTTTAGATATAAGGGAGCAGAAAAACAAATTTTAAAAAATATTTCATTTTCTATTAAAGCAGGAGAAAGATTTGCAATAGTTGGAGCAACTGGTTCTGGTAAATCTACAATAGCAAAAGTTTTACTTAGATTGAATGATATAGAGAATGGTCAAATTTTAATAAATGGTTTTAATAGTTTAGACTTACCTTTAAACTGTTTAAGAAATCAAATTAGCTATATTCCACAAAAAGCATATATATTCAGTGGAACTATAAAAGATAATTTTAGATTTGCTAATAAGGATATGACAGATGAAGAAATGGTTAAGATAGCAAAAATTGCTCAATCTTATGACTTTATAGATTCTTTACCTGATAAGTTTAATTCCTTTGTTGCACAAGGGGGAACAAATTTCTCTGGTGGTCAAAAACAAAGATTATCCATTGCAAGAGCTCTTTCAAAAGATTCAAATATATATTTATTTGATGACAGTTTCTCGGCTCTTGACTATGCAACAGATGCTAAACTTCGTAAAGAATTAAAGACATTCTTAAAAGATAAAATTACAATTATCATAGCTCAAAGATTAAATACTATTGCTGATGCAGATAAGATAATTGTTCTAAAAGATGGAGAAATTACTGGAATAGGAACTCATGAAGAGTTACTAAAAAATAATCATGAATATATTGAACTTGCTAAATCACAAGGAATTTTAGAATAAGGAGGGGAAAAATGGCTAAAAATAATGAAGATACTATAAAAAATATGAAAAAAGCAATCAGTAATTTTTTGTCACTATTAAGTGAAAAGAAAGTTCCATTTTTAATCTCTATAATATCTAATACCCTTTCAACTTTTTTAGTTGTGGCTATCCCTTGGGTTTCTGCTCTTGCTATTGATGATATTATGAGTATAATGAATGATACTACTATTACTAATAAATGGGAAACTCTTTCAAGTTTTATTATAAAACCTGTTTCTGCTTTGGGAATTATAGCTGTTTTAATCTTTGTTTTGAACTATATACAAGAATATTTATCAGCTATACTTGGAGAGCAAATAGCTCAATCTCTTAGAATGAAATTGAGTGATAAACTTACAAAACTTCCTATGAATTTCTTTGACACAAATCAAGTTGGAGATATTTTAAGTAAGGTTACAACTGATATCGAAAAAATTGCAGAAGTTATAGTTACAGGTTTTACAAGATTTATTTATTCATTTTTAATAATAATTCTTGTTATTATTATGTTACTTCGTATAGATGTTAAACTAACAGCTATTGTATTAGGAATACTTTTAATCAGTGTAATAGTTACATATTTTGTTTCAAATATTACACAAAAAATATTTGCTAAAAATGTAACAACTCTTTCTGAATTAAGTACAATAACAGAGGAAACTTTAACAGGAAATTTAGTTATACAATCATATAATAAACAAAAAGATATTTTAGAAATTTTAGATAAATCAATTGAAGAACAATATTCAGCAGGAAAAACTCTTGAATTTACAATATTTTCAATATATCCTTCTATTAGATTTATAACTCAAATTGCCTTTGTTACTTCAGCAGTTATATCTGCTACACTTGTTATAAATGGTCAACTTACTTTGGGACTTGCTCAGGCATTTTTACAATATGTAACTCAAATATCTGAACCTGTTACAACAGCTGCCTATATTATAAATTCATTGCAAAATGCTTTGGTTTCTGTTGAAAGAATTTATGATATTTTAGAACTACCAGAAGAAGTTGATTTAACAGAAGATACACATTTATTAGATGACACAAAGGGGCAAATTGTATTTGAAAATGTTTCTTTTGGTTATACTAAGGATAAACTTTTAATGAAGAATGTTAATTTTACTGCTAAGGCAGAACAAATGGTTGCAATAGTTGGTCCTACTGGTGCTGGTAAAACAACCCTTATAAATTTACTTATGAGATTCTATAATGTAAATGGTGGTAAAATTTTATTTGATGGCGTAGATATTTCAAAGGTTACAAGAAAAGAACTAAGAGCAAATTTTGGTATGGTTTTACAAGATACTTGGCTATTTAAAGGAACTATTGCTGAAAACATTGCTTATGGTAAACCTGATGCAACTCGTGAAGAAATAATTGAAGCTGCTAAACTTGCTAAATGTGATAGCTTTATTCGTAAGTTGCCACAAGGTTATGACACTATAATTACAAGTGAAAATGGTATGGTTTCACAAGGGCAACAACAATTATTAACAATAGCTCGTACAATTTTACCTAATCCAAAGGTTATGATATTAGACGAAGCTACATCAAGTATAGATACTAAGACTGAAAAAGACATACAAGCTGTAATCAGTGAGCTTATGAAAGGTAGAACAAGTTTTGTTATAGCACATAGACTTTCAACTATTCGCAATGCAGATATAATTTTGGTTATGAATGATGGAGATATTGTTGAACAAGGTAACCATGATGAACTTATGAAGGTTGATGGAATTTATGCTAACCTATATAATACACAATTCAATCAATAATATTATTTTAAAACTATAATTTTAAAATTATTATGAATTTATTTGAACTAATTTTATTATTACTCAGTTCTAAAAATGATAAAAATTAAAATAAATATTTATAGATTATATCCCACTATTAAAGATTAGTTT
>OKRR01001745.1_pt1 | contig 17930 bp, 20 predicted proteins | sample 1601211 | NCBI WGS metagenome assembly OKRR01 (sample SAMEA3541525, study PRJEB24748) | human gut metagenome | biome: human gut; feature: human-associated habitat; material: faeces | place: China | collected 2012
TCTATAAGTATGTGACAGGCAATGGATTCTGGCAGGCCTCCCCGTCTGTAGGGGGGATAAAGCCTAAGGAGCTATGGAAATGGTGCGATACCTATTGGGTCTTGCCAAGTGATCAGGTCGTGATAAACAGCCCGATGTCCATTCCCTTGTTTCAGCCGTCAACAAAGGAGGATATAATCAACAGCTATCGTATTTCCACCAACTCGGGGCTTATGGATATAGACCCGTCCCTGGTCATCCACTACAAGGATATAAACATGCGGTTGAATAGCTCATACCTAAAGGGACGTAGCAGGTTGGAGACCCAACGTTATCCTATCGCCAACTTGGTCGCCGTGTACGAGGCAAGGAATGTCATATACGTTAAAAGGGGGGCCTTGGGATTGTTGATAAGCAAGAAATATGACGCTGATGGCTCCCTTCCACTCACCGACAAGGAGAAGAGAAACATAAGGAAGGAGTGGAATGACAATTATGGGTTGACTAATGACAGGTCCCAGATGAGCATAGTGGATGTCCCTACGGAGTTCGTGAGGATAAACATGTCCATCCAAGAACTTATGCCTTTCGAGGAGACTTTGGCGGACGCTATACAGATAGCCGGTATATATGGTATACCTTCAGTGCTGATTCCACGCAAGGATATGGCCAAGTACGACAATCAGGATATCGCCGAGATATCCGTTTATTCCAATATCGTTATTCCTGAGGCCCGGAAATTCTGCCGATCGATGACCTCCTTTCTTGGCCTTGATAAGTCCGGCATGTATATAGACGTGGATTTTAGTGGCGTAAGCGTATTGCAAGTACGTGATAAGGATATGGTAGAGAAGAGGCGTATCGTATCGGAGAAATGCCAGAAGGAATTCATGGGAGGCGTATTGACGTTGAATGACTGGAGAGCGCAGATAGGGGAGAGCAAGGTAGGGAACCCCTTGTATGACAAGTTGGTTTACGATATGTCTACCGAGGAATTGGCCTTGGTCAAGGAGATCATATCCTTAGCTAGGTCTGGCGGTCCATCAAGGAGCGTCTCATCCTCTTCTGGAGGGACTTCTGGTAATAAAAAAACGTCCGACGAGGGCGATGACGATAGGGGTGATGTTGATGATGATAAAAAATGATTCTATAGTTTTGCTTTTTAATATATTAACCCTATATTTGTAGGACATAACAAAAAAGAAATTAGAGCCTAAGAGCCATACCCGGCGGGAGTCATATCCTGCGGGGTATGGCTCTTTTTATTTATACCGACATGGAACCGTATAGAAGCATATTATTTAAGACCAAGTCCACGGACGTGGATGAGAAAGGAATAGTCAAGGTGGCCGTTAATGGTATCGGGATAAAGGACAGCGACGGCGATATATCGTCTCCCGGTTCTTTCTCCAAGACGCTCCAAGAGAATTTCAACAGGTGCAAGTGGTTTCTCAACCATGACAAGACCAAGCTTCTTGGCTGCCCTATAGAGGGAGTGGAGGAGGATGGCAATCTGGTCATGACCGGGCAGATCAATTTAAAGAAGCAGATAGGCGTAGAGACGCTGGAGGATTACAAGCTATACAGGGATCATGGCAAGACCTTGGAGCATTCCGTGGGCGTCAGGGCCGTGAAGCGGGATTCCAATAACCCGGCTATCGTTAAGGAGTGGTTCTTGGGCGAGTATAGCACGCTGACCCATTGGGGTGCTAATCCTCAGACATTCTTGATGGATATAAAGGAATTGAGGGGTAGTGACTTGAGAGATCATATAAATATGATGCGTGACGCTTTAAATAAGAGATATAGCGGAGATAAGCTCAAGGCTCTTGAGGCTAACATATCTATCGTAGAGAAAGCGTTGATCGGATCTAATATAGTACAGTGCCCTCATTGCGGGCTGGCTTTCGATTATGGGTCAGTACCGGAACACACGTTGGAGAGCCAAGTGATCGATGCCGTCGGTGACTATTCACGATGGATAACGGAGGATGTGGTATATCAGGAGATGGAAAAGATCAAGCCGGAGTTGCAAGACCGTATCTTGGAGATAATCAACTCCAAGAAATCCGTTGATGATTTCGCCTCTTATGTCCGCTGCCCTAAATGTTATTCCAGAATATATAGAAGCAACACCCTTATATCTGAGCCGGAAGACTCCACTCAGATAGAGAAACATAAAGCCGCTAGATGCACTTTGGGGTCTCTAGGTGATCTTATTAATAACAATTAATTAATTTATTTATGTTGAAGAAAGGTTTTTATGAGAATTTAGGAGGTCTCGCTATCATGGCGTTGACCTTGGTGGTTTTTGCCGTTATCGCATGCGTGGGCGATCCGGCCTATGCCTTGGCGGTTGCGCCGGTATTGTCCTTCTCCGGTTTCGCCAAGAAGGAGAGTGAGTTGAGTGACGAGGAGAAACAAACGCTTGGGACTATCGAGAAGATGGTCAACAAGTGTCTGGAGGATTACGGATCTAATGTCATAGACAGGAAGGAGTACGAGGAGACGATGTCCGAGATTAGCGAGAAGCTTAAATCTCTAGGTTCCGGTAATAACAATAAGGAAGTCACGGAGATTCGTGATATCATCAAGTCCATGGGCAAGGAGATTGAGCAAATGAAGGGGCGTGGCATCACCTTGGGGGGGGATAGCCCTCTTGAGAAAAGTATCAATGAGTTCCTTGACTCTGAGAAATTCAAGCAATATGTAGATGGTAAGACGAAGTCCTCCGGGAATTTCCATTTGGATTTGAAGGACGTGGTCAGTATGACGGATAGTTATACGGGCAATATCTTGATCAGTCAGCAGCAAAACAGGGTCGTTACGCAGGTAAGCGAGAAAAAGATCAATTTCCGTAATCTCATGAGCGTCGATCAGGGTGATCCTGCCTTCCCGATGTTGACATGGCAGTTGATCTACGACTTGGATCGTAACGCCACTTTCGTGTCCGAGAACGGGCGGTTATCCCAATCATCCTTTAAGTTAAAGGAGGAGAGCTCGGAGGTTAAGCGTGTCGGTACCTTCCTCTATTTGTCCAAGAGATTGCTCAAATCTAGGGTATATGTTCGCTCATGGTTGATCAATCGCTTATCCTCATGGGTAAGGATGGCCGAGGATTTCCAGATCATGTTCGGAGATGGGACGGGGGATAACCTGAAGGGTATCACTAAATACGATGGCGTTAAATGCGTATCCGATATCATAACCGACGCGGTTGTCAGCGGAGAGGCCGGATCTATCAAGGGAGCGAGAAGCTACAATGGCGGAAAAGCCACTATCGTGGAGTTTACCAACCCGCAGGACAAGATCGTTGACGGCCAGAAGATCAAGATCGAGGGCGTAACCACATTCACGGACCTGAACGGAACTTTCGATATCCATAAGATGAACGATCGGGAGATCATGGTAGAGGTGGCTTTCACGGCTTCCGGCGTATTCACCGCCGCTACCTTCGAGGTTAAGAATAATTTCTTCAACACCGTCGCATCCCCGAACCTAGGGGACGCTGTCAAGGCTATCTTCGGTGTCATGACGTACGCTGAGTATACCCCGAATATGATCGCCATGAACCCATCCACCTTGTTTGAGATCGAGACCTTGAAGGATACGTCCGGTCGGGACTTGAATCTCGTGACGTTGGTGAACGGCGTGAAATACGTGGCCGGAAGACCCGTTGTCGAGACCACTTGTATCATGCCGGGGTATTATTTCGTAGGGGACATGGTTAACGGGGCCTCCTTGGTGGATTATACCTCTATCAATATCGAGTTCGCCGATGATATCGAGAGCCGATTGAAAAACCAGACGGCGGTGATCGTGGACGAGGAGGTTATCATGCCGGTATACAACCCGTGGGCGTTCGCCTATGGCAAGTTATCCGACGTATTGACCGCTATCAAGAAATCCTCTTAATACATAATGACATGAGGGTTTCTATAATTATAACGGGTGAGGAGATGGAGGTCGACAAGGTCATTCAGGAGAATTCCATACGAAAGGAGCTTGGCATGATCGATATATCCTCAAAGACCCCGGTTGGGACAAGAAAGAGAATCCCGGACACGGATACCAAGACATCCGTCTTCGGGGACTCGAAAATGTCACTTGATAAAGATAAATAGCGATGATAATAGACAATGCGTACTTCAAGGGAGACCTTAGGATACAGGGACTCGTGATACCGGAGGACGGGGGATTCTCCAATGAGGCTTCCAGAGCCATATCGGAGAACGTGGGATGGTATATCGAGACCTACGGGGACGAGTACCTCGTCTCGCTCATGGGAGGATATTATGACTCATTCGTCGATTACGCCGATAATGGCAGGAAGGGAAACGACATGTTTGATTATATCCTAGGGATATTGAGATCGGATAGGTCTCCCATGGCTATGTATGTCTATTTTCATTACCAGAGAAACGAGACGCTAATATCCGTATCCTCCACGTCCGATGACGTGGACGTGAGGCGGATATTGGCGCATACCTCCCGGATGATGACCCAAGCTTGGAATAATATGGTGGATATCAACATCGGGATATCGGATCGCGTAAGGGAGTCTTTCAAGGAGGACATGGATATTGACAGGAATATATTGACCCATATAAATGAGATGAATATATGAATGTCTTGGTGGATATATTCAGGGATATCGTCGCTGGCGTTTCAAAAGACGTTGGGTATATGGTCAATTACCAATTCGGTGATTGGCAATATATGGCCAAGACGCTTTCCGCCATGGGGAAGGCACCCGTAACGGCGGGAAGGAAATATCCTATGATAGGGTTATATTCCCCGTTCGACGAGGACAAGTCCAACCCTTCCTTAACGTCCGTGAGCCTTTCCTTGATAATAGCCGTGAATACGTTGGGGAATTATACCAATGAGGAGCGATTGGAGAAGTCCTTCAAGGCTACGTTGTATCCGGTATATGACAGCCTTATAAGGAGGATATCCAACGATCGCAAGTTTGATATAGGCCCCGGGGCGATAGTATCCCATGTGAAGACCGATAATTTCAGGTATGGAAGGGCTGGCGTGTATGGCGAGGGGAAAAGCGAGTTCGACGATCGCATAGACGCTATTGATATTAAGGATTTAAGATTAAATGTAAAAAATATAACATGTAGATAATTATGGCAGTAAAAATGTTCAGGGACTGCGGTTCCGAGATTTTCAATACCGGCACGAGCAAGTGTCCGTTCGTACCCGACTATATCAAGGCGATCATACTCACTCCGGTAGGTATGACGTTCAAGATATCCGATTTTGACACGAAGCTGGGAGAGTACGCCCACGCCGACCGCCCGAACCGTGTCTATCCGATCTCGACGATCGCTGAGTACGCCACATCCGGAGGCGAGGCGCAGACATCGGCTACCGGTTATGGCTCGTCCAAGATCACGGGTTATAGCGAGCTTGTCGAGACTTACACGATGAACGATTATGACGAGGGCTTGCGAACCAATCTCATGAAGCTCAAGAACGAGAGCATGAGGGTGATCTTCATCGACAAGAATAATGTCGTATATGGAGAGAAGACCGATACGGAAGGTGATTTCAGGGGATATGAGCTTGGTGCCGTTTATCCGGGTGGACAGAGGTTCAAGAGTTCCGGAGAGAACGCCTCGCTTACGATCAACCTTGTTTACAAGGACGTTGAGAAAGCTTGGATGAACGCCATATCTTTCACCAGCGATATCGATATCTTGGACGAGGCGAAGGGATTGGTCTGGGTGGATGTCAAGAAATTGGCTACAGGCGAGAATAAGTACAAGGTCGTGGAGCATTACGGAGGTTTTGACCTTACCGAGATGTACGGGACGTTGTTAGGTAACTCCTCTGTATGGAATAACGCTTCTGCGGCTACTTATAACGCTGATGACGGCACTCTTACTTTGACCCCTTCATCCGGCACTCCCGCGCTCAAGAGGCCATCCGAGTTATACGCCGAGGACGTTAAAGGAATAGAGCAATGGTCATAAACGGGGTATCGTTCAATGATGAGGCTTGTCTCGGTATGGGAAGGAAGGCTTTCGTGAAGGCTCACGAGGGATCTTTCTTCCTTGACCGGGGAATGGCGGATCGAAGGAGGATACTATGTGACGCTTATGATATAATGGAGAGGAACCATGGGGACGATAGCGGGAGTGGCGAACGCCGTGAGGACGCTGGAGAAGAACTTCTGGCCGGAGGTTACGAACAGCTTGAGGGAGAGCGAGGGATTGATCCATGACTTGATCACTGATCAACTCATGTCCGGGCTAGACGAGAACAAGGAGCCTTTGAAGCCTACCTATCTGGATGACCCGTATTTCGTGGAGACCACGAAGACCCCGAAGGCGGCGAGGGCCAAGGCCAGATGGTACAAGGCGATGAAGGAAAGCATAACCCCGCCTAGGTCCTCCGACATACTCCATCTGCCGCCACGGGACCCTAACACCCCCAACCTTATCATACGAGGCGATTACCACGCCAGTATAACGCCGATCGTGCAAGGTGGCAAGATAGTCACGAGATCCATCGGTTTCTATGCCGGTGACGACGCTTTAGAGAAGAAATACGGCCCCGGTCATCTGGGTTTGACCCCGGAGGCTAGGGCTTATTTGATTGAGGAGCGGGTTGTTCCCGCGTTGGATAAGTTATTCAAGAAATACGGGTTCAAATGATAAAGCCGTGCAATTGCGCCTCGCAGAACAAGGCGATGGCCACATACGAGAACATAAGGAGGCTGGCTATCAAGATGGCCGCTTCCGATAAACGCATTTACGTGCTTATCCGTAAAACGGATGGCACGTTTGCCTTCGAGCCTTTAGATGCCATGGTGTCTAAAGGCGATATTGTTGAATATATCCATTATTTATAAGTAGTATGGCGAATATATACACGACATGCGACGAGATACCCTTATGCAAGTTCATCGAGATGTACAAGGGTGACATTAACGCCTTGGTGAAAAGCGGAACCCCTTCACGGGAAGATCTGGAAAGAGCGGCGGTATCGATGTTAGACGAGTATTCGGCATTGACCAACAACAAGAATATCGCTATCGAGATAGAGGATCGGAATAACATGGTCAACCATAACATAAAACTGGTGTTGCTGGAGGCCGGCGAGCGTCTTATTGAGGCCGGGGCGTATCCGGACGCTTCGGAAATACTGGAAAAGGTGGGCGTGAAAATGAAAGATTCCCCCAGCCTACAGGATGTCATGGCGATAAAGAAGCAGATACGATCCAAGACGGCCCAGATAAGATACAGTCTCAGCGTATTGGAGCGAAACAGGCTGAAAGCCCCCGATCCCAAGGACAAGGATTTCACCCGTGAGAGAATGGTCGTTTCCTCTCATTTCAAGATGAGGATCGATCCGCAGACATTCACGGCGGCAGAGTACGGAAATTTAATAAAGATCATGGTAGAACAATTAAAAGAGATTGAGCGATATGGGAAATGAGACACTTATAAGCGAGATCGTAGGGCCGAAACCCTATGAGCAAATAGCCCGGCTAAAGAGCGACATAGATTCCTTGCAAGCTAAATACAAGGAAGCCATGCTGGAATTGGGTAAGGGGCTTAAATTCAACCCTACCAACTTGAAAGAGTTACATGCCAAGGTGAACAGTTACAAGGCGAATATCCTAGACCTTTCCAATGTCATGAAGGAGATAAACAACATGAGCTTTGTCTATGAGAAGGCCATGGACAGGATAATAGCCGCCAATATAAAGCTGATCAAGTCCAACAAGGATCTCGCTACCTCGTCAAAGGAGGTCGTAACGTCCGAGACGGCCATAACCACCACGCTATCCGGATCGTCCAACGCCTTCAAGGACGAGACGGCAGCGATAGAGGGCAATACGGTAGCCAAACGTGAGGAGGTGGTAATAACGGAGGAGCTAAAGGCGTTTATCGATAAATCCCTTGGAAGCAGGGCTAAGAATATCGCCAAGCTGGAAGAGGAGCAACGGATGCTGAAAGCTACCAGAAAAGCCAAGCGTGAGGTCGATAACGAGGAGAGGAAAGGATTGATAACCTATGATGAGGCCATAAGGCGCAGGAGGGAATTAACCGAGGCCGAGATAGATCATAACGCCAAGGTACAGCAAACGACCCGCATCCTCACCAATGAGACCAGATTGGTGAATTCCTCTACCGGCAGCTATTTCGAGCTATATCAGCAACTAGAGCGGATGAGGCTTGCGTACAACTCGTTATCCAAGGAGATGGCGGCATCGCCGTTGGGCGTGGAGCTACAGAAGAAGACCGAGGAGTTATCCCGGCAAGTAAACACTGCGGCCAAGAGCGTAGGGAACTACAGGTTGCAGGTCGGAAACTACGAGAGATCGAACCAGATACTTTTAGCGTCATTGAACCAGTTGACACGTGAGGCCCCGGCTTTCGCCGTATCGTTAAGCACGGGATTTCTGGCCATATCGAACAACTTGCCGATATTAGCGGACGCAATCCAGCGCATAAGGACAGAGAACGCCCAGCTAAGGGCTGAGGGGCAAAAGACCGTCCCCGTGTGGAAGCAATTGCTAAGGGGTCTTGGCTCATGGCAGACGTTGCTATCCGTGGGTATCACATTACTCACCGTGTACGGAGCCGACATGATAAAATGGACGGCCTCCTTATTCGGGGCGAGCGAGGCTACCAAGGCGGCTAACGACACGCTGACCGAGTATAACGCAACCATGCTTAAAGAGAGGGCGAACATGAGGGAGCTGTTCGAGACCCTCAACCAAACGTCCGAGGGGACAAGGGCCAGAGCCGAGGCCATAGAGGAGATCAACGACAAATACGGGGATTACCTACCCAATCTATTGTCCGAGAGATCATCCACGGACGAGATAAGGAAGGCTTACGAGGCGATCAACAGGGAACTGTTGAGGAACGCCGCCCTAAAAGCCCAGCAAAAGAAGCTGGACGAGGTGTTGACCGAATCCGGGGAGAAGCAATCGAAGGCGTTGACCAAGCTAAGGGAGATCGCCGTGAAAGCGTATGGCGAGGAAGTGGCCAGCGACATGTTGAGCAGGGTGATAGACCTCACCGAGACGCTTGTCAACGAGGGATATGAAGCTGATAGGATATGGAACCATATCGGAACCACGTTAAGGGCCACTACGGATTCGGCCAACAAGCTAGGAGGCAGTTTCTATGACACCTTGGATAAGTTCGTCAGCTCGTACAAGGACGCTAACGATCAGATGGAGGCGATAAAGAATGTTATCCCGTTGAGGATTAGCCAAAAAGAAGGGAATGAGGCGGTTGTTAAAAATAAGAAATATTACGAAGAACAGAGAAAAGCGGCACAATCGTTCATCGATAGGTTAGATGAGGATATAGTCAAATCTCTTAAAGCGGGTAAATTCGAAGGTATACCAAAAGCTACAGTAAATAAGTATATTGATAGCCTAAAAAAAATCAAAGAAGCGGACGAAGCCCTAAAAGCCTACGAGACGGACAAGAACCAAGATAAGGCATACAAGGAGGCTCAACAGGCGATCGCTGAGGCCAATATTTCCTTGTTGGAAGAGGGCTATGAGAAGGAGAAGGCGATCATTAACGCCAACTTCGACCAAAAGGTAGCGGACGTGAAGGAGAAGGGCGTAATGGTCACGGAGCAACTCAAACTCATAGAGGAACAACGTAACAAGGAGCTTTCAGAGCTAGAGGAAAGATTCACGCATGATCGTGCGATGGAGAACGTAAAGAACCGGATCAGCGCGGCCAAGGAAGGATCGTTAGAGGAGGTTGACGCTCGTATTGACATGTTGATGCTGCAAAGAGACGCTGAATTAAAGGCTGCGAAAGAAACGGGCGCAGACAAGCTCTTGATCGAAGAGAAGTACGCCAAGATGATACAAGACGTATGGGATGAGTGGGGAAAAGGCGAATTAAAGAGACAACAGGAGTTGGACGATGAAATGTTATCCCAGCGTCAGTTAGATATTAAGCGTCAAATGACGGAGCTAACGAAAAACTATGACGGGAACATTAAAGACCGGGAAAAATACAATAAGGAAATGTTGAGGCTACAGGAGGATTTCGCCTTGGAGTCCCTACAAATCCAGATTGATACCCTTCGTAATAATCTCGATTTGCTTCCTTACGATGAGAGGATCAAAGCGGAAAAAGAATTGACCAAGCTGTTAGGTCAACAAGAGGATATAAGATTGAGACAAGAGCAAGAAACGGCAAAATTACGGGCTAAAGCGGAAGAAGAGGTATATTCCCTTAAAATCAATTTGGCGCAAGAAGCGGTTAAGGCTTTAATATCTATAGGGAACTCTTTGTTTGAGCGTCAAATACAAAACATAGAGGCTGAGATTGAGGCCAACCAAGAGGAGTATGACGCTAAGGTTAAGACTATAGACGCTCTTGCCGAGAAAGATATCATTACAAAGGAAGAGGCCGAGGCCCGCAAGCGCGCGGCGGAGGAGGAGACCAGCCGCAAGAACAAGGAATTGGAGAAGAAAAAAGCTGAGTTGCAGACTAGACAAGCGAAGTTCCAGAAATCGACCGATATCATACAAACAATATCCGCTACAGCTTTGGCTATCATGACAGCCTATAAACAATTGGGTGCTTTTGCCGCACCCGCAGCGGCTTTAATTGCGGCTACCGGAGCCGTGCAACTAGCCACGATCATAGCCCAGCCCATCCCCAAATACGCCCATGGTACCGACAATCACCCCGGCGGTCTGGCTATCGTTGGCGATGGAGGCCGTAGCGAGGCGGTATTGGTAGGAGATAAAGCGTACATCACCCCGGATAAGCCCACCCTGCTGTCATTGCCTGCGGGAGCCGAGGTTGTTCCAGATCTCAATGATCCGGCTTTCCTTAGCCGCTTCGTGGATAACACGTATTGGCTTACACACAATAAGAAAGGCGAGCCGGTTCAGATCGTCAATAATTTCGACGCTGAAGGGATAATAAGGGCTAATAATGAGATAAAAAAAGAGATAGGCAAGCTATCTAAAACCATATCCAAGGGCAGCAAGAGCATCGATTTCGAGAATTACAAGAGATCGAGGATGAATTGAGCGTAAAACTTGCTTTTCTTATTCTTTCTAGTTATATTTGCTGGACATATAAGAAGACAGTAGAGCCTAAGAGCCATACCCGATAGAGTCACATCTATGGGGTATGGCTCTTTTTGTTTTTACTGGTCAGCCTACCACGACAGGCTAGGAAGATTTTGGGCGAAAGCGGTCGCTAACAGCCTCCTTGATACGATGTGTTGTGGCTCGTGTCGGGGAGGCTTTTTCATTAAGAGGTGCCGAAGTAATCAAAATAACAAAGTCGTTTTGATCTTATGGCTAAAATTGCGGGAGAAAATATTTTGAACAATTAAAATTTTAAGATATGGAAGCAATTAAAATTTTTGAGAACGATCGTTTCGGTGAAGTGAGAGTAGCCGGGACAAGTGAGAACCCTTTATTTTGCCTTGCGGATGTTTGCAAAATTTTAGGATTACGTGTAGACGCTGTACAATCAAGGCTGACGGATGCCCCCATTCGGATTGGGGTCACCGATTCAATCGGTAGAGAACAGCAAATGAATTTTGTCAATGAAAAGAATCTCTACAAGGTAATCATGCGATCCGACAAGCCGCAAGCCGAACCATTCCAAGACTGGGTATGCGGAGAGGTTCTCCCTTCCATCCGTAAACATGGAGCGTAAATCAAGCAATATAGAATATTTTTAATAGCTAAAAACTTAATAATATGGATAGTTTAGTATTTAAAGGCAATAATGGGCAAGTTGTTACTAATAGCTTGCTAGTGGCGGAGAAGTTTGGGAAAAGACATGCGGATGTAATTCGCTCAATCGAAAATTTACTAAAATCCTCTGATGAAGAACTGAACGCAAAAATGCGTTTAGCTTTTGTATCAAACACTTATGAGGATTCTACCGGGAAAAGCAATCCTGTATACATTATGAATAGAAAAGGATTCTCTATCCTTGTTATGGGATATAACGGGATTAAGGCTCTAAGGTTTAAGAATGATTTTTATGACGCTTTCGAAGAAATGGAGAAAGCGTTGAAAGAGCAAAGCAAACCTCTTTCATCCGCACAGATGTTTGCCATGCAAGCTAACATCAACTTGGAATATGAGAACAGGATATCCAATGTGGAAAAACGAATAGAAGCGATAGAACAAGAACGAGAAGAAAATGGAAAACTCCTTTTGGCTATTCCTGTTTCAACGGAAAAGATTCCGGAAATGAGTTTAAGAGATAAGATCAGACAGATGGTTAATAGATACTCTTCCGCCCAGAATGTGAAACAACAAGATGTTTGGCGCAAGATATACGATCAATTGTACTATCTATATCATATATCTATTCGTAGCTATAAGAAGAAAAATGGAGAGTCTAATTTGGATATAGCGGAGAAGCATCGTTTTATTGAGTATATCTACAATATTATCTCCAATATGATCAGAGAGAAAGGGGTTGCTTGATTATTATGGTTGCTCAAACAAAATATAGACATGATTTGATTTAGTTTTCATAAGCCCCCCTCATGTCGTGAGACAGCAAGGGGGGATAAAAATATTAATGATCGTAAACGTCTCCGAAGTTTGTCTCAATGAAAAATATATAAAATATCTTTCCGTCCTGTTTTCCAACGAATGGCCTATTGTCTCCATTTGCCCTAAAAACGTCCAATTCCACTTCAGGTGTAATAAATTTAGGGAGCCTGTCTTTTGGCTTTATTTGGTCTCGTGTTATTTTCTCAATGCCAAATTCATGTCTACCTGATACCCTTATCTCTTTCCATCCTAATTCCGATAACTTCTGTAATCTAATTAAAAAGTCATGAAAAAAAGAATGGTCTTTACATTTATCAATTGAAAAGTCTATTAAATATTTAAAGGAGAATAGTGGATGATCTATATTTGATAATGTTTCTATCTCTGATCTACTGATTTTATTATTATATATAGCGTCATTTATAAATTTTAAATCATCATCTTTTTTATTAGCCTTCTTTTTCGACTTTTTCTTTCCATTATTAGATTTCATTTTAAACGAGATTTAAAAAATGAAGTGAGCTTATCTTTTGAAATAACGTTTCCTTCTCCTTTTGGGGTAGATATCCAGGGGGATTCATTATGAGTCATATTCATCAAGCCTGTAGCGGAGTATTTACCATACACTTTATACACCTCATTGAATAATGCCTCTTCTTTTCTATCCTCAAAAGAGAACTTTATCTCATTATCCGGAATAATCCCATTTCTACCATTTCCTTTATAATGATTATAAACGGAAGGAACCACCGGACCATACATCCAAGCTTCTATTTCATCATCAAAAAGAGGTGTGCCAAAATATGCGAGATGAAAGCCTTGTTGATAATATAGCATTTTCTGAAGCTTCAAATTTGTCATCAATTCACCGTCACTTGCCCTATATGCTTTAACAAGAAGCTGGTTTGCAATGTCTATTACTTTGTATGCCATGACTTTTAAATTTAATTAGTACAAGATATATATATGATCGATAAATGACCATAAAAAAGAAGGTTTATTCAAATCATATAGGGATAAACATCAATTCTTCTATCAAGTAACTCTTTAGACGTAAGGGATCTGAACTTTACTTGGATATCCTTCTTTTCTGAAACTGCGGTCACAATTTTGCTATTAACATCTTTGGGCCGCATGTCCTTACTGTTTTTGACTGTGCCCATATTCATTCATCTTTGTTGTTTTCGACACAAAGATGAGATAAACTGGATAACAAACAAAATTTTTTTAGCTAAAAAAACTAACAAATATTAAATATGATGGTAAATCTTTGATTGTTAATAATGTATGGCTTTTTTATTAGGCTAATAGGTCTGTTTAAAAACACTGCTTAGCCAACAAATGTGGCAATCTCATAAAAATCCCCTCCAGAGCCTTTTGGGTGGAGGGGATTTTAGAGTATTACTTACAAGGCTTATTTATCTCCATATTTAGTCCACGTAGAATATGAATTTCCATTATATTCAAACTCCCAACGGAATATTGGCTCATACACCGAGTTTAATCTAGCATTAAGCGTTTTTGTTTCTCCGGGCTTTAATTCTCCTAATATAGACATATCCGTAGTCTCTAATACAGTCTTATAGGTATTAGATTCAACGACGTAGAATTTGCTTAGGTTTACGGCATGAGAACTATTATTTCGGATGGCGCATGATATACTTCCCGTGTAATATCCATTGAGAATAACGACGGATGAAGAAGGGAAGTACACGTTCATCAAACGATCTATTTCAACTACATATATTTCTACGGATGCCTTATGCCCACCATCTTCGCTGGTAGCTGTGATTGTTGAACTTCCAGACGTATTCCCTTTCACCTTTCCGGTCTTGTCAATAGACACGGCTATAGGATTAGAGGAAGACCATGTAAGATTACGGTTTCCCGCATTCTCCGGAGTAAAATTTACAATTAATTGTTTTTCCCCTCCTATCTCGATATCATAGTAACGTGAGGGAAAAGATATGTTTTCTACCGGAATAGGCTTTACTATGACCTTACAAGCCGTCTCAAATCCTCCATCCTCGGCTTTGGCGGTTATCGTACATTCCCCGAAATGAACTCCAGTAACGTTACCTTCCTTATCAACGACCGCTATATCCTTATTAGAGGATGTCCATTGTACGTTTTTATTAGTAGCATAAGAAGGCGTAAACACAAGATTTAACTTGGTTGATTCACCTTGCATGATTGTCTTTTCTTTTTCCTCAAAGCTGATACTTTCAAGCTTTTCCGCTCCTACCTTGACCTTGCAAGTAGCAGACACCTTGGGGTTATCCTTTAGGCTTACGGTGATTGTTGCCTCACCTTGGCCTTTTGCTGTAATCTCGGCATTGGATGTGAAACCACCATAGGATATCGAAGCTACTTTAGGGTCACTGGTTTTCCATATGACATCTTTACTTGTGGCGTTATCCGGTGATATGGTATACGTCAACGAAGCCGTTTCTCCGGGCTTCATATCAAGATCTGTCTTGGATAATGTTATGGATTCACCTACTATGGGTTTTATGGTTACTTCGCATGACTGAAAAAAAGGATAACCTTTTTCGGGATCAAAAACATCAATTGTCTCTACGCTTACAATTGTAACACCTTCTTTTAAAGCTTTTATAGTTCCGTTTTGATCAATAGATGCTATTTCATAGCCATCTTCGGGGCCATTTATCGGAAAATATTTAGATGTAACCCATTTATATCGGGGAGAAGGAGCCTCCGAAGGGAAATGGGACATTTGGAAATCATAACTTTCACCAATCTTCAATTCTAGCTTTGTTTTATCAATAGAAATAGAAGTTATGGTATAATCGTCTTTATTACTGCAAGAACAAAATAGCATTAATAGAAGAAAAATAGGTAAAACTTTTTTCATGACTTGATTTATGATTTGAATTGTTTTAATACTTGAATGGGCCTTCAACATTATAAGATCCAATATTTATTTCATAATAATATTTATCAAGCAATGTCTCAATATTGGTGTCTGATATTGGATCTTTTTTGTTTTTGTATTCTCCATATGCGTATATTATATTGTTTTTCTCAAGATATACCGTGTCTGTCTTATATGAAATATTAGGCTCGTTGTATCTATCCCCTTTTGGGATCAATCCATTTTCAGAATCTAATTTTTTTATCAATGTCCATGTCCTTAAATTAAATATTGGTAATTTGGCTATAGAAGAATACATGTTTATACCTTTCTCTATAATTGGACATGCTATTTCGTCATCAATAAATATGACCCCATTTTCTAAATAAGGCCCTTCGATCTTATTATCATAGTCTCTATGATATAATATTTTACCTTCGGAGCCAACTACGTATAGATGTTGATTCTTAAAAGACGAAGTCGATCTAAGTACTAGAGTCCTATAATTAGACTCCATGAGTGTATATCTATAGTCATTGTTTTGCGTATCGTTTGAAACAATATCCAGATGGTCTGTTGCGACACCTTTGTTAAAATCAACAATAGATACTATCTCATCATAATCATAACCCATTATAGATGGATCATTTTGATTGGAATACCATCCTCTAACAAAAATATGGTCTTTGGATTTAAATAGAACAGAGTTCATATTATAATGAGAATATTTCCATTTTTTTAAAGGAGGTAATTCAAAACAACAAATTTCATTGCCTGATGGATCTAATTTTGAAAACCAAGCATTATCAGACCTCCTGCCTAATAACAGCCTATAGCCTTCCTCTTCTATATCTCCCAATATATCGCTTATTTTATCAGATTGGGATGGCCTTAGTCCTTCTTCCTCCAAGAAAGTTAAAATAGGCTCATTGTCTTCAGTTATACTAGCTTTAGGTGGGATATCGACAAATTCTTTCTCACATCCTAGCAAAAATATTGCCGCTAGGACAAAAAATAGCATTTTCCTCATGACTTGATTTAGTTTAATTAATGACGGGGCAAAAGTAGATAATAGTGTTAACAAAAGCAAATGGTATAGGAGAAAATTACATGTTCGATAACATATTTCTTAATTTAAGTAGTACAAACCTTGTCTACCTCTTTTTCCCGAACAACTCGGAATGACTACCAATTCTAAGCAAGTCGATTATTTCTCCGTCAATCCAAATAAGAAGAAAATCCCCTTCTATATGGCATTCCATACAACCTTTATACTCACCTTTCAACATGTGAGGTTTGTATTCTTGTGGAATCGGATGGTCATTTATAAGCAGATTTGCGATATATTCAAAAGCTGCGATTTTTTTGGGAATTTCTGAATACGTTTGAAATCTTTCTTAAACTGGCTTGTTGGGTGTAATTTCTTTTTCACTTCATTAATTCCTCCATCAAACTATCCACGCTGTCGAACGTTTCTTTATTCTTGGTCGTGTGTGCTTCCCTTATAGCCGCGATCGTTTCCGTATTCGGTTCGGAGTATACAGCGTCCATCAAGGTGCTCTCTACAAAATTATTCAAACTCCTATTCGCTTTCTTGGCTTGTTCCTGCAAGACTTGCAACAAGTCTTCACGTAAACGGAACGAGGTTTGCTTTCTTATTACTGCTTCCATATTACTTATGTATTATATTGTATCGCAAAGGTAATGTATTGTATGCATAAAACAAACTTTCATGATTTTTATTTAGAGGATTGCAGGTTATATCATTCCATCTTAATCTTAACATCCACTTCAACAGATATTGATTTTTGACAATGGGGGCAAATGATCGTTTTGCTACTATTGATTTCATCAGAAAAGAAATCCCCGACTTTACACCCTATCACATTTGCTATCTTTTGAAGTGTTTCCACCGTTGGGTTTTTATTAATTGATTGAGATAAAGCACCTCGTGTTATAGGCTTACCGTTTTTGCTTTCCCATTCCGCAGCTATACGTTCGATAGTATAACCTTGAGCCTTAATAATTGATTTTATGTCCATCAGATGAATGTTTAGTTATTACTAACGGCAAAGATAAATATAAAAATGATATATGATTAGGAATAACTATTCGAAATATAGTTTTTGATATATTTTAATTAAACATTGGACTTGTGTTAAAGATTAGTTAAACCTAACGATTTACTTGTGTTTCGTTAGGTTTAACTATACATTTGCATCATCAAAATAAAACAACAGTACAATGGCAACACAGAAATACAACAAGAGTGAGATCATGAAGGAAGCAATATACGGACGTACATTCGGCTCGTGCCTTAAACAGGCTTGGGGATCGGCGAAAGCGATGGTGCAACTTGCGGAAAGATCCCATGCTGTAAGACTTACTCATGTCGGTATGGCTAGCCTTTATGCTAACAGGGTTTATTCGGGTGATTGATATACATTAATAATATAAGGAATATGGAAACGATAGAAGTATTGAAGAACGTACAAAGGATTGCGTTGGAGTGTATGATCGGAAGGAAACCGG
>OKRR01001765.1_pt1 | contig 17788 bp, 13 predicted proteins | sample 1601211 | NCBI WGS metagenome assembly OKRR01 (sample SAMEA3541525, study PRJEB24748) | human gut metagenome | biome: human gut; feature: human-associated habitat; material: faeces | place: China | collected 2012
ACCCGTATTGCCATTCGAGCTCGGGCATCCATTTGTAATTCATTCCCCATACTCCAACCAGAAATGTCAAAGGGATGAAAATAGTGGATACGATGGTCAGCCTCTTCATGATATCGTTCATACGCAAATCATTGTTGGAGATATAAAGATCGACTAATGAAGAAAGGGTTTCCCGGCAGATTTCGATGGTTTGTAATACAAATTGCAAGTGGTCGTTTACATCATTGAAAAAAGCACGGTTCACTTTATGGATGAGCAGGTTTTCTGCCCTCAGTAGCTTTATATATTGTTCTTTTAAGGGGAGAATTGCTTTTTTCATTAGCATATATTGGCGTCGTAATGCTTGAATCTGGATACCGATGTCGTCTCCGCTGGTGATGGTTAGCAATTCTTCTTCCAAATCTTCGAGTGCGTCATCGATGGAAGAGATGGTTGAAATGTAGTTTCCCATCACGCTGTTGAGCAGTACGCTAAGTAGATAATCTGTTTGACGGCTGCGTATCTTCAGAACATCATTACGCAAGGCAGAACTGACATCATCAAAGAAATCAGTTTCTTTTTCGAGGAAAGTCAGTACATAATTATTTCCTATGATAAGGCAGACTTGCTGTTGGAGCAGTTCGTCCAGTTCATTTTCTTCTTTATGTTCGTTCGGATAGAATATCTTTAAGATCAGGACAATGTATTTATCATGTTCTTCTATCTTAGTCGGATGATCCGCATTTAATATATCTTGTAAAACAAGGAAGTCTATTTCGAAATGACTGCAAATTTCCCGGATAGTTTCTGTGTTTTTCATTCCGTGTATTTGTAGCCAGTTGATTTGATCGTTGTTTAGCGTACCTTTGATGGCTTGAAAAGTATCACTAGAACTTTCCTGCATCTCGGTAGCATTGTAAGTACAAAGATGTAAATGGGTAGGAGTAAGACTTTCTCCTGTATAAATAAGCTTTTCGCTTAACAGATTATTCTTCATGCTTTATTCTCGTTTTAGAAAACCACTGTAACAAAGGTAGTGGTTTTCTAAATGAGAACAAGTTCTTTGAACGTTTTGTTTACGTGTCAGTCAAAATCGACTACTGTGATTCCGGCACCGCCAAACTGTACATGTTCGTCGGCATAGTGGCTGACTCCCGGTACGGTGGCCAGATATTGGCGGATAAGTGTACGAAGTATTCCCGTTCCTGTGCCGTGAAGGATACGTACACGATCCATGCCGACTAATATGGCGTCATCAATAAAATAGGTGACTGCCTGTAAGGCTTCATCCCCACGCATTCCGCGTACATCAATGTCCTGTTTGAAGCTAAGCTTCTTTTCATACATCTGATCGTGTGTCTGGCTGCTGACAAAAGTGCTTTTTGCAATCCCTTCCGTCTTGGGCGTATGATTGGCACGTTCCAGACGGTCTATTTTTACGGTCGTTTTTATGCTTCCAAAAGCAACAGTCGCATTTTTACCACTGATTTCCATCACTTGGCCGACGCTTGTCTGTCCTTTGATTTTTACATTTTCTCCTACTGCAATCGGCACTATTTTAGGGGCACTTGATGGAGAAGAGACTGCAGCTTTCGGTTCACTCTTCTTGTTTTTCTTCCGCTCTTGCTTTTCCTTTAGTTTCTCCATTTTTTTTGCAATCTTCTCTTCATGCTCTTTAGATGCCAATGCATCCAGAGAAGTACGGAAGTCTGTCAGTTCCTGACGTGCCTGGCGCGTCTTTTCCTTTTCGGCTTGCGCTTCCTTTATTGTACGAATCGTATTTTCAATGCGGGCATTGGATTCCTGAAGCATGCGTTCCGCTTCTTCTTTTGCTTGCCGGATAATCTCTTTCCGGGATTTTTGCAATTCTTCTATCTCTGTCTGGTAACGGGTAATGGTTTCTTCCATGTGCTTTTCCCGTTGACGGATAGTTTGACGTTTTCCTTCCCAGTAACGCTTGTCGCGCACAATGTCCTGAAGGTATTTGTCTGCATTGATATATTCGCTTCCTACGATTTCCGAAGCATCTGCGATGACATCTTCCGGTAGTCCGATTTTTCGTGCAATTTCTACGGCGAACGAACTTCCCGGATTTCCGATTTGTAATTGGAAAAGTGCTTGCATGAGATGACGGTCGTAAAGCATGGCTCCGTTCACTACTCCTTCATGATCTTCAGCAAAATGTTTCAGATTCTGGTAGTGGGTAGTGATGACTCCGAATGTTCCTTTCTGGTTGAAACGTTTAAGTACGGCTTCGGCAATAGCACCTCCGATTTGTGGCTCTGTACCTCCACCGAACTCGTCAATCAGGATGAGGCTCCGTTCGTTGCAGCTCTTCATCATGATTTTCATGTTGGTCAAGTGAGAAGAGTAGGTACTCAAGTCATCTTCAATAGATTGCTCATCACCAATATCGATAAAGATGCTGCTGAATATACCGGCATGACTACGTTCGTGCAAGGGAATCAGCATACCGCATTGTAGCATATATTGCAGCAAACCAACTGTTTTCAAACAGACGGACTTACCTCCGGCATTCGGTCCGGATATAATAAGGATACGTTGTTTTTGATCGAGCTCTATATCCAGTGGTACGACTTTCTTTCCATGTTTGGCTAATGAAAGTTGTAATAAAGGATGCACGGCCATCGTCCAATCCAGTAGTTGTTCATTCTCTACGGCGGGTTTCAGACTATTGGTCTGTATGGCGAAGTAACTTTTCGCACGGATAAAATCTATCTCTGCCAGAAATTCGTATGATTGAAGAATTTCCGGAATAGATGGACGAAGGATATTCGAGAACTCGGTAAGGATACGAATGATCTCACGTCGTTCATCACCTTCGAGTTCGCGGATGCGGTTGTTGGCTTCTACCACTTCCGCCGGTTCTATAAACACAGTTTTTCCGCTGGCGGATTCATCGTGTACGATACCTTTGATTTTTCGCTTGAGTCCGGGGGCAACTGGAATCACCAGACGTCCGTCACGCATGGTGGGAGCTACATCTTTGTCCACGTATCCTTCGGACTGCGCACTACGCAGGATGCTGTTTAATGAACGGGAAATATTTCCCATCGTACTGGCAAGTTCGCGACGTATGCGGGCTAATTCGGTAGAGGCATTATCCTTGATTTTTCCATATTTGTTAAGGATGCCGTCTATTTTTCCTATCAGTTGCGGGAACACGGCAATATCTCCTGCCAGTCGTTGCAGGCTGGGGTAGGGGGGATTGTTTCCTTCTTCATCTTCATTCCGATGCAGAAAGCGTACAATGTCACGGATGGTTTCTAATGAACGGCGTAGATCAAATAATTCTTGTTCGTCCAAATACATTCCTTCTATTCGCACACGTTTTAGCGAAGGACGGACATCAAAGAAAAATTGATCGGGAAATCCGTCCTCTTCCTGGATGATGCGGACAAACTCTGTTACTTGGTTTAATTTCTCCTCAACCTCTTCATGTTGCTCGGAAAAGTTCATGTCTGTAACTCTTTCTTCACCTAAAGTACTGAGGCACTTATCTTTTAGTAACTGTCTTATCTGGTCGAATCCTATCTTTTGCTCAAAGTTTTGAGGGTATATCATATTTCTGTTCTTACTAATGAACTGCAAAAATACGATTAATTCGCGAAAAAAATATCAGAATGTTTGCAGATTTAAAAATGATTCGTACCTTTGCACCGCTTTCAACGGAAAGCACTTCTGATAAAGGAGTTTTGGAGAGGTGGCAGAGTGGTCGATTGCGGCGGTCTTGAAAACCGTTGTACTGCGAGGTACCCGGGGTTCGAATCCCTGTCTCTCCGCAATAAAGGTTGTAAATCAAGTAGTTACAAGATTTACAACCTTTTTTTTACACCCCAATTTTAAAAGGGTTAAAATAAAATTTATGCTGACTTAAAGATAGTGCAAAACTTTTCTTTGGGTCAGCATGTTTTCGGCTTCTCGGTTATATAGCGCATTTCTTTAATTTTCTAAAAGTGTTGGGCGCGATGTAAATGAGATGATGTAAATGAGATGAATCAAAGAGAGGGCTGGAATAGTAAACCTGGACTTGGCTTTCAATATGGTCCACCACACTACTGTCACATTAGCCATTTCCGCAAATGCCTAACTCTACTCCGAGAGTAAGATTCTTGTTCATAAAGAGCATCGTCAGTACTCAGTTCTATGTCGATGTGGTGATAGATGAAAAGGTGGATGCCGTGAGAAATGTAAAAGTTGATAGCATTATTTGTATTCTGTGATAAAAAACAGGCAAAAACAATTCTTATATTGCAATGCTATTTAAAATATTGCATATTATGTATATCTTTGTGCAAAACTATCAATGTGTAGTATGGCAAATGGAAAGAAATCATATCGAAATCGTTTGAGAGTTGTCCTTGCAGAAAAAGAGGTAACTAATCATTGGTTAGCCGAACGACTTGAGGTGTCTGATATTACAATGTCACGTTGGACAATCAATAAGATACAGCCTTCAATGTCTCAATTTGTAACTATCTCCAAAATACTGGATGTTGATATTTATGATTTGATAGAAGATAGTTTGACTTAAGTATGAAAACAATGAAAGAGAAGACGGCGTCAAGATATTTTATGCACAAATATTGGGGAAAGAAGCCTGCAGAGGGTATTTCTCCTCTTATTGACAAATATTCGGAAGTGGGGGATACAGTTATCGACCCATTTTCGGGTTATGGTGTATTATGCTGCGAAGCGTTTCTCAAAAACAGAAACGTCATTGTAAACGACTTGAATCCAGCTGCAAATTTTATCGCAAAGAATCTATTCTCTAAGGATGTAAATATTGCAAAGGTAAAGAAGGAATGGGAGTCGATAAAGAAAGAGTTAAAAGACTTTGTAAATGACTGGTATACTCTGAAAATTGACGGAATTGAGTATTCTGCAATTTCTGTTCTTCGTACAAAATCAGGATTACCAATTCAGTTTACGTACAAGACGGCTTCACGTAAAACAGAGGTTATGGATATTCCAAGATCTATTGCAACAGAATTTTGTGAGAAGGAAGAGAAATATAAAATCTCCGACTGGTATCCAAACGTGAGTATAATCGAAAACTCAAGAATATCAGCTTATCCAAATATGACGGTTGCAGATTTGTTTACCAAACGAACTCTTGCTTGCCATGCGAAATTATATGCATTGATTGACAAATTTAGCGAAGGAGCAGAAAAAGATTTATTTTTGATAGCTTTTACTGCAAACCTTGCGAATTGTTCTCGTTTGGTACCACCAATAAAAAGTAGAGGTGCACTCGCTCAAGGAGCCTGGATGACTGGGTTCTATATCGGAGAGACTTTTATAGAAAACAACGTTCTTCATTATTTTGAGAATCGTCTGAGTAAGGCTATAAAGGGCAAGGAAAACTACCTTTCAGAAGTTGCAGGAGATTTAATGAAACCTGAGGTCTCATCAACATTTCGAATAACAAATGATGATGCAAAATCATTGAATCTTCCTGATAATTCAGTAGATTATGTATTTACTGACCCACCTTATGGGGATAGTGTACCTTACTTTGAGCAGAGTGTTATTTGGAATGCGTGGTTAAGATTAGAACCTAAGTATACGGATGAAATTGTAATTTCTGATAGCAACAAGAGATCAAAGGGTATTAATGAGTTTGAGAATGATATTAACAAATCTTTCTCTGAGATTAGAAGAGTTCTTAAGGATAATAAGTTTTTTTCACTTACGTTTCATTCATTATCTGGAATGGAATGGAAGGCGATTAGTAATGCTTGTGTATTCAACAATTTTATAGTTGTTGATTATGAGTGGCTTGAACAAAAGACATATCCTCCACGACAACTCAATCGGCTGAAATCAATAAAAGGAGATGTGTTGGTTACATTTCAAAAGAAACCAGAAGCTGTTTTCTTGAAAGTTTGTGATGATTTACAGCTGATAGAATTAGTCAAAGATTTCATAACTAAGCAGATTCAGTTAGGCATTGTTGATACCAATGGAATAATGATGGCTATTATGGAATGGGTGCTAAGAGAAATGATTATGATTGGCGACGTTGATGTTTTCAAGGTATTAAATGAGAATTATCACATTGGTGAAGATGGAAACTGGTCATTAAATAATTAAGATATGGGTGATTTTAAACAATGGGAAACCAAATTTGACAAACAGGACTTAGTTGATTTTACATTCAACAGAGAAGCCCTTTTGTGGTTAAAGTTGAAATCTATCAGTAAAAAGGAGCCTCAAAACGACTTCCTTCAGTTCTCGGGAATTTCACCACAGACAACTGGTGTTAAGAAGATATGGTGTGAACTTTTTGACACAATGAAAAATGATATTGAAGGCTCTATTCGTCTTCTTGATGATTTTTCTGAGGCTGAAAATCAAAAGCAACTCAGCGTTCTTGATATCGAGACTCTGTCAAATGATTTGTATAAAGTTCAGTCATTTAAATGGGGAGGTGACCATACAAACTCTTTAGATAAGTATTTGGTTACTAGATATGTTAAAGCTATAATCTCTTATGACGAACTTCAGTCGAAGGTTCCTGAGATTGGTGATGCTGCTTATGGCTATGTCATGAGTAGTTGGTACAATCATTGGTCATCAATTCTTATTGAGCATGTTTTTAAGTCTCATGTCTCTGTTATTCCAACAGTAGGTCAGGTAAAGGGTGTTGACTTCTTTGTTGATGGTATCCCATTCGATTTGAAAGTTACTCACCTCCCTAAAGGGTTTATTGATCAGATTCTCAAAGCGAAGAATTATAAGCCTGAACTTACATATTTAAAGTCTCAGGCAAAAGCATTGGGTATTACATTTGATAAGGATGCAAGTGATGATGTTATTAATTATCAGATTATTGCAAAACTTAAAGATGTGAATACTCAAGCTGCCAATGATGTGCTTGACACAACTAAAAATAGAAGACAAGAAATACTCTCGTATGCACTTGACAATCCAAAGGAATTATCAAAATGGTTGTATGAGAACCAAGGAGATATGAGATTTGGTGCAGAAAACCGTTTGTTTCTTGTTCTGATTGATAATGATAACTGGGACAATTCTTGGTCACTTAAGCGTAATATTAATCTTCTTCGCCCAAAAATTATGGGCTATCTTGATTCTTTTAGTAGTGAAAACATTGAAGATATGAAGATTGAATTCACATTTAAATCACATTTGTACACTACATACGCAGATATTTTGTTTATTATCAAGGACTAAAGAAAAGTGAAGTGAGCATCCTCTTATATTTTTCAAGAATGGCTTTGCTATGGTCGTTCAATTCAATGATAAGGCTGTCCGCTGTTTTGACGGTGCTCACTTCGATATGGTCAGGCTTGATGTCATTTCCTTTTCTCGCTTCGGGGTGGAACCTAGATTGTGTGATTTGACAGACATTGGAGCAGTAGAGAAAGTAGTAGACGGTAATACCTGCTGTATTTATATGGAGATTATCACCAATCCGCAGATGGAAGTGGTGGATTTACAGGCGCTCTCACGGATAGTTCATGAAAGGGGAATTCCTCTCATCGTTGATACTACGCTTATTCCTTTCACGGAATTCGATTCACATAGCTTAGGGGTAGATATTGAAGTGGTTTCCAGTACCAAATATTTATCAGGGGGAGCCACTTCCATTGGTGGTTTAGTAATTGATTATGGTACATGTCCGGGATTCGGTAAACGTATGCGTACAGAGATGTTACTCAATCTGGGAGCTTATATGACTCCTCATGTGGCCTATATGCATACATTACGATAGACCTGGAAAGTAAAGAGGCATGCTTTGCTTTCATCAACCGACTGAAATTGATACGTCGCGCTACTAACTTGTTTGACAATAAGACGCTTGCTATTCATCCTGCAAGTACTATTTTTGGACCGTTTACTGATAAACAGCGACAGGACATGGATGTGTTGGATACGACTATCCGTTTCTCAATTGGTTTGGAGGATGTGGATGATCTGTTTGACGATGTCAGACAGGCTTTGAATAATAAAAAGGATTAGAAGCAAAAATCTGAAAGTCATACACGCAACTGTAAATATACCGCAAATATGGTATATAAAATGCCATTCATACGGGATTTATCAGCTTGTATATATCTAATACCTTTGCCCCATCATTTTAACAGTAAACAATAATGGGTAAAAGGATTCATTTATTTTTGCTTGCTCTTGCAATAGGAGTGATACAAGGGGCAGCACAGGTGACAACAGTGCGGGGCATCGTCACCACAGAAGAAGATGGGGAGCCGGTTATCGGTGCCTCAGTTATAGTGAAAGGAACTTCATTGGGTACCGTAACTGATGTCAACGGGAGATTTGAACTGAGTGGACTCCCGCCATCAGCCACCCGGCTGCTAATCTCTTACATTAGTCTGATGGCAAAAGAGGTGGCTATTGCACCACAGGTATCGGTAACACTGAAGAGTGATACGCATCTGCTGGATGAGGTAGTAGTAACGGCTTTGGGTATTTCACGCGAGAAAAAGGCATTGGGCTATACGGCACAGGAAGTAAAACAGAATGCTTTGGTGCAAGGGAAAGATAATAATCTGTTAAATTCGTTGAGTGGTAAGATAGCTGGTGTGCGTATTACCAATACACAAGGAGATGTTGGTTCCAGTCGCATCGTTATTCGTGGTGAAACTTCTATTGCAGGTGAGAATCAACCGCTTTTTATTGTGGATGGAATCCCAGTGGATAATTCGCAGCTTAATGCACGTTCCAGCGGACGCGATTTTAAAAATGCAATAGCAGACCTGAATCCGGAAGACATAAAAACACTTACTGTATTGAAAGGTCCGAATGCCGCTGCCCTTTATGGTGCGCGTGCTGCTCACGGTGCTATTGTCATCACTACTAAGGGAGGAGACAAAAGGCAGAAAGGGATAGGGATTACATTACATTCTTCCACGCAAGTCTCTTTTGTTGCTACCTTGCCGGAGTTTCAAAATCTTTTTGGACAAGGGGCAGGGGGACGGTTCAGTTATGTAGATGGCAAGGGTGCAGGTGTGAATGACGGGGTAGACGAAAGCTGGGGGCCACGTCTTGATATTGGTTTGTTGATTCCTCAGTTCGATAGCCCATTGGACGCTGACGGTAATCGTGTGGCTACTCCCTGGGTATCCCATCCCAACAATGTACGCGATTATTTTCGCATGGGTATTTCTACAAACAGCGGTATTTCTGTTGCCCGTGGAGACGACAAATACCAGTTCCGTGTAGGATATAACTACGAAAAACAAGTCAGTATCGTTCCTGATGCTGGAACTAATAAGACGAATATCAGCCTAAATACGGATTACCATCTGGCAAAATGGATTGTGGTGGGAGCTACGGCCAATTACATCGTTTATACAGCTCCCAGTTTACCGGGGTCAGCTACCCCCTCGGGCAGTAACGTACGTTCTAACAGTCCTATGCTTCAGTTCTTGTGGTTCGGACGTCAAGTGGATACGAACTCATTGAAGGCGGACTATACTCGCAACTGGAATTCAAGCTATTACGACAATCCTTTTTGGAGTGCTTCTTATAATACACAGAGTCAGGAACGTCATCGTCTGATAGGTGATCTGCATGCCGAATTCCGTCTGACAGATGGGTTGAATGTGCGTTTCCGTACTAGTACCGACTGGTATAATGACCGGAGGAAATCCAAAGTAAAATGGGGGAGTGCAGGTGCCGGTTCGCCTTACGGCAGTTATGCTGAAGATGCCTATACGGTGAAAGAGAATAACACAGAAGTATTGGCGACTTATATCAAACAGTTGAATAAAAATTGGGGAATTGACGCTCTTCTGGGTTTTAATGTACGTAACAAACAATATGAGAATAATTATCAGGCTGCTCCCCGTTTGGCGGTTGCTGATCTTTATACATTGACTAACTCGCGTGATCCGCTCACTTCGTCCAATGATTTCTACCGTTTACGGCAATATGGCCTTTACGGTTCCATACAACTGGATTACCGTCGTTGGGCTTTCTTGAATATAACAGGACGGAACGATTGGTCGTCTACACTACCTGTGGACAACAATTCTTATTTCTATCCTTCGGTGACGGCTAGTGTGTTGCTTTCTGAAGCTTTCGGATGGAGAAGTAAAGCTGTTAACTACCTAAAAATACGTGGAGGATGGTCTCAAGTGGGAGCAGATGCCAATCCTTATCAATTGGCAACGGTCTTTACTTCAGAAACAGCTTTCAATGGGAATCCACTTCAAAGTTCTTCTACCATTGGTATGAATCCGAATCTAAAACCGGAGAAGACGTCATCTATAGAAGCTGGTTTCGAGGCGGCTTTTTGGGACAATCGCCTATACTTGGATTTCACTTACTATAAGACCGATAGTCGTAATCAAATATTGAAACTAGCTACTACTGCTGCCAGTGGGTACACGTCGCAGGTGCGTAATGCCGGACATATCCGTAATCGTGGCTATGAAATACAATTGGGCGCTGTTCCTATACAAACATCGAAAGGGTTTCGTTGGAATCTGGATTTGAATTATGGTGCCAACAGCAGCAAGGTTGTCAAATTGGATGATGAAGGTTTGATTACGAGTTACCAGCTCTACTCGTCTGGTATTCAGATACTGGCTTCAGTGGGCGAAGCTTATGGAACCCTGTTCGGCACTTCATACGTGCGTGATGCTAATGGAAACGTTGTGGTGGATGCTAACGGTCTGCCTAAGATTTCGACCACTAATAAAACGTTGGGGAAGTTTACGCCCGACTGGACAGGCGGTATCAGTAACACTTTCAGTTATCGTTCGTTAAGTCTTTCTTTTCTGATAGATGCAAGTGTAGGTGGTTCTATTTTTTCCAACACTAATAAAACTGGAAAATATACCGGTGTATTAGCTAACACATTATCGGGCCGGGATGCCGAGCACGGTGGCTTGTGGTATTATACTGACGCCATGGGTAACAATGTACGATTATCAGAATCTCCTTCTTATTCCGTATCCTCTGATGGACTTTACTATGCCCAGGTCAATGGGCAATCCACCCGTGTGTATCAGGATGGCATTATGGTAGAAGGAGTGACGGAAAGTGGTTCTAAGAACGAAGAGGTTGTATCTGCCGAGAAATACTACCATCGTATTTACAGTATTGCTGAAGCTAATGTATATGATGCTTCTTACGTGAAACTGCGAGAAGTCGCTTTGAGTTACCGTCTACCTCGCTTGTGGGCGCAGAAACTGCATTTGCAAGAAGCTTCCGTTACACTGACGGGACGTAACTTGTGGACTATTTATAAGAGCGTCCCTAATATAGATCCGGAATCGGCTTTGACTACTGGAAACGCACAAGGAGTAGAAGCCTATTCATTGCCTACAACACGTTCCTTTGGTGTGAACCTTTCCGTGAAATTCTAAATGTGAACTTTTAAATAATAGGATAAGATGAAAAGAAGAATATATTTTTTATATATAATATGGGTACAAGTGGTTGCCATTTCTCTATCATCGTGTGATGATGAATTGACTGATATCAACCGCAACCCCAATGCCACTGAAAATCCACAGCCGGCTTATTTACTTGCCGCTGCACAGTATCATGCCGCCAATCTTTATTGGGGAAGTAGTACGAACTATAATTCTACTCTGTTGTGGGTGCAACATTGGGCTAAAATACAATATACAGAGCCAGATTGCTATAATGTGGATAATGGCAGCTTTACCACTACGTGGGACACCGGCTATGCAACGCTAATAACTGACTTGAATGCTATTATCAGTTCGGAACTCGGAAATGATAATTATCGAGGGATAGCTACAGTGTGGCGTTCGTGGGTTTACCTGTTGCTGACCAATCTGTATGGAAATATACCATACAGTGAATATGCACAAAGTGTAACACCCGCTTATGATTCACAAGAGATTGTTTTGCGCGGGCTTTTGGAGGAGTTGATCGCTGCTGACCAGTTGCTTTCTACCACAGGAGGAACGGTAGAAGGGGATTTGATTTACGGAAATGATATTATCCGCTGGAAACAATTGGCCCACTCCCTACGGCTACGTATCGCCCTTGAATTAGCTGACCGGGATGAGGATACAGCGCGTCGGGTTATTGCTTCCCTTTGGGATAATCGTAACAGTGTAATAGATAGCAATGATGCTATAGCCCGTTTTGTTTTTACTTCTTCACCACAATGGAATCCATGGGCATCTGCTTTCAATTCACGTGATGATCAGCGGGTATCAAAAACGTTGATTGATAAACTGAATGAATGGAATGATCCGAGAATTGGAATTTTAGCCCAGCTACCTCAAGACGAAGGTGTGAAAAACTATGTAGGAGCTGCCAATTCCTTATCTGCTGATGCCGCTAATAATCAGGGATTTAATAAAGTTTCCCGTCCCGGTACTTATTTTTTGAAAGATAGCTCTCCGGCTGTATTTTATACGTATGCCGAGGTCTTGTTTATCTTTGCAGAATCCGCTGCACGCGGCTGGATAACGGCTGATGCGGAAACGCTCTACCGCGAAGCTATTACTGCTTCATTGAATCAGTTTGGCATTATAGACAATCGTATAATCGATTCTTATTTACAGCAGGAGGCGATTCGGTTCGACGCCGCACATTGGTATGAATCTATCGGCTGGCAGAAGTGGATCGCTTATTATGGACAGGGACCCGATGCTTTCACTGACTGGCGCAGGCTCGGTTATCCCCAGCTTATCCCTGGTCCCGATTCCGTTTTGGGTTCCGGAGAGTTACCTCGTCGCTTTTTTTATCCCGTAACGGAACAATCACTGAATGGTAAGCAGTATCAGATTGCCATATCCCATCAGGGAGCAGATGAGATTACTACCCGTTTGTGGTTTGATGTAGCTAATAAAGAACGATGATACCTCCGTGTCTCCGGGCTGCAATATGCGTTTGAAAAATATCCGTTGAATTTAAAAAACAGAATAACAATGAACACTGACATTACATTTATCATAGCAGATAATCAGGATATAACCAGAATGGGAATGCATGGATATATTTCCGCTATATTCAGTGGATGTCGCATGATAGATGTGACAGACAAGAAAGAGCTCATGCTTGCATTGGTAGAATGTAATGACAGTGTCGTTATACTTGACTATACACTGTTTGACATCAATGGTATAGAGGAGTTTCTTATTATAGAAAAACGTTTTCCGAGAGTTCGTTGGATATTGTTTTCCAATGAATTGAGCGAAGACTTTATTCGTAGGATGAGTATAGAAAGGAATATTGGTATGATTTTGAAAGAGAACTCCGGTGAGGAAATTCATTCTGCATTGATGTGTACAGCACACGGGGAGCGATTTCTTTGTCATCAGATAACCAATTTATTGATAATCGGTTCCGACAAACCGGAAATTCATTCTGTTTTGACTGTTACAGAGATTGACATTCTTAAATTGATAGCACATGGGAAATCTGTGAAAGAAATAGCATTGGAAAGAACCTCAAGCATTCATACTATTATCACCCACAAAAAGAATATTTTCCGGAAGTTGGGTGTGAATAATGTATATGAAGCAACTAAGTATACTTTACGCGCCGGGCTGATTGAAATGGTAGAATATTATATATGATATTCAGAAGAGTGTTAGGATAAGAGTTAAGAAGAATTTGTAGGCAGGAAAATTCTCTGTATCTTTGCCCGCATGGCAAAAAAAGGTGAGTTACATATAAGAAATAAGCACAATGGTCAGTATGATTTTCCATTGTTGATGGAAAATTATCCTCCATTAAAGAGATTCGTATCGCTCAATCCCCTCGGAATACAAACTATAAACTTTTTTAATCCGCAAGCGGTGAAGGCTTTGAACAAAGCATTATTGGTAACTTATTATGGCATCCGGTATTGGGACATACCGAAGCAATATTTGTGTCCGCCTATTCCCGGAAGGGCGGATTACATTCATTATATTGCCGATCTTATCCAGCCGAACGGAACAACACCGGATTTACCGGCAGGAGATGCTAATGGACAGAAGTCTAAATGTAGATGTCTGGATATTGGGGTAGGTGCAAATTGCATTTATCCGATCATAGGACACACTGAATATGGATGGACCTTCGTTGGTACTGATATTGATCCGGTTTCGATAGAAAATGCACGAAAGATAGTGACTTGCAACCCTGTGTTGGCTCATAAGATTGACTTGCGACTTCAGAAAGATAGTAAGAAGATTTTCGATGGAATTATTATGCCTGATGAGTATTTTGATGTGACAATATGCAATCCTCCGTTTCATAGTTCGCGTGAAGAGGCGGAAGACGGAACGTTACGCAAATTAAGCAGTCTGAAAGGTACGAAGATAAATAAAGTGCAGCTAAATTTCGGCGGGAGTGCGAATGAACTTTGGTGCGAGGGCGGAGAAGTTCGTTTCTTATTGAATATGATTTCCGAGAGCCAAAAATATCAGAAGAACTGCGGATGGTTTACGAGTTTGGTTTCTAAAGAAAAAAATCTGGAAAAGTTATATACCAAATTAAAATCGGTGAATGTGTCCGAATATAAAGTTATTCGAATGCAGCAGGGAACTAAAAGTAGCAGGATATTAGCTTGGCGATTTGCTACCAACTCATAACAATGAGTGAATATCGAACTGTTATTTGTTTAACCTATTAATTAAATAGAATATTATGGAAACCAATTACATCACTTTGACAAAGGAGAATATTGCAAACGAACATATATGCTGTGCTTTCTCAGATAAGAAATGCAAGGATAGTTATGAACTCAAAAAAGAATGGCTGAAGAAAGAGTTCGATAACGGCTATGTGTTCAGACGTATTGATGAACGGGCAAAAGTGTTTATCGAATACGGTCCTGCTGAAAAAGCATGGGTTCCGGTGAATGCTCCCAATTATCTGATGATAAACTGTTTCTGGGTGTCAGGTAAATATAAAGGTTGCGGACATGGTAAGGCATTATTGCAGTCTGCCATTGATGATGCAAAATTGCAGGGGAAAGATGGGCTTGTCACAGTGGTGGGCACTTCTAAATTTCATTTTATGAGTGACACGAAATGGCTGTTGCGACAAGGTTTCCAAACAATAGAAAAACTCCCTTACGGATTCAGCCTTTTAAGTTTGAAACTAAACCCGGCTGCTCCTGATCCTTCTTTTAATGATTGCGTGTTGAGCGGTGAGTGTCCGGATAAGGATGGAATAGTCGTTTATTATACCCATCGCTGCCCGTTTACGGAGTTTCACGTTCGCGGTTCTTTGGTCAGTGCTGCTAAGAGCAAAGACATTCCATTGAGAATAATTGAATTGGAAAGTATGGAACAGGCGCAAAATGCACCTACTCCGGCTACCATATTTACTCTTTTTTATAATGGCAAGTTTGTAACGATTGACTTAAGTGTATGCCTTGAAGGGCGATTGAGCAAAGCATTGGGCTGTGATTCAGGAGAATAGCTGACTTGGAACCATGTTACGTCTCTGATATGTTTAGCTAATGTTTCTTATTTTTATTTTGCAAATTTAAATTGTGTCTGCACATTTTTTGGAAAATACATACCTTTGGATAATTAATGATTAAACACGATTAAGAGTTTTATGCGTTTTTGGGTATGTATTTTTGTGCTTCTATTTGTACACAATCAATTTTCAAGGGCTGATAAAATTATAAATAATGACTCTTTGTATACAGAAAAATATATCAGAGATATTTATATTTCCAACCCCAAACGTGCTTTACAGTTGTTGGATGAGGCCGAAACCAGAAAAGCCTTCCCTCTGCGTCTGATTAATGAATTGCGCAGTTTGTCATATCGTAATATGTATATGAATAAACTAGCTTTTATGTATGCAAGGAAGTCGTACTTGCTTGATTCCATCTCTCAAAGAGAACCTAAGCACATGTTGAAGATGACGGTTTATTTAGCTGAACTTTCATCCATAATGAGTAAATATAATGAGAGCATGCATTATGCTCTTAGTGGAATTATGCAGGCTCAAAAACTGAAGGACAGAGAGGCGGAAGCTAGATTGCTTTTTTGCATAGGAGAGAATAATTGGAGGCTGTCATTGAAAGATGAGGCGTATAATTATTTTGGTCGTACGATTGAATTACTGCGTGGGTCAAAGGATATGAGAGAAATGATGCTGCTTTCCTATTATTATGGAGCAGAGATGGGATTTTTAATGACAGATTCCCGTATTGATGAAGCTTTGGCTCTTGCTTATGAACGTGAAAAACTTCTTAAAAAATTAGAGAAAGTACCGGAGGTTCCCGAAGGCTACATTGATGGTCAATATAGCTATTTATATGCAAATTTGGCCTATATTTCTTATTTAGAAAAGAAATATGCGCAAGCAGAAGGATATTATCAAAAATATCTGGCAATAAAAGAATCTCATACTCCGGATGGCAAGATGTATTCGATTCCTTATTTGATTCTTTCCAAACAATATGAGACAGTAATAGACAACTGTAAGGACTTTAAAGAATTGTTGAGAACACAGCGGGATACCTTGAACGCTCAATATTTAACTATACTTAATAAGGAAGTCCAGGCATATCTGGGGCTGAATCGTTATAAAGAAGCCGCAGAAATACGTGAAACCATCATTGCAATAACGGATAGCATTAACAGTACCGACAGGAAAAATGCTGCATTAGAATTGAACGCGATGTACGGTGCTTCCGAAAAAGAAGAATACATCGCCGAGCAAGCCTCACAGCTAAAAATAAGGAATGTTTCACTCTGCTTTTTGGCGTGTATTGTAGTGCTGACCCTGTTTATACTTTGGCGTTTGTGGCGTTTCAACCATATAATCGAGTATAAAAACAGGATGCTTGCCAAACTGATAAACGAGAAATTTGCCAATAAAAAAGATGGTAATCAGTTATTGGAAGTGTACGAGGAACAGGAGGTTTCATCAGAATTGGAACCGGAATTGATTTCTCCTGAAGAACAGGATGAACTTTTGGACGAAACAGACAAAGAAAGTGGGGAAGAAGAGGAGAACAAGAAAATATTCCAGGAATTAAATCATACAGTCGTTCAAAAACAGCTATATCTTTCTCCAGAGCTCTCAAGAGAAGATTTGGCGCAGATTGTACATCTGAATAATGCACGCTTTGCCCGGATGATAAGAGAATGCACCGGAACTAATTTCAATGGGTACATCAACGGACTGCGCATTAATTATGCGATCAAGCTAATGAAAAAATATCCTAACTATACCATACGTGCCATCGCTGATGAATCCGGATTTAATAGTGCCCCGATATTATATAACCTTTTTAAGAAAAAGACGGGAATGACTCCTTATGAATTTAAAAAAGCGCAGGACACATTGAGGAATTAAATAGTTCTACTAAACAATTTTCGTTTTTCCCGGTTTATCTATTGATAACTAAATATTAATGGAAATGATACAGGTAAGGATAAAGAGGGTTTACGAAGATTTTTCAGAAACAGATGGATACCGGGTGTTGGTAGATAAATTATGGCCACGCGGAATGAAGAAAGAATGGTTGAAATACGATTATTGGGCAAAAGACATAACACCATCCCCTACATTACGTAAATGGTTTCATGAAGATATTCCCGGACATTGGGGAGATTTTGTCACGCAGTATCAAAAAGAGCTGGATGCTTCTCCATCAATGGCTGATTTTCTGACTCTTATCAAACCACATCCGGTGATAACACTACTTTATGCTTCAAAAGAACCGGTGTATAATCACGCCCGAATTCTTCGCGATTATCTGGAAATGCGTTTGAGAGAGTGAAATTAAAGTAATTTTATCTGTTTACGCTTTCTGTCGTTCACTCAATTTCCTACCTTTGTAATCTAA
>OKRR01001771.1_pt1 | contig 17767 bp, 8 predicted proteins | sample 1601211 | NCBI WGS metagenome assembly OKRR01 (sample SAMEA3541525, study PRJEB24748) | human gut metagenome | biome: human gut; feature: human-associated habitat; material: faeces | place: China | collected 2012
GTTGATATGGTTCCGGTGAACAACGTTCTATCGTTTGGCAGCGTGAAGGTACGAGTCTGCGAATACACCCTCAACGAACAGGGCGAGGAGATTCCGTTTGAGCCCAACGAGCACGGGGACTATCCCGACACCAAGGCCAGTGGCTCTGATATCAGCCGCATTGTGCGCGTGGAGAACGCTGGAACGCAGCCTGAGTACGTTCGCGCGCGTCTGCGCATGACGTCGGTGGCGCCCGGCGGTTCGAGCGCGGATGCTTCGGGCAGCGTTGCGTTTCATGTGAACGCAGGCGAGGGGTCCCCGTGGATCGATGGCGGCGATGGGTGGTACTACTACCGCGGATTGGCCGGGCGTGGCGGCACGCTCGACCCCGGCGCCATGACGGAAAGCCTCATGGACTCGCTGCGCTTTGTGGGCGACTACCACGATGCCGCGCGCGGCGGCTCATTCAGGCTCGATATCGATGTTCAGGCCGTGCAGGCCAAAAACCAGCAGGCAAGCGATACCGTCCTCGACGTGCTTGACGTCGCGGGCTGGCCGGAGGCGAACTAGCCTATGAAGATCAAGAACATGAACCGGGGCGTGCTTAGCAGGCTAGTTGCCGTCGCGGCGATTGCCCTTTGCTGCGTTATGGCGCTGCCAACGGTGGTGCATGCCGAGGACGTGCCCGAGAACACAAACGAATACCACATCAAAAACGCGAACGACTTTTTGGTGTACGTGGCGCTTTCGCGTGAGCGCGATACGTCCGGCTGGCGCGTTTATCTCGATAACGATATCGTGCTTAATGATGACGACATGAAGACCATTGTCTCGCACACCGTTAAGCATCTGTCGTTTGGCAACAAGGAGCATCCGTTTAAGGGCGTGTTCGATGGTCAAAACCACACCGTTGAGGGCCTGAGCTACGATAAAGACGCTTTTGACCCCGAGCGCGATACGGGATTTTTTGCCGAGACCAACGGTGCCACCATCAAAAACTTCCTGGTCAAGGACGCCAACGTGTGGGCGGACTTCCGCGGTGGCATTATCGTGGGCAAGGCCGTCAATACGCGCTTCGAAAACGTTATGGTCATGGAGAGCACGCTGCACGTGACCTGCGCCAACAATGCTCTCAACCTCATTACCAACGCAGGCTTTGAGGGCGGTCTCATCGCCGGCGAGCTCGACGGCTGCACCCTCTACAACTGCGAGGTCCGTGGCGGCCGTGCCGTCAACAATACGACCTCGTGCGTGCAGGCGCTCGGCGGTGAGGGTCTGTATATGGCGGCGTTTGCCGGCTACGTTAAGAACTCGACTATCGAGTACTGTCGCGTGACGCCGACGCGTAAGGACGACGGCTCGATTGCCGAGAAGGGCATGACCGACGTCACCAATAAGTACGACGTGGCCATTGGCGCCCTGGGCGGCAACAACGTGTACGCCTCGGGTTTTGTGGGCTGCATGGCGGGCGAGGCCAAGATTATCGACTGCTTCTCGACGGCGCAGTGCTACAGCTATGCCGCGTCGTACGTGGGCGTCGTCGCCGTGACGCGCGCGTGGACGGGTGGCTTGGCGGGTCGTATTCTAACCGAAAAGGGCAACGAGCTCGTTCGAAGCCATTTTGCGGGTGACTTGAGCTCGCGTCAGTACAATCCCATCGCCGTGATCCCCATCATTCAAAACGATGTGAACCTGGGCGGCATTGCCGCGCGTGCCAACAAGGATGATGCCACGGTCACCGAGTGCTACTTTAAGCCGAGCGTGAGCCTTTCTGGCAACAGCCAGGGCAACCCTGCCAAAAAGAAAATCCCCTCGTTTGGCGGCGATGGCACCACCAAGGGTGATGGCTATGGTCCATGGGATGACGAGCGCTACACCACGCGCGAGCTGTGGGAAGAGCACGACTACGACTTTTGTGCCGGCACCAAGCGCTCGACTGCTAACAACGGGGCCTTGGGTGGCTCGCACTTCAATGAGTGGGCGATGGATTACAAGCTGAATATTCCTGTGCATGGCCAGAGCGTTAAGGCGACGATCGATTTTCCCGGTGCGGGTACCGCGACCATCGAGGCAACCAAACTTGGTATTGAACAGAAGACCTCGGATCCGTACGCCTTTGCCGTGAGCGCCGTGCTGGCGGGAACGGCTCAGGGCTTGGCCCAGGGCGATACATCGGTGACGTTTGGGCAGGATACCTCCGCAAAGCCCAAGGGCTTGACCGATGCCAACGGCGGTTATCGCTTCATGGGCTGGTTCCGCGAGTCCGATGTGCGTGTGAATCGAATTGGACAAGACAACAGCTGGTTTGACGGCAAGACCGATGCCGATGCTGTGGCTGCTGGCAAGCAGGTCCAGAAGAGCGAGGCACACGAGCATACGTCGACCTATACCGCCGATAATGCCAAGGGGGTCGACGGTTTTAAGGGCAATGACCTGTTTATCGCTTCGTACGAGGCGCAGGTGCTGTTCTATAACGTCAAGGGTGAGATGCTCTCGTGGCAGAGCGGCGAGGCGCACGACAAGTCGACGGATTGGTACCGCTATGGTGTCGGTTTAACGCCGGTTGCCCCTGCGGACCGCGGCGCTCTATCTGCCAGCGCCACCTTTATTGGTTGGACGACGCAGCCGAGCGGTGAGGCCGAGATGCATGGCGGCTATGCGGCCATTACCTCGCCTGAGCTTGCCGAGCTAAAAAACGCCGGTGCGTTCTATCCTGCCGGCGCTGAGATCACTGTGCTTGGCCCTACCGATTTTTATCCGGTGTACACCGACTATGTGTCGAACATCATGACGGTGTTTGAGGGCAATGAGCGGGATGAGCTTGACGATAAGACCCAGCGCGCGGGCGTGGGCAAAACTGTCGTTAAGGTTGAGACTGCCGAGGATGGCACCGGTGTGTACACGGTGCAGGTGTGCGACGTGGACAACAAACCTTTATCTGAGGACGGTGCGCTGCCCGACGGCTACCGCTTCCTGGGTTGGTATGAAAACAAGCAGGCCGCCGATGGGTCCCAGGTCGAGGTGCGCGTAAGCCGTGACCCCAGCTACACACTCCCTGCCGATGTCGATCTAACTGTGCCACATACCTACATCGCCCGCTTTGAGTACCGAGTGGATTATTACGTTCGGGCTTATACCAACCATGAGTTTACGGACAGCAAGCTACTTTGTTCCGTTTGGAATCGCTATCAAACGCCCTTTGAGGAAAACGTCGGTAGTACCTTCGTGCGTGAAAACGTCGTCCACTGGGGCTCGGAGCATGTTGACCACGGTATAAAGGATAGTTATGAAACGTGTGGCACGCGCTTCACGAAGGAAACCCTTGTCGTGAGTCCCCTTAACGCGTACTCGCACAACGTTAAAAACGATACGGGAGCCGATACTCTAAAAAACCTCTATGCCGATACCGATTTTCCAGGCGCTGCAACGCTAAGCGATACTTGGACTTCGGCTTCGCTGAACGTAACGGTCAAACCGGTGAATGATCGCTATCGCCTGAATTTTTGGACGCTTGAGCGCGATGGTGAATATTGGACATATGTGAAAAATCCCATCGAGAGCATGGTGCGTACAGATAAGAAGTACTACGTTCGCGCGATGATTACCACGGACGTTAATTTCTACAACAAGGGCGATAATGTCGTGAGGACTGCCACGCGGCGCTATGAGAGTAACTTGCTGCAGACCAAGGTGAACGGGGCGGATCCGACGTTCACGTATTACTACCCGCATGTTAATAAGTCGGTTAAAGTGGCCGAAAAGCCAGAAGATGGTGAGAAGGGATCGTATGAGAGCCCCCTGACCCTCGAAGCTTCCCCGACCGATGCCGACATGGCCGTGCCGGGCTATAAGTTCCTGGGCTGGATTTCGACCGCCGAGGTCCAGAGGGATTCTGACGTCTGGAAGTATATCTACGATGTCGAGGGCGATTCCTTCACCACTTCTGACCCGGATAAGGCCGAACCGTATCTGGTGAAACCAGATTTTAAGGTCACCCAGTGGCAGGATGCCTATCCGGTGTACGCGAAGTACGATGTTAGGTACACCACCAACCTGTATCGCGCCGGTTTTAAGGGCACGGACAAGGTTAATGTGCCTAGGTACGACATCGATCCCGTTATCAACGCGGGCACCGACCCTGCTACGGCAACGGTGACCCCTGACGTCACGACTCCGGTTTATAAAGCAGGCGGTGAGCTGTATAAGTTGCAGAAGGTTGAGATCGAGCTTCCGAATGGCGAAGTTGAAGACATCGAACCTAACGGCGATAACTCGTATTCCCATCAGGTGGAACCCGGCTGGGCCTATACATTTGTGGCGTACTATTCGCCGTTGGCGGTTGTGTACCATCTCAATGCCAGGGATGTGGACGGTAAGGTAGCCCAGCAGGGCGATTCTCTCGGCAGCCTTAAGGACGGCATCCCGCTGCCAACGTATAACGTCGGCGATATCGATGCTGCAACAAACGCATACAATGCCTTCGTGGGCTGGACGGAAACTAAGCCGGTAGCTGGCAACGGTTATGTCGTTTGGTCGGACGACGTTTCCATGGTGAATAAAAGCACCGTGGTCAAGGCCCCCATGGAGTTGTATCCGGTCTACCGCGCCAGCGCGGTGCGTGTTCAATCGAATATCGATGCCAATCTGGATGACCCCGGTTCTGTGCGTTATCTTTCGCGGACCGACTCTGGTGATCAAATTTCGCTGGAGGTAAAAGCTGCAACTGAGGTTGTCGGCAAGGATGGCACCAAGTACGACTTTGTCGGCTGGTCGCGTGACTATGAATCCGATAACAAGTACACCCTGATGACCGGTGACGACAAGTATCCCCTCGAGGGCAATGAGCCCTTTAAGAGCGCGATGTACACTGCGGTGTACAAGATTGCGCCGCATAAGGTGCGCTATCACGGTGTCGACGGGTCGGTTCTCTTTACGGCGACGGTCGACTCGGGCGACGAGCGTGCGCAGGACGGCAAGTCCGGCTTCGTCTATACGGTTGATGTTCCCAAAATGGATGAGAACGGCCGCCCCGTCTATGACAACAGCGGGAATCCCATGATGGAGCAAAAGTCCGTGGCATACGACCCGGACGCCCATTCCAAGATCGTCGCGCTGCTCGATGAGCGTGCGGCCGCCAATGGCGATATGCGTGAGCTCTTCTTGGAGTGGCGATATGTGGGCGCCGATGGTGATACGAAGCCTTGGGATGTGTTTAAGGACGAGCCAATTAAGGGCGACATGGACCTGTATCCCGTTACATATCGCGTGGTTGCCAAAGATACGTCTGATCCCGCGAAGTCCGAAACCATGACCGCCCAGCTTAAGTGGCTGCTCGATCCCGCCGCCGCCAACACCGTCGATGACAGTGCCGACAAGGCGCCGTTTAAGGTCTGCTTTGCCAAGCCGTTTATGGGAACGCGGCTGACCGTTACGGTAATGCGGGCAAGCTACGGGCCTGGTACAGAGGGTGTTTCTGTGGCGGAAGAGCCCGTAAACGGCAAGTTTGTCTCGCTCTACAGCCTTGGTTCGGGTGACGGCTCGTTCGACCTGGCCAACCGTCTGGAGTCCAAGAAGACGGGCGAGGGCGATCAGGGCCCCGGCAAAGCCGTGTTCAACTTTGCCCAGACTCATGCGCTGACGATCGTTAAAAAGACGACCGATGTCAGCGCTATGGGGCAAACGTTCCGCTTTAAGGTAACGCGAAAGATGTCGCAGGATTCTCCTGCCGAGACGCGCATGGTCGAGGTGAAAGTTAGCGAGCAGCGCGACGAAAACGGTGAAACTTGCTATGTCGGCAGCGTGCAGTTCGCCGCTCCGGCTGGCATCTATACCGTCGAGGAAGATACGGCTTGGGCATGGCGCTACCAGGGTGAGCTGAGCACGCCGGGCAAGGCGCCCGGTAAAACTGCCGAGCTGACGATTTCGTCTGCATCGAGCGCGAACGATGCCACGTTCACCTGCACGAACACGCGTGTGAACGACAAATGGATCGACGGCAGCGATCGTGCCCATAACGTTTGGAGCAACGGCAACGTAGCAAAGAAGGAGGATTAGCATGTCCAAGCGCAAGCGCATCATCGCCTTGCTGGTGGGGGTTATCCTCCTGGCCGGTACGGCAGGCACGTTGGCCTGGCTTTCGGTTACGGGCGTGCTGGTCAACCAGTTCGGCATCGGATCGGTGACGCCATCGGTTCAGGAAACGCTCAACGGCAAAGTGAAAAGCGATGTCAAGGCGAAGAACACGGGTACTGCGCCCGCCTATATTCGTGCTGCAGTGGATATCTACTGGCAGGACCAGGATGGCGCACGCCTGTGGGATGAGCCAGTTGCCGGCACCGACTACGTCATTGACTGGGGCAGTGTGTCCAAGGCATCTGCTTCCAACACCGCCTCGTCTTGGGTTGTCGCGTCCGACGGGTACTACTACTGGACGTCTCCCGTTGCTCCGATGGGCAAAACCGATGTGCTCATCAAGAGCGTGACTGAGCAGAAGGCAGATGGGAAGAACCTGGTCGTTGACATTTCGACCCAAGCAATTCAATCCACGCCCGACGATGCAGTTGCAGAGGCATGGGGCTGTACAGTCAAGGATGGCGTGCTGGTGCCGCCGCATGGAGGTGCGTAGGTATGGCTTCTCCGATTCGTAAAGACGTTGTGTGTTCCTTGCGCTGCGTGATGGCGGCAATCGTCTGCCTTATCGCGCTTGCCGTTCCTGCACGTGCGTTTGCTGACGTTCCCACGATTGCCTATGACGGAAATGCACGCCAGCTAACGGTATCGGGAGCGACGGACTCCTCGGGGGAGCCCGATCTGTTTCCAGCCTTTAAAGATCTAATGCCCGGCGATGTACGCGAGCAACAGATTGGGGTTCGTACCACGGGTGTAAAGTCCCAGGTACGTGTGTTTGTGCGGGCTGTTGTCGATCACGAGACGGCACATCTGCTATCGCCCATCACCTTAACGGCGACTGTGGGCGATGCCTCTGCAGGTTGGCTCCAGACAGGAACACCGGGCAGCGTGTTCGCCTATCCCACGCAAATCGCCACGTTTACGAGCGATGACAGCACGGTGCTTAATCTGCAGCTAAGCGTTCCGACGTCGGTGGGCAACGAGCTTGCCGACGCAAACAAGACCATTCGCTGGGAGATTACCGCCGAGGACGATGGCGAGAAGATTCCCGTGCAGTCTGCTGACAGCAAGAAGCCCGGCTTGCTCGGTCTCGTGGCAACGGGCGACAGCACACTCACGTTGCTTTTGGTGTTGCTGACGCTTGCAATCATCGCATTTATAGCCGCGCTTCTTTTGTCCCGGAGGAACAAGCGCTAGGTCCATCTTCTAAACGCAACGCCCTCCCGGGCGGCGGGCACGAAGTTCCCTGCTCTACAGTCCTGCACAAGAAGAAGGCCACATTAAGTGGCCTTCTTTGCGTGCGGAACTCGCGATGAACTTCGAGCCCGCCGCTCGGGAGGGCGCCCCTTTATTGATGGAAGGCCTAATAAGCGGATATTCCATGTCCGGATGTATTCAGAGCGGGACGCACTTTCCGAATGCGCGGCGTTTCGGAAAGTGCGTCCCGGAATTTGGCTTTGGAATGGGATGCGGTTTCCGGTTGAGGGCTCTGGTGGAAAATGCGACCCGGAATTTGCAATCGGAATGGGATACAGTTTCCCAACGGGGCCGTAAGCGGAAACTGCATCCCATTCCGGACGTGAATTCTGGGATACGGCTTCCGGATGCAAAAAAGGCCACATGACGTGGCCTTCAACTTATATATGTTCAGCGGATGCCCCCATGACAAGCCGTACTCCAACAACAGGGCGTCTGTCCGGGCGGAGGCATATAAGGTTCATCGCGAGTTCCGCACGCAAAGGAGGCCACTTAATGTGGCCTCCGTCTTGCGCAGGACTGTCCGAGCAGGGAACCTTATATGCCTCCACCCGGACAGACGTTTCAGTTATGAACTCGCAGCTAGTCGCTACTTGATCTTGGTCGTACCCGGCGCCAGGTTGGGGTCGGTCTCGTTGGCCTCGGTCTGGAAGTGCTTGGTGTAGACGTTCTTGCCGTCGCGGAACATCTCGTAGTACTGCATCTTGGCGTAATCCTCGCGCGCCTTGGTGGCGGCAGCGGCAGCGGCGTCGTCACCGGTGACGTTGGAGGAAAGCGCCCAACGCAGGCTGGCGTCCTCGTAGCCGACGGAGTTGATGGCGGGCAGCGACTCGCGCAGTGTCATATGCGCCTTCTGATAGTCGGAAAGCGGGGCGCCGATCAGCTGCATCAGCTGGGTGGACAGGTAGTTGGTGGACAGGTCGTCGACCTCACTCGTCTGGTCGCAACCGGCAACGTCGTAGTTAGCCCAGATGATGTAGTCAGTCTGCCACAGGCGTTCCTGGTGCGTGGCATCATCCTCGCCGGTAAACCACTTGTCGTTGAACTTGGACGGGAAGAACGGCTGGTGGTCGCCCCAGAACACCACGACTACCTTACGGTCGAGCTTGCTCAGGGCGTTGAGGAAGTAGCGAAGCGCCTGGTCGGACTGCTCGATGCACGAGACGTACTCGTCGACATCGGACAGCGTGCCGTCCTCGACGGTCTTGGCGTCCAGATCGGTCGTGTCGATGTTGAGGTGCATCTGCTTATCTGCCGGCAGCAGGCCCGTGTCGTAGCCCGAGTGGTTCTGCATGGTCACATCGAAGATGAACTGCGGGTCGGCGTTCTGGTCGAGCAGCTCCAGAATCTTGTCGTAGGTAGCCTGGTCGGTCACCATGCCGCGCAGGGTATCGGCGCCCTGGAAATCGTTGATGGACAGGAACTGGTCAAAGCCAAAGTCCTTATAGACGTTCTCGCGGTTCCAGTTGGTGGCGTGGTTGGGGTGCATGGCCGTGGTGGAATAGCCGAGCGATTTGAACTGCTCTGCCAGGTTCCCGGTCGTCTCCATGTTGTAGATGGTGTAGGGGTACACGCCCGAACCCAGGTTGGCCATGGAGTTGCCGGTCATAAACTCAAACTCGGTATTGGCCGTGCCGCCGCCGTAGGCGCTCACATAGAGCTTGCCGCGGCTGAGACAGTTGGACAGGTTCTTAAAGTACTGCGGGCCCTCGTAGCCGGCGCGCATGTTCTGATAGATCGACAGGTCCGAGAAGGTCTCGTTCATGATGGCGATGACCGTGGGCTTCTCGCTATCGAACTGCTCCTGGGCGGCGGCGCGCTCGTCGCTCTTGGCCGCGTCGGACTTGTCGTAGGCCTTGGCGTGCTTTTTGAGCGTGGCCTTGGCATCGTCGACGGAGTAGTCGGCGGGTTTGGGCGGTTTGATGGACTGTGCTGCACTAATAAAGGCAGGCAGATAGCCCTCGCGCCAGTAGCTCTCGAGCGGACGCCAGGTGTAGACGGTGATGCCGAGAGTGTTGTAGTAGTCGATGAGCGTGACGTGCGCGGTCACGCCGCCCAGGCATAGCACGGCCACGAGCAGGTTGGTGAGCAGCATGCGCTTGGCGTTGGCGGCACCCTTCTGACGGTGGGGTGCCACCAGGCCGGCGTACTCGCACAGCAGCATGGCGATGGCGGTAAAGCCCATGGACAGCACGCAGAACAGCGAGATGGAGAAGGTGTAGCCGGTGCCGGCGACCGCGGCGGCGGTGGAGATGGCCGAAAGGTCGCCCGGCTGGATGGGCATGGATTTAAACGTGATGACGAAGAACTCGGCAATGCCCAGGACAAAGAGGGCAAAGGCCAGGACCGCGGGAGCTGCGCCGTGGCGCTGGAATAGGAAGAACAAGCCGACCATGAGCACGGTGATGATGGCCCACTCGAGCAGAATGCACAGGGGGTAGACCCAGGTAAAGTCGTGGTTGGACGAGACCTCCATGCCCAGCAGCGCAAAGACGCCGGCGAGCAGCAGGCACAGGACGGCGGCGACGAGCGGTTTGCCCACAAAGGCGCCGCGCAGGCGGGCGAGCTTGCCAGTGGGGGCGGGAGCGTCGGCCGAGGCGAACGCAAAGACGCGCGGTGCGATGCGGTCGCGGGCGATGCTGGCCCAAGCGCATCCGGTAAGGATGGCATTGGTCAGGATGAGCATCACAAAGGCGAGCGGCTCGTTTTGAGCGACGAGGCCAATGGCGCCCCAAATGGTCAAAAAGAGCTGGAACAGGCCGAAGGCGACGCTCCACCCAAGAGCGCTTTTGGCAACGGTGCCCGACTTTGCGCAAATGGCCTTGGCCTCGCGCAAGACAAGGTAGACGGTCGCCGCAAGACCGACGAGCGAGATGGCGGCAGCGAACATGCTGAGACTCCTCACAAACTAAAACCTACGAAAGCGGGGATTTACCCGATTGTTACCAAGATATGCGCAGCAATTGGTGGCTGCGCACACCAACCAGCAATATTAACGCGCGCGTGTGGCGGTGTGGCGCAATGTAGTGGCGACCTGCGCGATAATGGACGGGAATTACACGGAAACGTAAAGGCTTCTTAAAGAAATGGCGAGGGTAGGGCGATGAGCGAGCAGGTTTGCGAGGCGGGCATGGGCGACGACGGAGCTGCGGGCGTGGATACGTACGGCTATCCGGTCGAGACTACGGGCAACGCGGTACTGGACATTTTGGAGCACCGTTCGTCCACGCGCGCTTTTGCGCGCGATGACAACGACCGTCCCGTGGCGGTGACCGACGAGCAGCGGGCGGCGATCTTGCATGCGGCGAGTCGCGCGCCGTCGGCGGGCGCCATGATGATGTATTCCATCGTGAGCATTCGCGAGCAGGCTACGCTGGACCGTCTGGCCGACCTGTGCGATCACCAGCCCATGATCGCCAAGGCGCCCTGGGCACTTATATTTGTGGTCGATTATGCCAAGTGGATCGATCTGTTTGAGCACGTGGGCTGCTTTGAACCCGAGTTTGTCGAGCGCATGGGCAAGGCGCCCCGCCGCGCGCCGGGTTTGGGCGACTTTGCCATCGCGGCGCAGGATGCCGTGATTGCCGCTCAAAACGCCGTGGTCGCCGCCGAATCTCTGGGGCTGGGGAGCTGCTATATCGGCGATATCGTCGAGAACGCCGAGGAAGTTGCCGCACTGCTGGACTTGCCTGCCTATACCATGCCGCTGTCGATGCTCATCATCGGCACGCCCCGTAAGGAGCGCTCGGCAATCGCGCATCCCGTGGTGAACCTGGTGCACGAGGAGCATTATTGTCGCGCCGACGCCGCGACGATGGATGCGCAGGTGGCCGAGATGGATGCGATGTTTCGCCCGCACGCCCGCGAGGTGGGCGAGCGCGTCATCGACATCTACACCCGTAAGCACACGAGTCCCTTTATGGCCGAGATGAGCCGCTCTATGGAGTGGTGGTTCAAAAACTGGCTCGGAAAATGACGAATGTGACAAAGGGGGGCGTCCCTTTGTCACATTCCATATCGCCGCGGTGGCCTAAAGGCCGCATAAATGTTTATCTAGCTGGGAAAACAGTGCCATTAAAATATGGGCTGATTACATATAATCCCGTCGAACGTTAAAATTGGGAGGAAACCGGCTTATGGAACAAAAGGCAAAGGAAGTAGCCTCGCACGCTGCGATTCCTGTGAGCATCTCGGCGATGCTCGTCACGCTGGGCGTGGTGTATGGCGATATCGGCACCAGCCCCATGTATGTAACCAAGGCGCTCGTTGCCGGCAACGGCGGCATCGGAAGCGTCACGCAGGAGTTCGTGCTCGGCGCGCTCTCCCTTGTCGTGTGGACGGTCACGCTGCTGACGACCGTCAAGTACGTGCTGATCTCGCTGCGCGCCGACAACCACGGCGAGGGCGGCATCTTTGCCCTGTACAGCCTGGTCAAGCGCTGCGGCAAGTGGCTCATCATCCCCGCCATGCTGGGCGGCGCGGCGCTCCTCGCCGACGGCATCCTGACGCCTGCCGTTACCGTCACCACGGCCATCGAGGGCCTGCGCACCATCCCGGCGGTCCATGCCGTGCTCGGTGACGACCAGGGTCGTGTCGTCGCCATCACGCTTGTCATCATCATCGCGCTCTTCTTGGTGCAGCGCATCGGCACGGCCAAGATCGGTCACGCCTTCGGCCCCATCATGACGCTGTGGTTTTTGTTCCTGGGCGGCACGGGCCTGTTCTTTGTCTGCCAGTATCCCGCGGTGCTGCTGTGCCTCAACCCGTTGCGTGGCATCGCTTTTCTGCTGAGCCCCAACAACCACGCGGGCATCATGATTCTGGGCAGCTGCTTCCTTGCCACCACCGGTGCCGAGGCGCTCTACTCCGACATGGGCCATGTGGGCCGCGGCAACATCTACGCCACCTGGCCGTTCGTTAAGTGCTGCCTGCTGCTGTCCTACATGGGCCAGGGCGCGTGGCTTATCAACAACGCCGGCAACCCGGAGCTCATGGGTATCGCCGACCTCAACCCCTTCTACCAGATGCTCGCCCCGGGCCTGCGCCCCTTTGCCGTCGGCCTTTCCACCGTCGCGGCCATCATCGCCTCGCAGGCGCTCATCACCGGCGCATTCTCGCTGGTGTCCGAGGCCAGCCGCCTGGACCTCATGCCGCATATGCAGGTCTTCTATCCTGCCGAGACCAAGGGCCAGCTCTACATCCCCATGGTCAACAACGTCATGCTCGTGGGCTGCGTCGTCGTGGTGCTGCTGTTCCAGAACTCGGCACACATGGAGGCCGCGTACGGCCTGGCCATTACTCTGACCATGATGTGCACGACAATGCTGCTCTTCTTCTATCTGCACGTGGAGCGCAATCTCAAGGTCGCGCCGTGGATCTTTGCCGCCTTCTTCCTTATGCTCGAGGGCTTCTTCTTTGTGAGCTCGCTCACCAAGTTCTTCCACGGCGGCTATTTCACCATCCTTATGGCCGCGCTCATCATGGGCATCATGGTGTGCTGGTACAACGGCACGGCGGTTGAGCAGCGCCAGTTTACGCTGCTGCCGCTGCGCAGCTATCTGCCGCAGCTCAAGCGCCTGCGCGACGACGATCGCTACGAGCTCGTGAGCGACAACATCGTGTACCTGACCAAGGACACCAACACCGACTATATCGACCGCGATATCGTCTACTCGATTTTGGACAAGCACCCCAAGCGCGCTCGTGCCTGGTGGTTCGTGAACGTCGAGACTATGGACGAGCCGCATACCTTTGCCTACTCGGTCGAGACGTTCGGCACCGACTACGTATTCCGCGTGCATCTGTACCTGGGCTATAAGATCAACCAGCGCGTCAATGCTTACCTGCGCCAGGTTGTTCAGGACCTGGCTGCCAGCGGCGAGCTGCCGGCGCAGACGCACGACTACTCGGTCTACAAGGATCCGGGCAACATCGGTACGTTTAAGTTCGTCATGATCCGCAAGCTGCTGGCGCCCGAAAGCGACGTGGAGCCCAGCGAGCGTACGGCCATCACGCTCAAGTACATCATCCGCCGCGCTGCCGGCACCCCCGCGCGCTGGTACGGCCTGGAGAACTCCAACGTGAGCTTTGAGTACGTGCCGCTGTTCACCAAGTTTAAGGCCGTGAGCAAGATGCAGCGCCTGGCTCCCGACGAGCGTCCGTAGTCGACGTCTGCTGTTTGTCTAGCGACCGCAGGCTGCAAAGGCTATACACTTGAAACCACCACAAGGAGGCCACCACCGCAAAGGCGCCAGTCCCCTTTGTGGTGGTTTTTGTTTTTGAGAGAGGGGCGGGGCGCTGATGGACGTCCGTGCGGACGGCGATATTGCCGAGAACTTTTGGTGGCGGCGTACAACGCTGACGCGTCGCAGTCCTCTGTATGACGCCTGCGTATCGGCGGGGCTGCTAGCCGCGGCGACGATTGTGGGCGCGCTGCTCGACCATCCGGGGCTCGCGCCGAGCATCATGATCGTCTATGTGTTCGCCGTGCAGCTGTGCGCTTTCTTTACCTGGAGCCGCCTGTACTGCCTGCTGAGCTCGGCTGCCGCCGTGGCGCTCTACAACTTCTTGTTTGTCGACCCGCGCTACGCGCTGTCGTTTATCGACCGCGTCTATCCCGGCATGTTCTTTATCATGTTTGCGGTCTCGCTCGTATCGAGCTCGATCGCGCTGGCCCTGCGCCGCGCCTTGGCGCAGGCTGCCGCCAGCGACCGTCGCACGCAGATGGTGCTCGAGACCAACCGCATGCTGCAGCGGTGTGGCGATCAGCAACAGATTGTGCACGCTATGGCAACGCAGCTGGCGCGTCTTTCGGACTGTCCGGTCGTGTGGTATAGCGCCGATGCCGATAACGATGACCTGCTGCCGCGCACGACGTACACGGCCGTGGGCGATGCCGCGCCGGTACACCAGCTGGCGCCGCAGATGCCGCCGCGGCTCTCGGCGTCCGCCTATGTGGGAACGCCGCTCGATGCCACCTATGGCGCCTCGGCGTTCTACGGCATATACCTGACCGTGCGCTCGGGCGACACCATGGTGCGCGCGGGCGATCCCGCCTCGGTGGTGGGGGTGTTCGCCATTGTCGCCGAGCCCGATGCGCTGACGCCCGAGGAGCGGACGCTTGCCGATGCCATCGTGAGCGAAGGCGAGCTGGCGCTCGATCGCGCCCGCGCCATGGAGGCTCGCGAGGAAGCGGCGGTGCTCGCCAAAAACGAACAGCTGCGTGCCAACTTGCTGCGCTCCATCTCGCACGACCTGCGTACGCCGCTCACCAGTATTTCGGGTAATGCCGACGTGTTGCTCGACCAGGGCTCGACCGGCACGGCCGTGCTCGACGACCAGACACGCCGCGGCATGCTCCTATCCATTCGCTCGGACGCGCAATGGCTCAACGCCACTGTCGAGAATCTGCTCGCCATCACCAAGCTCGAGGGTGGCGGTATGCGCCTGTCGACCACGCTCGAGCTCATGGACGATATCGTCGAGGAGGCGCTGCGCCACGTGAACCCGGCCGTGCGCGAGCACGACCTTAAGGTGGTGGCGTGCGATGAGCCGGCGCTCGTCAACGTCGACGCGCGCCTGATGGTGCAGCTGGTGGTCAATCTGGTGAACAACGCCATTGCCTATACGCCCGCGGGCTCGCATATCGTAATCTCGATTGGCGTCCATGATGGATGCGTGGCGTGCTCGGTTGCTGATGATGGCCCGGGCATTGCGCCCGAGGACCGCGAGCGGATCTTTGAGTCGTTCTACACCGCCAACCATGGCCTGGCCGACAGCTGCCGCAGTGTGGGCTTGGGGCTTTCGCTCTGCCGCTCCATTGCGCTGGCGCATGGCGGTAGCATAGAGGTTGCCGCGGCGGACCCGCACGGCTCGGTCTTTACGATCGAGCTTCCCGCCGCCGACGTTTCGTTTGATAAGGAGTAGCGCTGTGCCGAACTCTGCCGTGAAACCGCTCATCTTGGTCGTTGAGGACGATCCCGCCGTCCGCAACCTTATCGTCGCCGCGCTCGAGGCGCACGGCTTGCGCCATATGGCCGTGGAGACCGCACATGCTGCCATCGCCGCCGCCTCGTCGCAGGCGCCGAGCATTGTGCTGCTCGATCTGGGCCTGCCCGATATGGACGGCGTCAAGGTGGTGGAGTCGGTGCGCACGTGGTCGGGCATGCCGATCATCGTGGTCTCGGCGCGCAGCGAGGACGCGGACAAGATCCGCGCGCTCGATGCTGGTGCCGACGACTACCTGACCAAGCCGTTTTCGGTCGAGGAACTGCTCGCGCGCATTCGCACGACGCTCAGGCGCCTTTCGTATGCGCAAACGGGCGGCGTTGCCTCCGAGGGCTCGTTCGATACCGGTGAGCTGCATATCGATTTTGATGCCGGCATTGCCATGATGGATGGCGAGGAACTGCACCTGACGCCGATCGAGTACAAGCTCCTGTGTCTGCTGGCGCACAACGCCGACAAGGTGTTGACGCACCAGTTTATCCTGCACGAGATTTGGGGCACGGCGACCAAGAGCGACTTGGCGAGCCTGCGCGTCTTTATGGGCACGCTGCGCAAGAAGATCGAGTCCGACCCCGCGCATCCGCGCTATATCCAGACGCACGTGGGTATTGGTTACCGATTGGTCATCCAAGGCTAGATCGCCAACCACCATCCCAATATGAGTTGCGGTGAAATACGGTCTAAATTTGCCTAATTCCAGGCAAAACAGTCCGTATTCCACCGCAACTTTGTTATCTGCCCTTAGGCTTGCTGGCGTAGAACTTCTTCTTTTTGGGCTTGCCGGCGGGGGAGGGTTTGCCGGCAAAGTTGGACTTGCCGTTGCCGGCCTGCGCGTGCGCGGGTACTGCCGCACGGGGCTTGCGGGCCTCGGGGTTGCGCAGCTCCTCGGTTCGCTCGGCAATTTCCTCGGCGCTAAAGCCGACCTCGGCCATGGCGTCCTCGATGGGCAGGCGGCGCACGATATAGCAATGGTGCACCTTCTGGTTGCGTGCGAAGTCCTCGGGGATGGTCTGCGCCGTTATGTCCTGTAGCACCACGCCCGCGCGTGCGAGCTTGCGTGTCTCGGGGCGGAAGCCTCGCAGGTTGCAGCTAAAGATGGCATGGCCGCCCTGTGCGAGCAGGCGCGATACGCCGGCCAACAGCTCAACATGGTCGCGCTGGACATCCCAGGTGCGGCGGCCCATCTTGGACGAGTTCGAGAACGTGGGCGGGTCGACAAAAATCAGGTCCCAGCGGTTGCGCGTCTGGCGCTGGTCGCGAATCCAGGCGAGCACGTCGTCGCGCACAAAGTGATGCTGCGGACCCACAAAGCCGTTCTGGCGCATGTTGCGCTCGGCCCAGTCCAGATAGGTGTTGGAGAGGTCGACCGTCACGGTCTCCTCGACGCCGCCATCGGCCGCGTAGCAGGTGGCGGTGCCGGTGTAGGCAAACAGGTTGAGGAAGCGACGCGCCTGCTTGGCGTGCTCGCGCACCAGGTTGCGGGTGACGCGGTGGTCCAAGAAAATGCCCACGTCCAGGTAGTCGTCAAAGTTGACGGCAAAGGTAAGGCCGCCCTCTTCGATGAGCGGGAGGCGACGGCGTGCGATATTGGCGCGCTCGCCCGATCCGCCCTTGCCGGCGCCCTGCTTGCCGTACTGCGAGCCGCCACGCGAACGCATGCGGGCCTTGGCGTGCACATGCTCGGCGGGAACATCTAGGATACGCGGTGCGATGGCCAGAATGTCGAGCATACGGGCCTGGGCCAGTGCGGGGTCGATGGTCTTAGGCGCGGCGTATTCGGCGATGACGAGCCATCGGCCCGGCGTCTGCGGGCAACCCTCGTACAGGTCGATGGCGGCGGAGTAGTCGGGCAGGTCGGCATCGTAGACGCGGTAGCAGCTCACGCCCTCGCGCTTGGCCCACTTGCGACGCAGGCGAGCGTTCTTGCGCAGGCGGTTGGCGAACTGCTCGGACTCGGGGATGAGCACGGGCAGCGGCTTGCCGTCACCCAGGTCGAGCGTGGCGGCGGGTTCGGACATGGGGGTGTTGGCGGCTTCGTCTTCGGCATCTGCGGTCTTGTCCTCGGCATCCGTGCTGGTCGCAGCTTCAAATGCCGCGGCAGCGTGGTCAAGCGAGGGCCAAACCTCAATAGTCGCCTCTTCGTTGTTGGGCATGACGGCGATGGAGCGCGCGGGCTCGGCATGGAGCGCGCGGGCCATAAGGCCGTCGCGAGTGAGCGCGGCGACCGGTGCGGTAGCGAGCTCGGGCGCGCGGCGCAGCTCGCCGACCAGCGTCATGGCGTCGTGCATGAGCGAAAGCGGCGTCTCGGTGGTGTCTGCGACCACGGCAACGCCGGCGACAGTCACCACGAAGTAGACCACGGTCGGTATATTGTAATTCTTCTGTTTCATATAGA
>OKRR01001773.1_pt1 | contig 17754 bp, 12 predicted proteins | sample 1601211 | NCBI WGS metagenome assembly OKRR01 (sample SAMEA3541525, study PRJEB24748) | human gut metagenome | biome: human gut; feature: human-associated habitat; material: faeces | place: China | collected 2012
CAGAGATTTCCTAAATTTAATAGGCTGCTTGAAGATACCCGTTGGCGGTTTTTTAATGACGAAAACGGTCCAGCAACCTGTTTTGAAGAAGAATCCTCAAAAAATTTTTTAGGCGCAAAAAGCCCTTCACCTGTTCCCACTGGGAGAAGCCGTTTGGGGATAGCAATTCTTAAAAAAGGCAAAAAAATTGCCCGCCGGTTGAGGCGGACGTTCACAAGCGTTAAGAACCAGAGATTATTGTTAGAATGTTCACGATTTTGTGATATGATATTTTTGGATTATTATCGGAGGTGAAGTTGGTGGCTGTTAAATATGATAAGCTCTTTCACTTATTGATTGATCGAAAAATTACGAATGTACAGCTTGCTCAAAAAGCCGGCGTCAGTGCAAATATTATTACCCGTTTGAAACGAGACCAGTATATCTCCATGGAAAGCATTGAACACCTTTGCGTTGCTTCGAATTGCAGAGTGAATGATATTTTAGAGTTTATATCCAACGAGAACGAAGAGGTGAACAAGCAATGACACCTGAACAAAAAGCAAGGATATCGATTGATAAAAAGTTAGAGCAATCCGGCTGGATGGTACAGGATGTAAAGCGACTAAATCCAATGGCTTCACTCGGTGTCGCTGTACGTGAATTTCCGACAGACACCGGACCGGTAGATTATGCGCTTTTTGTGAACGGCATACCGGTTGGCGTTATTGAAGCAAAAAAAAGTGATGCCGGTGAAAACATCACTGCCGTAGAGGAACAGTCTGCACGCTATGCAAACAGCACTTTTAAATGGGTAAAAGCCGAGTATTCCATCCGATTTGCTTACGAAGCGACGGACAAGCTGATCCGTTTTACTGATTATAAGGATATCAAGTTCCGCTCCCGCACGGTATTCTCGTTTCACAGACCGGAAACTTTGGAAGCCCTGCTTGCAAGTCCGGATACTATCCGAAATAATATGAAACATTTTCCGTCCCTTGATGAAACAGGATTCAGAAGATGTCAAATCAATGCAATTCGAAATCTTGACAATTCTTTTGCCAACAACCGTCCGAAAGCTCTTGTACAAATGGCAACAGGCGCAGGAAAAACTTTTACAGCAATTACAGCGGCCTACCGACTGCTTAAATACGGCAAGATGAACCGCATTTTATTTTTGGTGGACACAAAAAGCCTCGGAGAACAGGCAGAGCGAGAATTCCTTGCCTATACACCAAACGATGACCCACGTCCTTTTTTTCAGCTTTACGGAGTGTGCCGACTGAAATCTTCCTACATTCCTTCTGATGTTCAGATTTGCATCAGCACGATTCAGCGAATGTATTCTATCCTCAAAGGAGAGGATTTGGACGAATCCGCAGAAGAAACTCCTTTTGCGGAATATGTCACGGCTGACAGCAAAGCGCCGAAGGAAGTGGTATATAACGAAAAATACCCGCCTGAATTTTTTGACTGCATTATTGTAGATGAATGTCACCGCTCTATTTATAATGTGTGGAGTCAGGTGCTCTCATATTTTGATTCATTTATTATCGGGTTGACTGCTACACCGGATAAGCGTACTTTTGCCTTTTTTGATGAAAATATCGTCAGTGAATATCCCCGTGAACAGGCAATTGTAGACGGCGTCAATGTAGGCGAAGATATTTTCGTGATTGAAACCGAAATCACGAAAAACGGCGCCTATCTGATGAAGCAGATGATAGAACATCGTAACCGTCTGTCAAGGGAAAAACGCTGGATGCAGATGGACGAAGATATAGACTATGTGCCGCCGCAGCTTGACAGAGATATTGTTAATCCCAGTCAGATTCGAACCGTGATTCGCACTTTTAAAGAAAACCTGTTTACAACATTGTTTCCAAGGCGAAAAGAAGTTCCCAAAACGCTGATTTTTGCAAAGACAGACAGCCACGCCGATGATATTGTCCAGATTGTACGGGACGAATTCGGTGAGGGAAATGAGTTCTGCCGCAAAATTACATATTCCGCAGATAATCCCGAATCGGTGCTTAGCTCTTTTAGGAACGACTATAATCCTCGTATTGCAGTCACCGTCGATATGATTGCTACCGGTACGGATGTAAAACCGATTGAATGCCTGATTTTTATGCGTGATGTCCGCAGCAAGAACTATTTTGAACAGATGAAAGGGCGCGGCACCCGCACGCTCGGAAAAGACGCTCTTCAAAAGGTCACACCTTCCGCAACGGAAAACAAAGACCATTTTGTGATTGTAGATGCAGTGGGCGTTACCAAATCAAAGAAATGCGATACCCGTGCGCTGGAACGCAAACCGTCCGTCTCTATGAAAGAATTGATGATGAATGTAGCGCTCGGAGCGAAAGACGAGGATACTATTACCTCGCTTGCAAACCGTGTGATTCGCTTAAACAGCCAGATGAACAATGCCGAGCGCAGGCAGTTTGAAGAAATAGTCGGAGAAAGCGCCGGAAAGGTTGCTGAAAATCTGCTCAATGCCTTTGACGAAGATGTGATTGCAGAAAAAGCAAAGGCAGACACAAAAACAGAAGAGCCATCAGAAGAAGCGCTCAAGCAGGCGCAAAAAGATTTGATTGCACAGGCAGTCGCACCGTTTATGAATCCCGACACGCGTGATTTTATCGAAAATGTCCGCCGCAGTCACGACCAGATTATCGACAATGTCAATCTCGACTCAGTTTTGTTTGCCGGATATGACACGCAGAAGGAAGAAAACGCCGACCGTATGATACAGACATTCCGCACCTTTATTGAGGAGAACCGGGACGAAATCCTTGCCCTGCGGATTATTTACAGCGAACCGTATGCAAACCGTGCAATGGCGGTGGAGCAGCTGAAAGCGCTGTATGAAAAGCTAAAGTTAAAGGGCATTACCGTGGAACGTCTGTGGGATTGCTATGCCATTAAGAAGCCGGATAAAGTGAAAAAAGGTGTAATGGCTCAGCTTGCCGACCTGATTTCCATTATCCGTTTTGAAATGGGTTATACAGATCAGCTTTTTCCTTTTGCTGACAAGGTAAATTACAATTTTATGCAGTGGACACTTAAGCGAAACGCAGGTGCCGTGCATTTTACTGAGGAACAGATGGAATGGCTGAGGTTGATTAAAGACCATATTGCAAGTTCTTTAAGTATTCTGCCGGAGGATTTAGACCTGACTCCCTTTGATAAAAAAGGCGGACTGCTTGCCTTTTATGATGTGTTCGGGGAACAGTATGAGAAAGTTTTGCAGGAAATGAATATAGAATTGGTGGCATAAAATGGCGATATATAAAGAATTGGTCAAAAAGGTAAGTGTTCCAGCAGATAAAAAAATTAAGCAAAAAGCATATTTAGATAATGGCTTATTGCCAATTATAGACCAAGGACATTTGCTGATTGGTGGATATACAGATGATTCTACTAAGGCGATTGTATGTAATTATCCCGTTATCGTATTTGGAGACCATACGAAGTGTGTAAAATTTATTGCATTTCCCTTTGCTCCGGGAGCGGATGGTATAAAAGTACTACAACCGAAGAAAGAGATACTACCTAAATATCTTTATTATGGAACACAATATCTAACATTTCGTATGGAGGATAAGGGATACGCAAGACATTATCAGCATATTGAAAAAAAAGAACTAATCGTTCCCCCGCTGCCCGAGCAGGAACGGATTGTCGCACGGCTTGAGGAGTTGTTTTCCGAGTTGGATAAGGCGGTTGAAACGCTGAAAACCACCAAGCAGCAACTTGCTGTGTATCGTCAGGTGGTGCTGAAAGAGGCGTTTCGAGATATAACAGTCAAAAAAACAATTCGTGAATTATCTTCATTTGTGACGAGTGGCTCTCGTGGATGGGCAAAATACTACGCTGATACTGGGGCTCGATTTATTCGCATTACCGATTTAACAAGAGATAGTATAACTTTAAAAAATGATAGCATCCAATATGTTGAATTACCTAATATTGCTGAAGGAAAACGCAGTAGATTAATTCAAGGTGATGTGCTCGTCTCTATAACAGCAGATTTAGGAAGTATCGCACTAATTCCCCCCAATATTGGTGAAGCATATGTAAATCAGCATATTGCTATGATTCGGTTTAAAAATACAGTTCAAAGCGAATATATGGCGTGGTACTTAAAAAGTGACTATGGTCAAAAAGATTTGTTGAAAAACAAACGCGGTGGAGGAAAACTTGGTCTGGGATTAAATGATATTAGGGATACTAATGTTCCTGTAACAACAGATAGCGAAGCGTTAAAAGTAGTAAGTAAAATTGATCATCAATTGGGTAACTGTAATCAAATAGAGAAAACAGTTGATACTGCTTTGCAACAAGCCGAAGCGATGCGGCAGAGTATTTTAAAACAGGCGTTTGAAGGGAGGCTATAACTATGGCAAAAAATGATAAAGAAACAAAGGTAGAATTGTTTTTTCCTTATTATATCAATCAAAGTCGTCTATTGGATATCTATGCTATTTTGAACGGCGGGTATTCTGAATATGCTGAAATTACCACAGGTGTTTCCACAGAAAAAACAAAATCAGGAAAGCTTAATGGTCAGGTCAGTGGTGGGTTTAAGTTAGTAAACTTAGGCGGCACACTGGATGGCGAGTTTGCGAAAACAGATGGAGAATCCGGAGAAAATCGTGAGAAGAAAGTTCAGACTATCACATCAATTTTAAGTATGGTTAAAGCTTCACTTGCAGACAAGGGATATCTTGTTGATCTTTTGAAAGCTGAACCAGGTAATTTTGTCTGCTTGCCTGTGAATCTTCAAATTAACTCTATTAAATCCTTGATTGCTGAGATGACTGACATACTAAAACTTATTACCAATATGCAGAAAGTTGGAGTACAGATTCAGTGGAATAAACAAGACACAAAAAAGTATGAGGACATTCTAAAATCTATTCAAATACTGTTTGCAGGTGAAGAAATCCTTTTTGAAACAGATGAGTTTGCCATTACTGGTAATATCTTAGATGAAAATCTGTATCAGGGAACCCGCTCCGATCTGATAAATGTAAATCTTACCTGTCTTGCACAGGTAAAGCGTATTTTTCCAGATGGAACAGAGCTTATGAAGAATACTATTTTCACCAAAATTAAGGATACTGGTGCTAAAGATAAGCTAATTGCATCCATGCAAGAATTGACTTCCGGAAATATCTTTGATTTTGAAGCTACGGCTGTATCGGCTATTAAAGATAAACCCGTATATCAACTGGAGATTATTGCACTATATCAATAATGGGAGAATTAATTTATGTCAGAACAATCCACAACGATTATCTCAAAAGTATGGGGGCTGTGCAATCCGCTTCGGGATGATGGCGTATCTTACGGCGATTATTTGGAACAGCTTACCTATCTCATCTTTTTGAAAATGTCCGACGAGTATTCAAAACCACCCTATAAGCGTGATGCCAGTATTCCGGCTGGTTACGGTTGGTCGGATATGAATATGCTGAAAGGTGCGGAGCTTGAGGAACAATACAAAGCCACACTGGAAAAGTTAGGCGAACAGAGCGGTATTCTCGGCCAGATCTTTAAAGGCGCTGTCAATAAAATCAGCAATGCGGCAATTTTGTACCGTGTGGTGCAGATGATTGACAAAGAAAAATGGGTGGCAATGTCCTCCGATGTAAAAGGCGAAATTTACGAGGGATTATTGCAAAAGAACGCAGAGGACATTAAAAGCGGTGCGGGACAGTACTTTACTCCCCGTCCGCTGATTCGTGCTATGGTGCGCTGTCTGCGTCCCGAGCCGATGAAAACCATTGCCGATCCCTGCTGCGGCAGCGGCGGTTTTTTTCTTGCGGCTCAGTCTTTTCTTGCTGATCCCACCAATTATACTCTGGACAGAGAGCAGAAAGAATTTTTGAAAAATGAAACCTTTTACGGAAATGAAATTGTGCCTGCAACCTATAAAACCGCACTGATGAACCTGTATTTGCACAATATCGGGGATATTTACGGAAATGTTCCGGTCACGCTGGGTGATGCATTGCTGACAGACCCGGGATACCGTGTCGACTATGTGCTGACCAATCCGCCCTTCGGTAAAAAGTCGTCTATCACTTTTACCAACGAGGAAGGCGAGCAGGAGGACGAAGACCTCGTTTATAACCGTCAGGATTTCTGGACAACCAGTTCAAACAAGCAGCTCAATTTTGTACAGCATATCAATACGATTCTCAAAGCTACCGGAAAGGCAGCAGTTGTTGTGCCGGATAATGTCTTGTTTGAGGGTGGTGCAGGAGAAACAATCCGAAAGAAACTGCTTGAAACAACGGATTTACATACCATTCTTCGCTTGCCTACCGGTATTTTTTATAAACCGGGAGTAAAAGCAAATGTTTTGTTTTTTGATAAGCGACCTGCCAGTGTTCAGCGACAGACAAAAGATGTATGGATTTATGATTTCCGCACCAATATACATTTCACGCTCAAACAGCACCCGATGAGCGACGTTGATCTGGAAGATTTTATTCGTTGCTATAATCCTGAAAATCGATACGAACGAATAGAAACCTATTCGGCTGATAATCCGGACGGTCGCTTCCGCAAATTCTCAGTAGATGAGATTATGGAGCGAGATAAGACGAGCTTGGATATTTTCTGGATCAAAGATAAGTCATTAGCGGATCTTGACAACCTCCCGTCTTCCGATGAGCTTGCAAGTGATATCATTGAAAATTTGCAAAGTGCTCTGGATAGTTTCAGTGCTCTGCAAGCACAGCTAAACAAATAAAAATCACACGCAAAGACCGTACCGTAATCACGCTGTGCGGTCTTATTGTTTTGCTAAATTAAATATGCTTTGCAGGTGGGACAACCAACCCCACGAAGAAATCAAAATGGCTGCGATCGCTTGAATTAGAAAGAGTGAATTACAAAACGCCCAGAACACAGCCACGAAAGAGCTGCAAATTCTGGGCGTTTTTGCGCTATGTTGCGACGGGGTTTTCCTGCGATAAATCAATAACATTGCGCAGAGGTATGGCCTTTTCCAGGTTTGCGTCCTGATCTTCCAACCCGCTCAACAGGTGGTCTGGCAGCGAAAGCTCGCAGGCACATTTGCGGAACTGTCGGGGAGAAATGCCGAAATAAGCGCGGAACAGGTGGTAGAAATGGCTCAGGGAATCGAAACCGGCATCAGCACAGATATCCATGATTTCGGCTTTGGATTGCATGAGGCAGCGGGCGGCGTATTCTAGGCGAATGTCGTTCACCAGCTGCGAGGGCGTTTTGTTCATGTATTTGCGGCAGGAGCGGGAAATGTGCTCTACACTTTTTCCCGCAAGGCGGTATAGCGCGGGCAGGCCCTCGGCAAAATTGGCCTTTTTCATCATTTCAATGTTTACAACCTTCAACCAATCGGGAATGGGCACGGTGCTCTTTTTGGGCAAAACAGGGAAATGGGTGGTGAGCAGATTGAACAGCGCAATGCGGAACAGCGTTTCCGATTCCGATTTCATAATTTTGCCCTGCACCAAAAGCTGGCGCATGGTTTGCATCAGCGTTTCCAGTTCGGCGCGCGCAAGGGTAACGTGCGGCGGCAGCACGGGGGAAAGCAGGCTCTGGCTGTAGTAGCTGTCTCCAACGTAATCCAGAAAAAGGCGAAATAGTGCGCTGGGCACAAGAATATTCACAATTTGAAACTGCGAAGAGGGAGTTACATAGGCATGAATATCGTCTGGGCGTACAAAATACAGCATGCCCGGTTCTAAATTCTGGCTTACGCCGTTTATTTTGTGTGTGGCAGTGCCCTGGCTTACGACAAAAATTTCGTAGTAATCGTGGCAGTGGAACACCGCCAGCTGCTCCGGGTCGCTGATAACGCTTGCCTGGCCACTGCGCAGGCGCAGAAAGGTTTCCGCGTGTAAACGAACCACTTCCATACAAACAACTCCTTGTCGGCGGCGCTTTCGAGCAAGGGTAAATTTGCGGTATTTTGCCGGGAAAAGCGCGCTTTTTTGCGTTTGTGTGTTTTCAAATATCAATATACAACAAAAATTAAATCATTGCAAGACAAGAAAAGCCGACCGTAAAAAGGCTATGATGATAGCACCACAGAAAATACAAGCACATGGGCTAACAAGGAAAGGAGTTTTTGATAGATGAACCATTGGAAAGTGCAAAACCCAAGACAGGACCTCTCTTACGAAATTGCGTTTACGCAGGCGTACCGCGCGGCGTTAAAGCGGTATACGCACCCGGCGGAAATTGAGCTTGCCATGCTGCGCGCGCAGTACCCCGCCATTATGCACCCTATTGAAGACAACGATGTGTTGGCAGGGCGCGTGGAATTTGGCCTGGTGGGCTACGGCATTCAGGGGCAAACGGGCGGCACGGGCTACTACATCGACGAGCCGCGCGTGGTGCAGGCGCTGGAATTCGCCGAGGGCAACGCCAAATACCGGGAAGATTTGCACGATATGCTCACCTTCTGGAAGGCGCGCAACACCTACAACAAGGTGCTGCGCGAAACGCCCGCAGAGCTGCGCGCCGCCATTCCCACCGAGCAGTGGAAAACCGAACCCGTGGCGGCAAGCCCCATCATTCGCATGGCGGGCGCGTACATTGATTTCGACAAGCTGGTGCGCGTGGGCGTTCCCGGTTTGCGCGCGGAGTTAACGGCGCTGCTGGACACCGCGCCAGCCGCCGGCCGGGACGAAGTGCTGCTGCGCTGTGCGCTGGGCGCGCTGGACGTTTTGTGCGGCATGCTACGCTTTTATGAAACGCAGGCTAGGGAAAAAGCAGCCGACGCGCCCACGCCCGCGCGCAGAAAAGAAATGGAAGATTTGGCCGCGGCGCTGCACGAACTGCCCGAACGCGCGCCCACCAGCCTGCTGGCAGCCATGCAGCTGTGCTGGCTGTATGGCGTAATGTGCCCTCTGGTGGAATTCGGGCGCATGGACGAATACCTAGGCGACCTTTACTGCCACGACATTGACAACGGCGTTATCACCGAGGCGCAGGCGCTGAAAATGGCGCAGACGTATTTTTATCTTATTGACGCGCTGGACGACGAAACGGACGGCCGTGTTATTGTGGGCGGCTACGGCCGGCGCAACCCGGAAAACGCAGACCGCTACTGCCTGGTGGCGTGCGAGGCGTGCCGCACGGTAAAAGAGATTTTGCCGCAGTTTACGCTGCGCTTCAACAAAGAAACGCCCAAAGCCGTGTGGGACGCAGCCATGCGCTGCATTGGCGAGGGGCGCACGTTTCCGCTGCTGTACAACGACGAAGTGCTTGTGCCCGGCGTAATGAAAGCATTTGGGGTAGACCGCGCTCGCGCGGAAACCTATATGCCCCTGGGCTGCGGCGAAATTGAATTTGATCATTACAGCTTCGGCTCACCCAACGGGAGCGTTGGTACGTTGAAAATTCTGGAACTGGCGGTGCGCGGCGGGTACGACCCCATTGCGGGCGGCTACCTTGCGCCCAAAACCATTCCCCTGGCAGAATGCAAAAGCTACGAACAGTTTTTAGAAAATTACAAAACACTGCTGCATTACTTTATTGCCGCGCAGGCACATTATGAAAAATATCTGTACGAGAGCATTGGCCAGATGCACCCGTTTTTGATGGTTTCCATGCTGTACGACGGCTGCATGGAAGGCGGCAAGGCGCTGCTGAACGGCGGCTGCCGGTATTTGGCGGGCACAATGGAACTGTACGGCAACGTGAATGCGGCCAACAGCCTGGCGGTAATTAAAAAGCTGGTGTTTGAAGAAAAGACGGTTTCGGCACAGGAACTGGTGCAGGCAATGGACGACAACTTTGTGGGCCACGAGCGGCTGCGCCGCATGGTGCTGGACGTGCCCAAATACGGCAACGACATTGCCTATGTGGACGATATCATGGTGGAACTGCACGATTGGCTGTGCGAAACAACCGCCGCGCAGGCGGACAAAGTGGGCCTGAAAAGCTATTTGTGCGTGAACATCAACAACGCGCAGAATACCACGCTGGGCCGCTGGGTGGGCGCAACGCCAGACGGCCGCAAAGCCGGCACGCCAATGGCGAACGCAAACAACCCCGCCCCGGGTACAGACAAAAACGGGCTTACGGCCATGCTCAATTCTATTTTAAAGCTGCGGCACGACAACCACGCGGGCATGGTGCAGAACATGCGGTTTACGCGTGAAACATGGTACAACCCGGACGGCAAGGCCCGCGCGTTGGTGGACGATTATTTTGCACGCGGCGGCGCGCACGCCATGATTACCGTTGTGGGGCGGGAAGATTTGGCCAAAGCAATGGAACACCCCGAGGATTACCACGATTTGATCGTGCGCATCGGCGGCCTTTCGGCGCGGTTTGTCGCCCTGAAAAAAGACGTGCAGCAGGAGATTTACAACCGTGTATCCTACTGAAAAAACAGCCCCGGTGTTCGACATTCAAAGTTTTTCGTTGCAGGACGGGCCGGGCATACGCACCACGGTGTTTTTTAAAGGCTGTCCGCTGCGCTGCCGCTGGTGCCACAACCCGGAATCGTACCTGGCAACGCCGCAGCTGATGTTCCACCAGAACCTTTGCGCGGGCTGCCTGGCCTGCACCGGCGTTTGCCCCACAGGGGCGCACCAGGCACAGCTGGTGCAGGGCAAACGGGTGCATGTGCTGCACCCGGAACGCTGCACAGCCTGCGGCGCGTGCCTGGAGGTGTGCTGCTACGACGCGCTTGCGCTGCTGGGCAGGCGTTACACGCCGCAGCAGCTGGCGCAGGCTGTGCAAAAAGACTTGGGCTATTACAGGCTGGAAACAAACGGCCGGCGCGGCGGCATTACGCTTTCGGGCGGCGAACCCATGCTGTGGGCAGATTTTATAGAAGACTTTCTGGCGCTGCTGCCCAGTGTGGACATTGCAATGGAAACCAGCGGCCACGCCAGAACAGAGGACTACGAGCGTCTGGCGCAACATGTAAACTTGTTCCTATTTGATTACAAGGCTACAAATACGGAAAAGCACAAAGCGCTGTGCGGTGTGGACAACGAATTGATTTTGCGCAACCTGAACATGCTGTACGGCATGGGGTGCGAGATTGTTCTGCGCCTGCCGCTTATTCCGGGCGTGAACGACGACGACGAGCATTTACAGGGCATTGCGGCGCTGCTGAAACAGTACCCGCGCATTCGGCACGCCGAAATTATGGCATACCACACGCTGGGCGTTGGTAAGGCGGAAGGGCTGGGCATGCCAGCACCGCTGGCTGGGCTTGCCGCAGCCAGTGGCGCGCAAAAACAGCTTTGGTTACAGCGCTTGCACGCGCTGGGCGCGCAAAATGTGGTGTTGTCGCAATAACGGGTCTCCCTGCCGCCCCAAAAGCGGGGCGGAAAAATAAAAAAACGGAGGAAAACGACATGAAACACAAGAAAACATTTTTGGCCGCGCTGCTGGCCGGCGCAATGCTGCTGTCTGCATGCGGCGGCGCACCTTCCAGCGCAGGCACGGGGGCGTCTGCCTCCACAGCGGCAAGCACGTCTTCCAGCGAAGCGGCGGGCGTGCCGAACGCAGACCTGCTGGTGTCTGTTTGGGGTGGGCCGCACGCCGACGTGCAAAAAAGCGTGGTGCAAAGCTACCCCAACGGCACAGTAACCATTGACGATGTGGATTTCGGCAATTTGCAGGCAAAACAGCTCACCTCGTTTGGCGCGCAGGCTGGCTCGGGCAACTATGACGTGGTATGGCTGGACAGCAAGTGGGTTGGGCAGTATGTGGAGGCAGGCTACCTGCTGCCGCTGGACGAATATATTGACAAACTGGGCGTGGACACCAGCATGTACGCCGCGGGCCTGCTGGACGGCTGTAAGGTGGACGGCAAACTGTACGGCCTGCCCACTTATGCGCAAAGCCTGATTTTGTGCTACGACACGCAGGCGTTTGAACAGGCCGGGCTGGATGTGCCCACCAATATGAATGAACTGATTGAAGTGGCGAAGTATTTTAAAGCACAGGGCAGCGGCATTGCACTGCCGGCAAAGCAGGGCAGCGCTTCCATTACCGTGTTTTCGCAAATGCTGTATTCGGACGGCAACGATTACTTTGACGCCGACGGCAACTTGGCTTTGACAAGCGACGCCGTGGTGCAGGCGGCCACCTGGTACGACGAACTGGTGGCAAACTCCGTTGACGGCTGCACAGCTTGGCATCACGACGAAGTGGCCGAGGCTGTGCGCACGAAAAAAGCGCCCATTGGCATTGTAATGAGCGCGCTGTGCAACCAGAACTACGATGAAGAAAAAAGCCTCGTGGCTGATACCGTGGCATATGCGCCGCTGGCGGGTGCATCCGGTAATGCCGCCGCTGCAAACTCTTTTTGGGTATGGGGCGTGGCAGCGAACTCTGCCAATCCCGAAACAGCCGCAGATTTCTGTGCGTGGATGACAAGCCCCGAGGTGGAAAAGCAGCAGACGCTGGCTGACCAGCAGATCAGCGCAATTTCCGCCTTGAGCGAAGATGCGGAAGTGTTGGAGGTAACGCCCTTCCTGCCAGTAGTAATGGAGCAACTGGACAACGGCAAAAGCGACCCGCAGACGGCCAGCTTTGCCGAACTGAAAAACCATTTGCAGGCGGCGCTTTCTGAAATTGCCACCACCGACGCAGACCCCGCAACGGTGCTGGCAGGCGTGCAGGACATGATGAAGGATACAGATTTCAGCAAATAAAGCACATAGATACAAATAAAGTGTAGCTTTCCGCCGGGCCAATGGCAAACCGGCAAGGCGGAAGGCTGCCCGGAGCGGACACACCGAAGGCACGTGTCCGCCGCGGGCAGCCCCGCGCTACGGCATGTACAGATTTTGAAAGGACGTGTTCCCACCTTATGAAACCAAAGTTGAACAGACAAAAGGTTTTTTACTGGTCGCTGGAGCGGGGAGACCTGCTGCCGCTGCTTTTGATGACGCCAACGTTGCTCATCATCTTTTTTGTAATGATTCTGCCGCTACTGTACGGGCTGTATTTAAGCCTATTTGACGTTGGGTTTGGCACGGTTACGGCAGAAAACTTTGTGGGGCTTGCCAATTACGCCAGTTTTTTTCAAGACCCTGTGGCGCAGAAGGCGATATGGAACACGCTGCTCTTTTCGGCGGGGGCAATTGTGGGCGATATGTTTTTCGGCACGGTGGGCGCGCTGCTGCTGAACAAAATGGCGCGCTGGCTGGGCAATATCTGCCGCCCGCTCATGACAATTCCGCTGCTGGTGTCGCCGGTGGTGGTGGGCCTTATTTGGCGGTATTTGTACGACCCTTCCGGCATTTTGTACTGGGCTTTGGGCAAGGTTGGCCTTGGGCTGGAGCAGTTCCCGGGCGTTACGTCTTCGGCCACGGCGCTGCTGTGCTGCATCATTGCGCAGTGGTGGCAGGTTGTGCCGTTTTATATTATTGTGTTAACCGCCGGTTTATTGAGCATTTCGGAGGATTATTACGAGGCGGCCACGGTGGACGGCGCAGGCCCAGTGGTGAGTTTTTTTCGCATTACGCTGCCGCTGATGCAAAACGTGTATATGACGGCGTTTTTGGTTTCTGGCGTGGACACCATTAAAATATTCGACATTATCTATGCGCTGACGGGCGGCGGGCCAAACAATTCCAGCCTGTCTATCAGCATTTACGCCTACAGCCAGGGGTTTGAAATGTCCAGCATGGGTTATGCAATGGCGCTTTCGTTCATTGCCATGCTTGTAACGTTTGTTGTTTTCGGCGTGCCGTTCATTCGCCACAACGCCAAAAAAGAAAAGGAATGAGGTGCTTGCCATGCGATACAGAAGAAAATGGTATACAAAACTGATGATGGCGGTCTTGATAGGCTTGGCACTGCTGTGGACGCTGATGCCGGTGTATATCATCGTAAGCAATTCCATGCGGCGCACGCTGGAAATGAAAGAAATGCCGCCAAAACTGCTGTTTGCGCCCACGTGGACGCATTTTGAAAAAGTGCTTACGCTGGACAGGTTCGGCCAGTATTTCCTGAATTCGGTTATCATAACGGGCAGCGTTGTGCTGCTTACCATATTGGCCGGCAGCCTGGCTGCCTACGGGCTTAAAATTTGCAAATCCAAAATTGGGCGCAATATCTCCAACGTGCTGCTGTTGGGGAAAATGGTGCCGGTTGTAACCATTATGATTCCGCTGTTCATCATGTTCAACCGCGTGCATTTAACAGGTTTGCACCTTGCTCCCATTCTGGCGCACTGCTGCTTAACGCTGCCGTTTGTCACCTGGCTGATGAACAGCTTTATCGGCGATATTCCAGACGAACTGATTGAGGCGGCCACCGTGATGGGGTGCAGCAGGCTGCTGGTGTTCCCGCGCATTATTTTGCCGCTGCTCAAGCCTGCGGTTGCCTCTGCGGCCATTTTGGTAATGCAAAGCAGCTGGAACGAACTGCTGTTTGCGCTCACGCTCACGGGTATTAAAACCTACCCGCTCACCGTGGGCATTGCAAAATATGTGGGCGCGCTTTCGGTGGATTGGGGAAAGTGCAGCGCGGCGGCCACGCTCACCATGCTGCCGGTAATTTTGGTGGGCTTTTTCATGCAGAAATATCTGGTGTCCGGCATGACGGCCGGCGCTGTAAAGGGTTAAGGCAGAACGCCCGTATGGCCAAAAGGAGAGATCGGAACAATGATGTATTACGGCGCACAGTATTACCGCCCGCCCTTTCCGGGCAGCGAGTGCTGGCAGCGGGATTTTGAAAATATGCAGGCGCTCGGCTTTACCTGCGTAAAGCTATGGGCCGTGTGGAACTGGGTGGAACAAGAGCAGGGCAAATTTTGTTTTGACGACTTGGATGAACTGGTGGCGCTGGCAAAGCAGCACGGGCTGAAGGTGATTATCAACACCATCCCGGAGGGCGCGCCCTATTGGACAGACACCGGGAACGCAGACGATTTGTACCAAACAGCCGACGGCCAGCGCGTAGCCTATGGCGGGCCGGCCAACCTGCCCACTGCCGGGTGGCCAGGGCGGTGTATAGACGACGACGCCTTCACGGCGCTGGCGGCGCGCTTTATTGAGGAGACAGCGCGCCATTTTGCCACAGAACAGGCGGTGGCGGCCATAGACGTTTGGAACGAACCGCATTTAGAACCCATGTACGATTACCGGCAGAACATGCTGTGCTACTGCCCTCATTCCAAAGCGCGCTTTCGGCGCTGGCTACAGGAAAAATACGGCAGCTTGCAGGCGCTGAACACCGCGTGGTATCGCACATACCGCAGCTGGCAGGAAGTTGCGCCGCCGCCGCGTTTCGGCACATGGGCTGATATGCTGGACTGGCGCAAATTCTGGCTGTGGAACATGCGCCGCTGGCTGGACATGCGCGTGGCGGCCAGCCGGCGCGGTGCGCCCAATATCCCTGTGCAAACGCACGTGGCGTACAGCGGCATTTTGGGCAACCGCATTGTAGGCGGGCTGGGCAACGAGCTGGGCGACGAATTTGAGCTTGCGCGCGGCGTGGATATTTTTGGGCTTTCTAGCTTTCCCTCGTGGCTTATGGGCGAAGAGCACGTGTACCGCCATTTTCTGCACAGTGCCATGATAGCCGAGGCGGCGCACGGCAAGCCGTTTTACCAGGTGGAATTGCAGGGCGGCGCGGGCAAACCCGGCCTTTTGGGCGGCCTTGTGCCAACGGCGCAGGACGTGACGCTGTGGAACTGGAACACTATTGCGGTGGGCGGCAAGGGCAGCGTATACTGGCAGTATGCGCCGGAACCCGCCGGGCTGGAAAGCCCGGGATTCGGCTTAACGGGCTTTTTGGGGGAAAACACGCCCCGCAGCAAAGCGGCGGCAGAATGTGCTAAAACGCTTACCGCCATACCGCATCTGGAACACGCCCGCAGTGCGAAGATATGCAACGCGGTGTATGTGTCCCGCTCCAGCGATTTATTATGTTTTGCCGCCGACAGGCAAGAGTCGTTGTACGCGACAGGGCTTTCCGGGGCATTCCAAGCGGCGTACCGCAGTTCTATTCCCGTGCGCTTTTTCCACCAGGACTACATCGATGAATTGCCGGGCAGCGGCATACAAACGCTATACCTGCCCATGCCGCTGGTGTTGAGCGCGCACGAGGTGGAAGTGCTGGGGCGCTTTGTGCGGGTAGGTGGCACGCTGGTGAGCGAGGCATGCCCGGGGCTGTACCGGGAGGACGGCCTGCTGGAACAAAACAGCGCGGCGTTGTATGAGCTGTTCCGGCTTCGGCATGTGGGAATTGAGGCAAGCCCGGAATTGGGCCAGGTGGAAGCCCGCTGGCTGGAAAACGACGCGCCGTTTTACGGCCGGCTGTACCGCCAGGTGGTGCAGCCATGCGAGGGCGCGCAGGTGCTGGCCGTTTTTGCAGACGGCGCGCCGGCTGTTACGCAGTATTGCTGCGGCCGCGGCCGCGCGGTGTGGTTTGGTACATATGTTGCCAATGCTTATGAAACGCAGCGCGACGTAGCCTCGGCGCAGGCCATTGCGCGCTGGTTTGTGCCGCAGGGGTATGCGGCGCTGCGCCAGTTAAGCGTAACGCACGGCGCGGCGCAGCGCATTCCACTTGCGCCTGTGGTGCGGCTGCTGGAAACCGACAGCCATTGGCTGCTGGTGGCGCAAAACCCAACGGACGCGCCGGTGTCGGTTTCGGCCGAGTTTGCGCAGCCGCAGGCTTTCCCCGCGCAGAAGCTGTCTGCGCAGGAAGCCGACCGCTATGTGCTGCGGCTCATTTTGCAGCCACAAAGCGGGCGCGTTATCACCTGGCCAAAACGGCGTGCATAGCGTTCTTGCTTTATAAAGTACAAATTATCCTCAAAACGCTAAAACACCCGAAGAACCGGATGTTTGCTCAGCTCCCTCCATGATTAACAAGCATAGAGGGAGCATTCTCATACCGCGACACCACCGCAAGGCGACCACGACAAACCCCTATTTGCTTCGGTTTGTGTGTTGCAATGTTCACAAAGTTCTGTATAGTAACATAGCAGCGCGTGCCTTTATATATACGTGTCTGTGTTGGCGGTGGCTTGTGGTTTGCACGAGTCAGAGCTATTCGAAATGCCTGTTTTCTGCATTTTGGTGTAAAATCCGCAGGCTGGCCGCCAAAAATTCGAATCACCCGACTTATAGGTTTATTTATTCTGCATATCCTTAAGAACCTCAGGGAGGCATGATTCACAGTCATTAGAATTTTCAATTATTGAGTATGTTTTAAGTGGTAAAATTCCGGAAATCGTAGCCGAATTTGTTTCTGAAATTGCAATAGTGATATCTTTTTTATAACAAGGAATACAAGTTCATGTGACAAAAAAGATATCAGTCAATTTTGTCGCATAATATCAAGGCAAAACGGGCTTTTTAGGAATCATTCCTAAAAGCCCGTTTTCCGTAGATGTCCAAACTTATTTCTTGTTTTTCGCCGCGAATTCATCATTTGCAGTGATGGATTTTCGGATGCAAATAAAATTCGCATCCGCGACATCACAGTAAAAACACAAAATCGGTTTTCACACCAACGAAAGGGCAAGGATTGATTTCCTTTCCTCTCGTGAAGTGGAAAAATATATGATCCTCTTTAGCTCAGTCGGTAGAGAACACGACCGTAAGTAACCCGACGATTGAGCAGAGGAAACCGTTGATGCTCGTGGATTTTGAAAAATTTTCGTTGCGGATTCATCACTTGCAGTGATGAATTCGTGAATGTAAGTAGAATTCGTATCCGCGACATCACTGTAAAAACACAAAATCGGTTTTCACACCAACGAAAGGGCAAGGATTGATT
>OKRR01001806.1_pt1 | contig 17515 bp, 16 predicted proteins | sample 1601211 | NCBI WGS metagenome assembly OKRR01 (sample SAMEA3541525, study PRJEB24748) | human gut metagenome | biome: human gut; feature: human-associated habitat; material: faeces | place: China | collected 2012
GGTACGGCAGCCACGGAACCAGGCGGCAAAGCAGAATAGAAACGCCAAAAGGCGGCGCAGCGGTTTTGCTGCGCCGCCTTTTGGCTTGTCGAAAAAGCTGCGCTTTCCCGCCAGGCTGCCTGCGGACAGGGTCTTTGGCCCTGTTCGCCGCGCACGGCGGTCTTCGGCGGTCGCTTCGCTCTACACGCCTCGGCACTGGCCCTGCGGGACGTCGCGGGGTTATTTTAAATAAAAAAGGGGCGTCTGCGCGCTAAGAGCCGCGCTTTCAGCGCGGTTGTCCGCAAGGGAGGCTTCGCACCGCTCCGGCACGCGCCTGCGGGCGCAGTCACCACCCCTTTTTCAGGCTGCCCGCAGCCGGGACGACCAAACAAATTTTTGCATTTCTGACGGTTATTTGTTACAATGGGTTCAGTTTTATAGCTGCGGCGGAAAAGATCTGCTCTGCCGCACAGAAGGGGAGAGGAAACGTGGCAATTGAAAAGGTACGGGAATATTTTGAAAGTTTCGGCGCCGCTGCGCGCATCCGGGAATTTGATGTATCCAGCGCCACGGTGGAATTGGCCGCGCAGGCGCTGGGCTGCGCACCCGAGCGCATCGCAAAAACGCTGTCGTTCCTGGTGGACGGCGGTTGTGCGCTGGTGGTGGCGGCGGGCGACGCCAAGGTGGACAATCCACGCTTCAAGGCGCAGTTTCACACCAAGGCAAAGATGCTCACCCCCGGCGAAGTGGAGGCGATGGTGGGCCACGCTGTGGGCGGCGTATGCCCCTTTGCTGTCAACCCGGGCGTAAAAATATATCTGGATGCTTCTCTGCGGCGGTTTGAAACAGTGTTCCCCGCCTGCGGCAGCAGCAACAGTGCCATTGAACTGACCATCTCGGAGCTGGAACAGTATTCCCGTTTCGATGCATGGGTGGATGTCTGCAAGGGATGGCGGGCGGAAGGGGAAGGCTGAAAGGCCTTTTTCGAAGAAAGAGCGTGTGCCCACAGGGACGCTGGAAAGCAGGAGGAAGCCATGGACGAAGCGGGTGAAAAACTCAAACGGGCGTTTACAGGCGCGTTTGCGCTGCTGTTCGCCGTCATCGTGCTGTGTGCGGTTTTCTGCAACCAGAACGTGTTCGGCACGCAAAGCCCGCGGAGCCTGCTGGCCGGGGGGCTGGCGCTGGCTGTGGGTGTGCTGTGCGCCGCGTGGCTGCTGCGCCTGCTGCCCGCCCCGGGCAAAAGGCTGCGCCGGACGCTGCTGGCGGCGTTTTTCACGCTGTGCTTTTTGGCGCAGGCCCATGTGGGCAGGGCGCTGGTGGTGGGTGCCACCGGAGACTGGGATTTCGGCATCGTGCTGCGCGCCGCGCTGGACTTTGCGGCAGACGGTGCGCAGGGCGGTATTTATTTCAACAATTTCCCCAACAACCAGCCGCTCATGCTGCTGTTGGCGGGGTTGTTCCGTCTGCTGCGGGCCTGTGGTGTGACGGAGGAGTATGAGCTGCTGGTTTGGGGCATGCGCTTCGGCGCGGTGCTGCTGCAGCTTGCACTGTTCTTTCTGTACCTATGCGCCGCGCGTCTGCTGGGCCGTCGGGCCGGCGCGCTGGCGCTGCTGCTGGGTGCGGCCACAGCGCCGTTTTTGCTGTATGCGCCCGTCTATTATACGGATACCGTCACCGCGCCCATTCCCATTGCCATATTGTACTGCTGGCTGCACCTGCGCGCGGCCCGACGAGAGGGGCGGCCGGGCCGGGGCCCGCTGGCGGCTGTTTTTGTGCTGGGCGTTTTGGGGACGCTGCTTAAAGTGACCGTCGTCATCATGGTCATCGCCGTGGTGCTGGATTGGATGCTCTCGTTCCCAAAGCTGCGGGAGCGGCTGGCAGCGCTGGCTTTGTTGGCCGCCGTGGTGGCGGGCGTGAATGCGGGCAGCTTTGCGGCCGCGCACAGCGGTGCGTTCCGTAAGGCGCAGCCGGGGGATGAGATACCCAAAACGCATTGGATAATGATGGGCCTCGCGGGAAACGGCGGGTACAACAACGAGGATTATGTGTTGACATTTTCTGCGCCGGACGGTGAGACGCGCAAGGCGCTTATCCGGGATGAGATCGCCGCGCGCCTGAAGGAGATGGGGCCCGCGGGTCTGGTGCGGCACGCACTGGATAAGATCGGTTATACGTGGGGCGAGGGCACCTATTATCTGCCGCATAAATTGGCCATGGGACCGACCCAGCCGCATAGCTTCTGGGCGGAAATTTTTTTTGAAGGCAGGGCGCACTTTTCGCTGTTCCTGCGCTATGCCAACGGATTGATGCTCTGCATGCTGCTGTATCTTTTGGCCGGCGCGCTGCAAAAGCAGAGCCGAGACGTGCTGTTTGCCGCGCGGCTCTCAGTCTGCGGGCTGTTTTTCTTTCTGTTGATATGGGAGGCGCGCAGCCGTTATCTGGTCAATTATGTGCCGGTGCTGCTCCTGCTGTTTGCTGCGGCCGCGTGGGGAATGGCCGGTCGCCTGCCTGGGCGGGGCTGCAAACAGCGCGGTACAGGCGGTGAAAGTATACCCGGATGAAGCATCCGTGTTTGGCTGGAGCAAAGGCAAACGCCCCGCGCCGGGGTATCCCGGGGCGGGGCGTTTTTTCAAAAAGTTCCTCGCGCATATGCGCGGCCGTGTCAGCCATGCTCCGGCACGCCGTAATGCTCCTGCTTGTCCGCATACATGCTCTCGTCGGCAGCGCGCACCAGCTCGTCAAGATCTTCCCGGGCGCAGGCGTGCCAGGCTCCGCCCAACGAAACGCCGTAGTCTGTTTCACTGGCAAGGCGGTCGCGGGCTTTCGCGAGCATTGTCTCGAACCGGGCCTGCGTCACACCCGGGCACAGCACGACGAATTCATCACCGCTCATGCGGTAGATGTGCGCGCCGGGGAAGCAGGCGCGCAGTACGTCTGCTGTCTGCATGATAACGGCGTCGCCCCGGCTGTGGCCGCAGCGGTCGTTGATCTGCTTGAGGCTGTTGATGTCGCAGAATACCGCGCCGATGGGGCCGGCGGGAATGGGACCGGCCAGAAAACGCTGGTATTGCAGACGGTTTTCCAGCCCGGTGAGCGCGTCGTGACGGTTTTGGTATTCCAGACGGGACTGCAGGCGCCGGCGCGACAGTTCGGAACCGACAAAGTAGGCCAGCGATTCCAGCACGCGTGTATCGTTAATGCCGGAGGCGGCATTTGCAACGCCCAACAGGCCGCGGCCGAACGTGTGCGGCAGCGGCGCAAATAGCAGGGCGCTGACCCCGGCATCCTGCATCTGTGCCACGACCTGACGGTATTCAGGGCCCAGCCGCTCCGCAAGGATACATTGTGCCTGAGGCGATTCAAGCAATCGGTTGAGCAGCGATCCGTTGGACAGGGAGATCGAAGGAAGCTCCAGAGGTTCCGCGTCGGCGGCCGTCCACATCTGGGTGCAGTGCACGCTTCTGCCGGAAGCATGCAGCTCCAGCAGGAACGCGTGAGATGCCTGATAGAAACCGCCGACACAGGACAGCACGGCCTGCGCGGCCTCGCGGGAGGATGCCGCGTCCATCAGGCGGCGGATGCATTCCACCAATGTTCGCTCGGTCTCCAGCTTGCGGGCGGTGTCCCGGCTCAGCAGCTCCTGTTCGGTGATATCCACCGCGATCTCCAGCCGCGCCGGACGTCCGTCCCAATCAATCAGTTTGTCTTTCAAAAGAAAATGCCGCCCCATGGAAGGGTTGTTGAATTCCCAAACGTAAAATTTGTCCGGTGTGAGCCGGGCATTGGTGCAGTAAGGACAAGGGGCGGGCTGGCCCTGCAGCAGTGCATAGCATGGCTTGCCCTTGTAATCCCGGGTGGGGAGCAGAGAACGGCAGCGGCGGTTGGCGTAAAGCAATTCATATGTATTCGGGTCGCTCACATAAACGATCTCATCCAACGCATCCAGCAGGTCCTGTGGGCCCATTGCCGCAGCACTCCTTTCCAGAACTTTCTTCTTAAGCATAGCATGAATTCGTTTTGATATCAATATGCATTCGGATAATTTGAAGTGATTACGATATACTTTTGATATCACTTTGAATGGAGGCTGTGCCGTGGGAAACTATTATGCACCGTTTTCCCTGCGCATTTCTGAGACTTTGATCACAAAGCTGAAAATCATTGCGATAGAGAACAAACGCTCTACCAATAAAGAGATGGAGTATGCGTTGGAAAAATATGTGAATGAGTATGAAAAGGCGCATGGGGAAGTTCCTGTGTAAGGATACGCCAAGGCCCCGATGCACGGACTGTTTCGCTGTCCGTGCATCGGGGCCTTTTATTTTGCAGCATTATAGAGCTGTTCATAAATAAAACCGCGCGTTGAAAACAATCGGCGCTTTGTTCCGGTACATCCTACAAAACGTGTGTTAGGCCGCAAGGAACGGCGGTCCCAACTGGGAGATACCGCGGCGAACGGAACGGGCCGCTTATAGCCGGAGCACCGCCCGCGTTTTCTGCACCGCTTTGTTTGCCGGCAGGGACGGCGTGCGTACAGACAGCGGTCACACCGAATGTTTTGCGGGACGCAGCATCGTAAAGCAAAGCATTGCCGCGCCCACTCCCAGCACCAGGTCCCCGATGCTGGCAAAGCCCAGCAGGCGCCCGAACGGCTCCAGCGCCAGAACATCGCCCAGAAAAACAAGACGCGTGCTGTCTGTGACAGGCGCGTAGGCAAAGATCTCACCAGAAGCGAGCTGCGCGGCCAGGCGGGTGCCTGCGGCCGACTCCAGCACGCGCGCGGAGACAGGCATTGCGCCGCCGTTCAGCGCAATAACGGCAAAATTCATCCCGGCTCCGGCGCCGAACACAAAACTCCAAACGCCGCGGCGCAGATTGGCCGCCACAAAAATAAACAGCAGGCCATAATGCAGCAGACATACGGCCAGGGGCGCATAAGACGCAAACGCGGGGAACAGACGCGCTGCATACGGCCCCGCAGCCTTGCACAGATAGGCGGCCACCGGAAGCCACAGCAGCGCGATATTGTGCTGTGCCATCGCGCGCAGGCTGCCGCCGCGGACAAGGCCCACGGCCAGCCCGCACAGAATGAATGCCAGCAGCACCAAGCCGTGCGCCTCCTTTCGTGAACAGCCCGCGGGCTACAACAGGCTTTCTTCAGGCTCGTGTGCGGCGTCCAGCTCTGGAGCCAGAGAAATGAATACCTCAACGACCTTGGGGTCGAGCTGTGAACCGGCCACCTCCTGCATCACAGCCAGCGCCTGTTCGCGGGACATACCGTTGCGGTAGGGCCTGTCCGACGTCATGGCGTCAAAAGTATCTGCAACGGCAAGGATAGCCGCAGAGAGCGGCAGCTCGCCGGGAGCGGGACCTTCGGCGGGATAGCCCTTGGCGTCGTAACGGTGATGATGATACAGCACCGCGTCGTTTACCGTGTCGGAAAAACGGATGCTGTCGATGATCTTACGCCCCATCACAGGATGCTGCTGGATCAGTTCGAATTCCTCGGCTGTAAGAGCGGCGGGCTTGTTGAGCACGGCGTCGTCGATGCCGATTTTGCCCACGTCGTGCAGCAGAGCGGCCGTCTTGACGTCGGCCACGAAGCTGGGAGATTTGTGCATGGCGCGGGCAATGGCCTCGCTGTAATACGCTACGCGTCGGGAATGGCCCTGGGTGTAATGATCTTTGGCGTCCACGGCCATGCTCAGGGCGGCGATGGTGCGCATATGCATGGATTTGCTGTCCAGATACAGCTTGAAGGAATAGCGTGCCAGCATGAGCGGCGCCATGAACAGCACGATGTAAAAGTAGCTGTTGGGCATGTTGATGACGATGCCCAGCAGCAGTCCCAGCGGAACGGTGGCGATGATGTTGGGCAGCAGGCCGCCGATATTCTGGCGCATCAGCGTGCCGAACTGGCCCATGCCGCCTACCTGGTAATACAGGATGAACAGCGTCAGGTTGACAAGGATGCACAGTGCGGCGAACAGCAGGGAAAGCCCAAGGGCGGGCAGAGAGGCCAGGTTATCCGGCATGCCCGCCAACAGAAGCGGCAGCCCGCCCGCGCTGATGGAAACAAGGATGTTCCCGGTGTTGAACAGCTCCTTGCGGGGCTCACGGGCCAATGGCCAGTAATAATGCTTGGTGGCGGGGTTTTGCATCACGGTGAAAAGCGTCGATACCCCGAACAGAACCACCGCCAGCGGCGCTCCGCCCGTTATGGCGCAGGCCAGTACGGGCACGAAGCTGATCTCCAGCGTTTTGTCTTCCGCGAAATAAATGGGCAGCATCCGGCACACCACCATCAGCAGCACCATCATCAGGCTGTAGCTCCAGATATCCCCGCGGCTGCTGCCCGGCAGATAATAAGGATATACCTCCCAAAGGGAAAGCAAAAAAACCGACAGCCCCGCAATGGAGACGGCGGTCGTATATACCCGCAGCTTTTTTTCGTCCATAGCCGTTTTCCTCCCGGCGCAGGTCTGCGCCACACACAGCCCGGCGCAAAATGCGCCGTTTTTTGACGCCGCAGGGCGGCGCCGCAGATTCCCATATACCTTATATAAATATATCCCAGATGACGCACACAAGCGCCGTAAATTCCAAAAAACAGGGCGGCCGGCAGGGCTCCGGGAAACAGGCCGTGTCCGGCCCGTTCAAGTACTTATCTTACGCAGAAGAAAGCGCCGCTGGCGAGAACCAAAGAGCACAGAGAAGCCAGAGCAAACAGGATCTTTTTCATAACAGATATAGCCTCCTTACGGTACTCTGCCCTCCGCTATCCGGGCATGCTATATCCGCTCCGCTGTGCCGGCCCGCCCCTGTTTACCAAAGGAAAGCGGCCCCGTTTTACCCCGCCGTGCGGGGCAGAACGGAAAGCCTGCGGTTTACCGCGCTCAATACGCTGTGTACCGCAGCATTGTCGGGGTCTTCATTTAAAAATGCGCTGCCAAGCAGGCGTTGGCCATCCCGCAGGCTGTACACCTGCGTCACCACGATACCCTGTCCCGCCAGCGTCACCGCATCCACGCTGGCCAATTCGAAGCAGGTTTCACCCGCCGCGCGGTTCACTGCCGCAAGCGCGGCCTCGGAAACGCACCGTCGCCGGGCAAAAGGCGTATTCGCGCTTTCGCCGTGGCCGGTATACGTGTCGCAGCCGCGCGCCAGCGTTACCGAAGCAGACACACGCCCGCCCGCGCTTTTGATCTCCAGCCCCGTATGGGCAAGACGGAAATCCCCCCGGGGGACAAGCCCCTCGGAGAGCTGTGCAACGCTGATGATGCGGTGGTCCACCTGTACGCCGAACTGCGCCGTCAAAGCAGACTGGATATCGCGTACCAGCGATTTCGAACTTTTTTCGGGCCCGGCGAGCACGTGGATCTCGCACGGCATGCCGTTTTCGGCAAATACCACCTGGGCCGCCTGCACGCCTTCCAGGCGGCAGATCAGCTCCTGCCAGAGCGTTTCAGTACCGGACATCCACAGCTTCCCTCCATCCACAGCCGCGGGGCGGCTGGATCAATACGCCGAATTTAATACCATCATAGCGCATGAACGGCACCCTTGTCAACGAATGCATGGTCAAAAAGGGCATTTCAAAAAAAATACTTTTTGAATGGTGTGTTTAACAGGATTTAAGCTTGATATAGTCAGGAAATTTTTTCCTTTGCTGTTTTAGCCCGGCTTTCAGCGGCCGCGTGGGGGCAGTTTGTGTTTTGCGGCATGCCCAGGGCTTAGCGCCGGATCCGCAATGTATATCCAATCTGCCTAAAAGTGCTTTCGCGGCCGGAAGATGTTTTGAGCGATTTTCTGAATGTTGTGAAAAAAGTGTGTTTGAAGAGTTACAATTCGTTGAAATGCACAAAAAACATCTTGTCCTTTACGCAAAAAATGCTATAATCAGACACAGCCTTTACAAATGCCCTTGCGCAGCACTCTGCGGCGCGGGCAGAGAGGCTGTATAAAGAATCGAAAAAATGGAGGTTTTCACTATGAAAAAAGTTCTTGTTCTTGCTGTTGCGGCGCTGATGGCGCTGTCTCTGGTTGCCTGCGGCACCGACTCTTCCTCTTCCAGCGCTCCGGCTTCCACAGCTCCGTCCAGCACGTCTGTGTCTGAGCCGGCCAGCACCAGCGCTTCCGAGCCGGCCAGCACCTCTGCGTCTGCCAGCACTTCCGAGTCTGCCAGCGCTTCTGAGAGCGCCAGCACCTCTGAGGTTGCCGAGAGCGCCAGCACCAGCGAAAGCGCCAGCGCTTCCACGGCTGCGTAATTGCTTTTTTGCACGCGGTGAGCCCGCGGGCGTTCCCTTTGGGAAACCGCCCGCGGGCTTTTTTGTGTTATGAGTGTACGCACATTGAGGACAGAGAAACGCTTTTTTTCAAAAAAATGTATCCGTTGGCAACATTTGTCGCCGCATGGCAACAAAAATCCATGCAGTAAAATTGACAAACCATAGAAAACTTGTTAAAATGATGATTCAGAGAATGTTAAACGATGGTGTTTAAACGTTGTTTTTAGACACCATTTTTTGTTTATATTCTTTTTTCTCCTGCGGGCGCGGCAAAAAGCTGTTTTTTGCGGTGTGCGCGCGCAAAATACAGTTTGCTCCGGCGGCTCTCGCGCGGGCCGGGCGGAACGTTATTTCTTTAAAGGAGTTGGCAAAATGGCGAAATATATCGCAAAGCGCGTTGCGTTGGCATTGGTGACGCTGGTCATCGTGTCGATGCTCACCTTCTTCCTCATGTTCCTGGTTCCGGGCGGGCCGTTCCTGTCCGAAAAATCGCCGTCCCCGGCGGTGCTTGCGGCCATGGAGGAAAAGTACGGCTTGGATAAACCGGTGATCGTGCAGTACAAGAACTATATGCTCAACCTGCTGCAGGGCGAGCTGGGCCCGTCCATCAAGCAGCGCGGCCGCACGGTCGCCCAGATCATCGGTTCCCGGTTCCCGGTTTCGGCGCGCATCGGCGGCATCGCGCTGGCCATTGCCGTCGTCGTGGGCGTGGTGCTGGGCAGTGTGGCGGCGCTCAACCGCGGCAAGTGGATCGACAACGTCATTATTGTTATTGCCACCTGCGGCATCGCGGTGCCGAGCTTTGTTGTATGTACCATATTATTGTATATATTCAGCCTGAAGCTGGGGTGGCTGCCGTCCTACGGCCTTACGGGCTGGAAAAACTATATTATGCCGGTCATCGCTCTGGGCTTCTACCCCACGGCGTACATCTGCCGCCTGATGCGCTCTTCCATGCTGGATGTGCTGGGGCAGGATTACATGCGCACCGCCCGCGCCAAGGGTCTTTCCCAGGGCAAGAGCCTGTTTAAGCATGCGCTGCGCAATGCCATTCTGCCTGTCGTCACTTATCTGGGGCCGGCTTTGGCCTATACGCTCACGGGCAGCCTGATCGTTGAAAAGATCTTTACGATCCCGGGCCTGGGCGACAGCTTCGTCAGCTCCATCACCGGCCGCGATTATATGGTCATCATGGGAACCACGATCTTCCTGGCCACGCTCATCATCACGATGAACGTGATCGTGGACATCGTGTACAAGATCATCGATCCGCGGATCAAGCTGAAATAAGCGGGAGGAGAGCGAAGGAATGGAAAACAAAAAACAGATCTTGAGCATGCAGCTCAACGTCGACGACTTTGCGCCCGCCAGCGATTCCGAAAAGGAAAGCCTGTCCGTCATGCGCGAAAGCGTCAGCTTCTGGAAGGACGGTCTGCGCCGTCTGCGGAAAAACCCCATCGCCATGGTGAGCCTTGCGGTGCTGATCATCGTGCTGATCCTGGCGTTTATCGTGCCGGCGTTTTACCCTTACGATTACGCCACTCAGATCCGCGGCAGCGAGAACCTGGGCCCCATGCAGTATTCCGAGGCGGAGCAGGCCGCCATGGCCGCGGGCGAAAAGGTGTTTCCCCACATTCTGGGCACGGACTCCCTGGGGCGTGACTATGCCGTCCGCGTTATGATGGGCACCCGTGTTTCCCTGTCTGTTGGCCTGCTGGCCAGCGTGCTGGTGCTGCTCATCGGCTCGGTCTATGGCTCTGTTGCCGGCTTTTTGGGCGGCAAGGTAGACCTGTTCATGATGCGTATCGTGGACATCATCTACACCGTGCCGGACCTGCTCATCATCATCCTGCTGGCCTCTACGCTGAAATACCCGCTGCAGTCTCTGGCGGAAAAGCCGGGCTTCGGCTGGATCAACATCATTGGCGTGCCCCTCATCAGCATCCTGATTGTATTCGCTCTTTTGTACTGGGTGGGTATGGCGCGCATCGTGCGCAGCCAGGTGCTCACGCTGAAGGAGAGCGAGTACGTCACCGCCGCCCGCGCTCTTGGCGCCGGCACGGGCCGCATCATCAAAAAGCACATTCTGACGAACTGCATCGGCACGCTCATCGTCACCACCACACTGCAGATCCCTTCGGCCATCTTTACCGAGAGCTTTCTTTCGTTCCTGGGCATCGGCGTTTCCGCGCCCATGCCATCGCTGGGCAGCCTGGCCAGCACGGCCATCGACGGTCTGCAGAGCTATCCGTACCGCCTGTTCGCGCCGGCCATCGCCATCTCCGTCGTCATCCTCAGCTTCAACCTGTTCGGCGACGGCCTGCGCGATGCATTCGACCCGAAGCTGAAAAACTAAACGAAAGGAAGGGACGCACACATGAGTGAATATTTGGTAGACATCAAGGACGAGCGCCTTTCCTTCTTCACCCCCGCGGGCGAAGTGAAGGCTTTGGGCGGCGTGTCCATCCATCTGAAAGAGGGCGAAGTGCTGGGCATCGTGGGCGAGTCCGGTTCGGGCAAATCCGTCACGGCGTACAGCCTGATGGGCCTGACGGCCTATCCCGGCCGCCTGATCGGCGGTACACTGGACTTCAACGGCCATCACATCAACGATATGAGTGAAAAGGAGATGCGCAGGATCCGCGGCAACGAGGTCTCCATCATCTTTCAGGACCCCATGACCAGCCTGAACCCGGTGTACACCATCGGCAACCAGATCCGTGAGGTGATTTTGCTGCACACGGGCAAGTCCAAAAAAGAAGCCAACGAGCGGGCCAAGGAGCTGCTGACGCTGGTGGGCATCAACGAGCCCGAAAAGCGCCTGAAGCAGTACCCCCACGAGCTGTCCGGCGGCATGCGCCAGCGCGTGATGATCGCCATTGCGCTGGCATGCGAGCCCAAGCTGCTGATCGCAGACGAGCCGACCACCGCCCTGGACGTGACCATACAGGCTCAGATCCTGGAGCTGATGATGGACCTGAAGGAAAAGCTGGGCATGGCCATCATCATGATCACCCATGACCTGGGCATCGTGGCGCGCATGTGCGAAAAGATCGCCGTCATGTATGCGGGTAAGATCGTCGAATACGGCACCACGGACGAAATTTTCTACGAACCCAAGCATGAGTATACAAAGGGCCTGCTGCGCAGTATCCCGCGTCTTGATTCCAAGGATCATGAGCGCCTGGTGCCCATTGAGGGCACACCCGTGGATATGCTCAACCCGCCCAAGGGCTGTCCGTTCGCGCCGCGCTGCGGCGCGTGCATGAAGGTGTGCCTGCGCGAGATGCCGCCGCGCACCGATCTCAGCGACACGCACTACACGCAGTGCTGGCTCTGCCAAAAAGCGGAGTTTGAAGCCGCACAGGGAGGGAATGTACAATGAGTGAAAAACTGGTAGAGGTACAGCACCTCCAGCAATATTTCCCCGCCGGCGGCATGGGCAAAAACAAAAAGTACGTTCAGGCCGTGGACGACGTTTCATTCGCCATCAACAAGGGCGAGACATTGGGGCTGGTGGGCGAATCCGGCTGCGGAAAGACCACCACGGGCCGCACGCTGCTGCGCCTGTACGAGCCGACGAAAGGCCGTATCCTCTATGACGGCGAAACGCTGTTTGACAGCGGAAATGTGCCGCTGTACAACGAGGACGGAACCCCGGTGCTGGACGAAAGCGGCAAGCCGAAATTCGGCAAAAAGACGGCCGTGAACATGCTGCCGTACCGCCGCAAGATGCAGATCGTGTTCCAGGACCCCTATGCCAGCCTGGACCCCCGCATGACGGTGGGCGACATCGTGGGCGAGGCCATCGACATCCACAAGCTTGCGTCCTCCAAGGCGGACCGCCGGGAGCGCATTATTAAAATGCTGGAGCGTGTGGGCCTGAACTCCGAGCATGCCAACCGCTATCCGCACGAATTCTCCGGCGGCCAGCGCCAGCGCGTCGGCATCGCCCGCGCTTTGGCTGTGGACCCGCAGTTTATCGTCTGCGACGAGCCCATCTCGGCGCTGGATGTTTCCATTCAGGCACAGGTCGTCAATATGTTTGAAGATCTGCAGGACCAGTACGGCCTGACGTACCTGTTCATCGCCCACGACCTTTCGGTCGTGAAGCATATTTCGGACCGCATCGGCGTGATGTACCTGGGCAAGCTGGTGGAGCTGGCCGACAGCTATGAGCTGACCTTCCACAGCGTTCACCCCTACACCCGGAGCCTGATTTCCGCAATTCCGGTGGCGGACCCCAAGACGGCCCGGGAATCCCGGCGCATCGTGCTGGAAGGCGATGTGCCCAGCCCGCTGAACCCGCCTTCCGGCTGCCGCTTCCGCACCCGCTGCCCCTACGCAGACGAGCAGTGTGCCGCAGAGGAACCCAAATGGCGCGAGGTGTCCGGCGGACACTATGCCGCCTGCCACCATCTGGACAAAGTGAAATAAATGGAAAAAGGCGCTGAAGGCGCCGTTTTTCCGCCCCGCTGCTTTATTATAATAAAGTTGCAAAAAAGTGACAATTTGCAAAAAAGCGTTGCGCGGCGCGTCCGCGCGTGTATAATTGTAAACAATTCACCTTGGGGCATGCTATGGGTGCGCCATGTGTGAAATGTTGAATAAACAATTTTTGAGGAGGAAAGTTCACTATGAAGAAACTGGCACTTGTGCTGGCCGTCGTCATGGTGCTGAGCCTGGGCCTGACGGCCTGCGGCGGCAGCACGTCCTCGACCGGTACTGCGAGCTCCGCTCCCGCGGGCTCTTCCTCGTCCGGTTCTGCTTCCGACGCCGCTCCGGCTTACAATCCGGATGCGCTGCAGGTCAAAGCTCTGGACGACAACACGCTGCAGGTCACGCTGACGGCCCGCACGCCGTATTTCCTGGAGCTGACCGCGTTCCCCGCGTATGCTCCCGTTCAGCAGGCGACTGTTGAGGCAAACGGCGAAGCCTGGGCTGTGGACGCTGCCACCTACATCGGCAACGGCCCCTACAAGATTGCTGAGTGGGTGCCCAGCTCCCACATCACGATGGTCAAGAACGAGAACTACTGGAACGTGGACAGCCTGGCTGGCCCGGACACCCTGCAGTTCACGCTGATGGAGGATGACGCAGCCCAGCTGACGGCATTCCAGTCCGGCGAACTGGATTTCATCGACGCTGTCCCCAACGATGAGATCGACGCGCTGTCTTCCACGCCGGAGTTCCACAAAGAGGGGCAGATCGGCACCTACTATGTGAGCTACAACACGCAGGCTGCTCCGTTTGACGATCCTCTGGTCCGCCAGGCGTTCACGCTGGCGGTCGACCGCGACTATATCTGCAAGCAGATCGGCAAATCCGGCCAGATCCCGGCCGGCGCGTTCGTGTCCGAGGGCCTGAGCGATGCTGCGGAAGGCTCTTCCTTCCGCGAAGTGGGCGGCGACTATTATGACCCGACCGCCGGGGCCAACGAGGCCAATCTGGCCAAGGCCAAGGAGCTGCTGGCTGAGGCCGGCTATCCCAACGGCGAGGGCCTGCCCACCATCACCTATCTGTACAACGAAGGCACCGGCCATCAGCAGATCGGCGAGGCGCTGCAGCAGATGTGGGGCCAGCTGGGCGCCACAGTGACGCTGGAGAGCCAGGAGTGGGCCACCTTCCTGAACACCCGTAAGAACGGCGACTATCAGGTTGCCCGCAACGGCTGGCTGGGCGACTACAACGACCCCATCAGCTTCCTGGATATGTGGATCACCGGCGGCGGCAACAACGACGCCCAGTGGTCCAACGCCGAGTTCGACAGCCTGATCAAGCAGATCAAGTCCTCCGGCGACGCTGAGGCGCGCATGGAGATGATGCATCAGGCTGAGGACATCATCTTCGACGAGTGGATGCTGTGCCCGATTTACTACTATGTGGATATTTATATGGCCCAGCAGAACCTGGAAAACCTGAGCACCTCCCCGCTGGGCTTCAAGTTCTTCATGAACGCGAGCAACGGCACGGATACGCTGAAGGTTTGCACCGGCCCGGACCCCGACACCATCGACCCGGCGCTGAACAGTGCTGTGGACGGCGGCACAATGATTGACCACGCTTTTGAAGGCCTGTACACGGTTGCCTACGGCACCACCCCGACCCCGGGCCAGGCGGAGAGCGTTGAGATCAGCGAGGACGGCCTGACCTATACGTTCCATCTGCGCGAGGGCCTGAAATGGTCCGACGGCACCCCGCTGACGGCGCATGACTTCGTTTACAGCTGGCAGCGCGCTGTTGACCCGGCCACGGGCGCCGACTACGCGTATATGTTCGAGTGCATCGCCGGCTACACCGAGGCGATCAACGGTGAGGAGTATGTTGCTCCGGCCGCCGACGCTTCCTCTGCCAGCACCTCCGAGTCTGCTGCGGAGTCTGTTTCCGCCAGCACCTCTGAGAGCGCCAGCACTTCCGCTGCCGCGTAAGCAGCTGCTTTCTTACAACGCCGCATCTTCGGATGCGGCGTTTTTTTGTACCGGCATGCCTGGAGCGCCGGAAGGGCGGGGGCAAGAGTATCCCGCGAAGCGTTAAACTCATTGTATCACATATATTAACTTATAGCAATAATAAATTAGCTGTCAGTTTATTACAAAAGATTAACATTAGCTGTAAGCTAATATCAAAACACGACAACGGGACGGTGCGAGATGGACAATCGGGAGATCGGCACGCGCATCCGGCTTGCACGCCGGGACGCGGGGCTCACGCAGGAAAAGCTGGCGGAGAAGATCGGTGTATCCACGGTGTTTGTAAGCCAATTGGAATCCGGCAGCCGCGCGCCCGGGCTGGAGACGCTGGTAAAGCTCTCGCAGACGCTGCACGTAAGCCTGGACCTGCTGGTGTTGGGCGGCGCGCCCGGCGGAGACGCGGAAGCGTGTCTTGCTGCGTTGGTGCAGGGGCGCTCGCCCCGCCAGCGTATGCTGGCGGTCAGCCTGGTGCGAAGCCTGTTTGCAGAGATGGACCGTTTGGATGCAGAGCCGCCGGAATGCTGACGCATGCGTTTTTCGAAAAAGGCGGGAGAGCGCGGCCAGGGGAGCGGGTAAAACGCTGCGTGGAACGGATCTCCGGCAGGGAAACGGCCCTGTGCGCGGCCCGGCGGACATACGAAAAAACAGCCCGGGGAACAAAATGCTGTTCCGCAGGGCTGTTTTCTTTATACAATATTATTTTCGAGGAAAGCGGGCGGCGTTTTGTCACCGCTTTTGCAGGTCCGTCTGCTCCAGCAGGCGCGCAACATCCGTCAGACCGGGCACGATGGCCCAGGCCAGCCGCTCCATTTCGGGTGTGGGCGGGTCCATGTCCGGCACCATCACAGTGAAGCACCCGGCGGCAGCGCCCGCCCGCACGCCGTTGTAGGAATCCTCCAGCACCATGCACAGCCCGGGCGGTGTGTCCAGTGCCGCCGCGGCTTTCAGAAAAATCTCCGGCTCCGGCTTGGAATGCGTCACCTGGTCGCCGCCGATGACGGCGGAAAAGTAACCGCGCACGCCGGCGGTCTCCAGATTGTGCAGCACGCGGGCGCTGTCTGTGGAGGAAGCAACGGCCATTTTGCAGTTCCGGGCGCGCAGCGCGTCCAGCAGCTCGAACAGCCCCGGCCGCAGCGGCACGCTGTGCTCCAGCCTTGCTTCCACCTCGCGCCATACCTCTGCGGACATGTCGTCGTAGGGGAACCCGGCGCCGAAGCGTTCCAAAAATGCACGGCGGCCGCTTTCGTAGTTGCGCCCCCGCAGCAGAGAGACATCCTCCGGCGTCATCGTCACGCCGTATTTGCCCGCCACGGCGCGCCACACCTCGTCTCCCAGACGCTCGGTGTCGAACATCAGGCCGTCCATGTCGAACAGGACGGCGCGGATCTGCTGTTCCATTGCTTTCCCAACCTCTCTTCATTCCTGTGCGGCCCGACCGTTGCCGAACCGCTTTTCATTATACACGAAGCGGTGCGAAAAGCAAACCGCCCGCCGCGGGACGGTGGAGCGGAAATATGCCTTAGCGCGGAAAAAATGGCGGATTTACACATTTTCAGCGGTCTGCCCCTTGTAAAATGGCCGCAGGGCGGCTAAAATAGAGTAAAACCAGCCCCCGCGGTTCTTTTGCGCGCCGGGTGTGGAACTTTGCCGCTGTGCGGTTTTGCGCGCAGCCATCAATGGAAGAGGGAAAAGTATGCTGGACATCAAAGTGACAAAGACCACCGCGCCGAAGGCAAAGCCGGACGAGAAGCATCTGGGCTTCGGCAACCATTACACGGACCATATGTTCATCATGGACTACACCGAGGGCCGTGGCTGGCACTCGCCGCGCATCGAGCCGTACCATTCCCTGGAGCTGGACCCGGCCGCGCTGGTGTTTCATTATGCGCAGGAGTGCTTTGAGGGCATGAAAGCCTACCGTGCTGCGAATGGCCGCGTGCTGCTGTTCCGGCCGGAAAAGAACGCCGCCCGCATGCAGAGCACCCATAGGCGCCTGTGCATTCCGGAAATCCCCGTGGAGGATTTCGTACAGGCTGTCAAGGCGCTCGTCAGCGTGGACAAAGACTGGGTGCCCGGAGAACCGGACACCAGCCTCTATCTGCGCCCGTTCACCATCGCCACCGAGGCGCATTTGGGCGTGAAGCCCAGTGCAAGCTATCAGTTCATCATCATCGCTTCGCCCTCCGGCGCGTATTACGCGGAGGGCATGAATCCGGTGAAGATCTATGTGGAGGACGAGTATGTCCGCGCTACGCCGGGCGGTACGGGCTACATCAAATGCGGCGGCAACTATGCGGCTAGCCTGATCGGCCAGATGAAGGCCCATGACCTGGGCTACAGCCAGGTGCTGTGGCTGGACGGTGTGGAGCGCAAGTATGTGGAGGAAGTGGGCAGCATGAACTGCTTCTTCAAAATCGACGGCGTCATCCGCACCGCGCCCTGCGTGGGCACGGTGCTGCCGGGCATCACGCGCATGAGCTGCATCGAGCTGCTGGAAAAATGGGGCTATAAGGTGGACTGTGAAAGCCGCCTGCCCATCGCGGACGTCATCCGCGCAGGCAAGGAGGGCAAGCTGGAAGAGGTGTTCGGCACGGGCACAGCGGCGGTCATCAGCCCCGTGGGGGAATTGCGCTACGAGGACGAGGTGCTCACCATCAACGGCTTCCAGACAGGCTCTGTCACCCAGCGCCTGTACGACACGCTCACCGGCATCCAGTGGGGCACGCTGCCCGACGATATGGGCTGGACGCAGGAAGTGGAATAACGCGGGAACGGAAC
>OKRR01001812.1_pt1 | contig 17500 bp, 10 predicted proteins | sample 1601211 | NCBI WGS metagenome assembly OKRR01 (sample SAMEA3541525, study PRJEB24748) | human gut metagenome | biome: human gut; feature: human-associated habitat; material: faeces | place: China | collected 2012
CTTTGTCGGTCCTAAGAGACCTAGAGGAAGGCCGAAAAAGACGGAAACCGACTAGCATATAGTACAAATAATTGAGAAACCTTTAATCAAAGGTTTTTAACGAAAGGCGCTCTCCTGTGCAGGCAGAAATTAGTCATTTTGTTCTTATTGCCGCTGCGTTATGTGCAGTGTTTTTGTCTTTGCCGACTTTATTGGGGTCTAAAAGCAGAGCACCGCTTTTCGTTCATCTTTGGAAGCCGGCTTTAGGCATTACTTTTGCAGGTTTAAGTTTTGCTCTGATCATGCTGATCTGGGCATTTTTAACGAATGATTTTTCGATTGCCTACGTTGCCAACAATTCCAATACGAAGCTCGACCCGGTTTATAAAATTTCTGCGGTTTGGGGAAGTCATGAAGGCTCCATGCTCTTATGGGTTTGGACGATTACTGTTTGGGCTTCATTGTTTGCAGTTTTCTCACGAGACGACGAGTTGTTCAAATCCCGAGTGCTTGGCGTTTTGCTCGGCGTAACCGGACTTATCTGCCTCTTCCTGATTTTTACCTCAAATCCTTTTGAACGTCTGCTGCCTTTAGTTCCTCCCGAAGGAAAAGACTTAAACCCGATCCTTCAGGATATCGGCATGATTCTGCATCCGCCGATGCTTTTCTTAGGCTACGCGGGTACTGCTTTGTGCTTTGCATTCGGCCTTGGTGCCTTGATGGAAGGGAAGGTGAGACCGGAATCTCTTCGCGGACTCACAACGATTTCGGTGATTGCGTGGCTTTTCCTGACCGCCGGCAACGTGTTAGGTTCTTGGTGGGCCTATAACGAATTAGGCTGGGGCGGCTGGTGGTTCTGGGATCCGGTTGAGAACTCATCTTTTGTTCCCTGGCTTCTCATGACAGCCCAGCTTCATGCGTTGGTTCTTCTCAGATTCCGTGCCCACCTCACAAAGACGGTCTTGTTTTTCTGCATCGTTTCATTTGCGCTCTGCCTGCTCGGCACCTTCATCGTGCGCTCAGGCGTGATTCAGTCGGTTCATGCGTTTGCCTCAGACCCCAACCGCGGGGCCTTCCTGCTTGTCATTTCTCTGTTAATGGTCGTCCCGGCTTTATTTCTTTTCATGATTCGGGCACCCAAATTTGAGAGCGCAAAGCAAATTTCCGGTATCGAGGATATCTCTTTAGTCTTGGCAGTGCTGCTGCTTGCTGTGACAGCTGTTTGCGTCTTGTTCGGCACGCTTTATCCCTTAGTGCATGAAGCCCTTGGTAAAGGCTCCCTTTCAGTAGGCGCTCCGTACTTCAACTCGATTTTTGCACCAATGGCGATTTTAGCTGCTCTGATGATCGGCGCAGTTCAGTTAAAAAAATCACCGATGTGGACATGGGGTGCGACTTTCATTCTGTCCGCTATCGCCGCTCTTTATTGCGGTTTCTTTACGGAAGTGAAATCTTCTGTTTACACGACTGCCGGTGTGTTTAGTGCCCTGTGGATTATTTGTTCCTTTATGGCATCTCTGCGGTCCAAGAAACACAAGAACTTCTTTGCGCTAGTCGCTCACTTGGGCATTGCCGTCAGCATCATCGGTGTGATCGGCGACACGCAATATTCTCAGGAAGCCGTTGTAAGAATGGGGCCGGGCCAGGGGCGCCCGCTCGGCGACGTGATCTTCGTGTATGAAGAAACCCGCAAGGTCGATACCAATGCCTTCTTTGCCGATGAAGGCAAGGTTCTCGTGCTCAATAAAAATGAGGATGTCATCGACGAACTTCATCCTCAGCGCCAAACCTATAAATCCAACGGCATGGAAATGACGGCGGCCGGTATTTCACATGGCTTCTTTAGAGACTTTTATGTCTCGATGGGCAACCGGTTAAGCAGCGATGAATTTTTAGTACGCCTCAGCATCCGTCCCTTGGTGAGCTGGATTTGGATCGGAGGCCTCATCATGCTTTTATCAGCAGTCTTTTCCTCTGCTTGGCGAAGAAAGGAATGGAGTCAGTCATGAGATTAGCACTTAGATTAATCCTTTGTTTTTTTCTTGCTTTCAGCACTGCGTCTACAGTTTTTGCAGCGCCTTCTATTCGCGATCAGGCCATAGAAATTTCGAAAGAACTGCGCGATCCCGGTGCCGTGAATCAATCTCTTTATGAGTCCAATGCACCGCAGGCGGCAGAGCTTAAGGCGAAGATTTATCAATTATTGGAAAACGGCGAAAGCCGGGAAAATGTGTTGGAGTATTTTGCTTCTCGCTACGGAAAGCAAATTCGATACGATCCTCCTGTGGATCCATGGACCGCTGCGCTTTGGGTTGTTCCCGCCGTACTTTTTGCCGGTTTGGTGCTGACAGCACTTTTCCTTATCCTCAGACGTAAAAAGGAGAAACCTTCATGAACATTTCGTTCAAACTTTTAGTTGCCGCTGCCGTATTTGCGGCGTCTTTTACCGTCGGCGCTCAAACGATTTTTTCTACTAGCGGCTACAGCACCGGAGAAGCACTTGAAAAGCCGATGGTCATGAAGCCTTTCGTGGAATTCTCCAAGGCTCGTCCTCTGCCGGAACTTAGAATTTTTACTCTTGAAGGCGAGAAAGTCGATTTAGCTAAGTACCGCGGAAAACTTTTGATTTTGAATGTCTGGGGAACTTGGTGTACCCCTTGCATCCGAGAGATTCCTCAGCTGATTGATCTTCAAAAACAGCTTAAGGGCTCAAACATTGAGATCGTCGGTGTTGCAGTCGACAAAAGCGTTGCAGGAATTCCTAAATTCTTGGCAAGACACAAGATGTCGGAATTTAATACGTGGTCTGACCCGACGGAATCTATCGAAGATGTGATGCCGCTTGAAGTCGTTCCGACCAATTACATTATTGACGGAGCCGGAAACATTGTCGGCTACCTTCCGGGCTATCTGCCGTGGGATGATAAAGACGTCATGCCGTTCTTGAAGAAACTGGCAGAAAAATACGCCAAGCCCAAAGCCAATTGATTCTGATTTTTTGAGCCGAAGCATAAAAAATGATGCTTCGACATATGACTATTCCTCGCCTTAGAGGCGAGGGTTTCCTTGAATCTCAGCTAAGACAATTGTCTTATTTTTGTCTGATTTCTGGAAAATTAAAATTAAACAGTCCGACTCCGACAAGGAGTAAATGTTTATCCAACATGCTGATTTCTGAACGGAATCTTCGGAACGAGAATTCAGGCTTTCTATTCAATCGGCGACGACTTCTACAAAAATGAATTTTTGGGCAGAAATATTGAACCAATTCAAAATGAGGTGGATCCTCCTCATTTTGTGTGGCCTTATTTCTGCTTACGCGCAGGCTTCTCAACTCAATAATCTGCTGCCTCCTGTGCGTCTTGCCGTAGTCAATTCCTTTGGCTCTAACCTCTCTGTTCGCTACTTTAACGGGACGGTGAACGCTATTGCTAAAGCGGTTGCTCCGAGAAGACTTGTCGTCCAATTTTATGACCAGGAAGTTTTTCTTGAGGCCGCTCAGAATAAAGAGTTTGACTTGGCAATTGCTTCAAGCGGATTGACAGCTCTCATGACTGACGCGAGCGGTGCGGCTGCGCTTCTGACGATCATCAACAGCCGAACGCCGGATCCCAATCATGCGAACGCCGGTGTCATCGTTGTTCGAAGTGACAGAGATGACATCAATTGCCTGGCTGACCTCAAAGGGAAGACAGTAGCCGTATCCAGTACGAAAGCTTTTGCCGGATTTCTTGCGGTCATGGGAGAGATCCAAGCAGAGGGATTAAATCCCAACCGCCTGTTTAAGTCAGTGACGGCGACACATAAACCGATGACGGAATTGGTTAAGCAAGTTGTCAATAAAGAGGTTGATGTCGCTTTCATTGCGAGCTGCCTTCTCGAAAATATGGAAGCTGACGGCGTTATTCCCAAAGGCTGTCTTAAGGTCATCAACGAGAAAAAAGACGAAAACTTCTACTGCAAGCATTCCACCAGACTTTATCCCGGCTGGATACTTTCTGCGCAGCCGACGCTTGATTCCAAAACATTGAGAAACATCATGGAGGCTTTGCTTCAGCTTCCTCCCGGCAAGGAAGAGGGCTCTTACTGGACGGTGGCAACCGATTACGATCAAATGAATCTGCTTCTCCAGCGCATGCAAGTCAGATATTTGGAGGATAGAACAATCGGCTGGATGCTGAATTATTACCGCTGGTATTTCATTGTCGGATGCGGTGCGCTCCTGCTTATTATCCTTAATTGGGCTTATCTAGCCTTTGCTGTCAGACGCAAGACAGAACAGTTGCGTAAAAAAGTCGAAGAAAATCGCGAGTACGAACGTGAAAATCGCAAGATTACGGAGCGAATTGAAGCGTTAGAAAAAGCGAAATCCATCGGCATTATTTCCGCTATGGTTGCCCACGAACTCAAACAGCCGCTTGGTGCCATTAACAACTACTCAGAAGCGATTTTGAGGCAACTTAAACGCGGAAAGAAACCTGCAGAAGAAATTCTGACAGAGGCACTTTCGGAAATTAAATCCGAAAGTCAAAGGGCTTCTGAAATCGTTGAGTTCGTACGCAATATCGGTCGCAAAGAGCCTCGCCAGAGAAAGCGCTTTAATTTGGAGTCGGCCGTTGAACATACGATAGAGCTAATGAAGCGCCTAGGCCGTCTTAACAGTAAATGTACGTTGACCGGTGCAGAAAATTTATTTGTTTACGCCGATCCGCTGAATGTTGATCTCGTTCTTATGAACCTTCTTAAGAATGCAGAAGAGGCGGTAAGAAATCAGCAGAATGCAGAAATTAAAGTAGAAATTAAAAATGCGGGGACTGATGCTCTCGTGATCATTGAAGACAACGGTCCGGACATGACGGACGATCAGTTTGCCTCATTGCGGAATCTCGGACAATCCAGCAAAAAAGACGGATTGGGTCTGGGGCTCGCAATTGTCAGAGAGCTTTTAGAGGCTAACGGAGGATCTTTGAAACTTGTCAGGATTCCTTCAGGAGGACTTCGCTGTATTGCTTCTCTGCCTATAGCTTTGGAGGATAAAGATGGGCCTGGATAAATTTCAGGAAAAAGCGGTTGTTCGGATTATTGACGACGACGATTCAATGCGGAAATCGTGGCGCTTCCTAATTGAAGGAGAAGGGTGGACAACGAAGTGCTACTCCTCGGCGCTCCGATTTCTGGAAGAAGACGACCGTAATGAGCTTGGCTGTGTTGTGCTTGATGTTCGTATGCCGGATATGAGCGGAATCGAACTTCAGCGCGTGATGATGCTCCAAAAAAACGGCTTGCCCATTATCTTTGTTTCCGGTCACGGAGACATTGATATGGCTGTACAGGCCCTCAAAGACGGTGCAACAGACTTTCTTCCGAAACCGGTCAGCGCCGATCGCCTTTTAACGGCCATTGAAAGAGCGGTGAGTAAGGACGTCGAGCGCCGCCAGCAGAATCAGTTAACTGATGAGTATCGGCATGTTTTTGACACGCTTACGGCCCGGGAAAAGATGGTCGCTAAGAAAGTGGCGAGGGGATTGCTCAATAAACAGATCGCTGACGAATTGCAGATCAGTGAAAAGACCGTCCAAGTCCACAGAGGATCTGTTTGCCGCAAGCTCGGTGTGAAAAGCGCTGTCGGCGTTGCAAGTATCCTCAGTATTCTTCACGAAGAAGATTCATCATCAGAAGACATTCGATGAGCAAAATAGCTAAAAAATCGCTTCTTTTCTCTCCTAAAGGAATAAGAGCTTTCGATTTAGTGGGTCAAAAACTTTGTCGTTTCTGCACCTTTTAGTACTTTTGGGTTAATCTATTCTGAGGTATCTGAAGGCCAGTGCGAGGAGGAGGAAACATGAAGGATCCATTCGGTTCTTCTTTGCTTGTTTCTTCTTCGAATGTGGCTTTGAAGCCGCTTCAGCGTGTATTCCACAAAACGACCGCTTCCTATAAATTTCTTTGGTTTTTAGCGATTTTGGATCTTGTTAAGGAGGCACCTCAGGACGCTGGTCCTCTGAGACTTTCCATTTCAATGATCTGTGCCAGGATGGTTGCGAAATCTTGGATTCCGACACAGAGATTTAAGTTGTCTTTCGGTCGATGGGACCAAATTACAGCCATTATCGAAGCACTGAAAAATCCGGAGAATGATTTTCCTTTTGACCCGCGATACAAAGAATCGGAAGCGTTAAATGCATTAGAAGGGTTTGCACAAGCGAAGCCGGAAAAATTCAGGAAAATTATTTTTTCTCCCTTAGCCCGATACGTTCCTTATCGTTTTTTGAGCGTCTGGTTTCCTAAGGCAGTTGACTCTTTCAAAGAAGCAATTGCATTCAATTCAAAGAAAAATCCGTACTATTTTCCCGAAAATGACTTGAGTTTTATCGAGATATCGACAGAATGGCGAAAATACTTTTTGGAGAACTACGCGCTTCTTAAAGACTTTGCGTATTGGAATTTTGCCGACTTCCTTCAAACACGAAATACAGCAGTGCCGGCGCTCGTTAAGAAGTTCGAGCTTCCGGATAGCCGAATTAGCCTTGAAACTCAAAGAAAATTCTGGGCCCCTTTCCTGACCTCTTCTCGTTTGGCGAGAGATATATACGGCAATCAGCTTGATCTGAATAATTTTGCGTTGGATCACTTCTTGCCGTGGACTTTCGTGGTTCATAACCAGATATGGAATCTGACACCGATGGATCGAAGATTAAATTCCTCGAAGAACGATCAGATTCCTCAAGATACTTATATCCGGCCGCTTGCGCTGCAGCACAAAAACCTGGTCCGGTACCATTTTTCTAAGGACCGAAAACGCTCCGAAGATTTCTTTGCGGAGTATGAAAACTTCCTCGGCGTAGAAATTGCTGATTTCGTTTCCGCCTCTGATGCTCAGGTAATAGAACTCTTCCAGGAGCATCTTGATCCGTTGCAACAAACAGCATTGAATATGGGATTCCCTTTATGGCAGTGAATGTTAATGATCCGTGCTTGTTCTGCGAATTTCTCAAAAATAAGGAAATTGCGGCCGAAAACGATCTGGCTTTTGCCATTTTTGACGGCTTCCCGGTTAATCCCGGCCACGTTTTAGTCATCCCCAAGAGGCACGTCGCAAATTACTTTGAATTGACGACAGAAGAGGTTTTGGCGATCCGAGATCTTCTTCAGAGGATGAAAACAGAAGTCGATGCAAAATTTCATCCTGACGGCTACAACATCGGCGTGAATGTGGGCGCTGATGCCGGACAGTCAATTTTTCATGTGCACGTTCACCTTATTCCTCGATATAAAGGAGATGTGAAGAACCCAAGGGGAGGAGTGCGAGGCGTGATTCCGGCAAAGCAGAGCTACTAGAGAAGCATCAGAGATAGCTAATTGGAAGTGCGGATACTTCTTTATTGAGGGGAAGATCTTGCTCAACGAAACAGATTAGAGCACCTTCTCCTCGTTTGTTTCCTGGGAGTATTCGAAATTTTCGACCATAGAGAGGCGCGGGGATGCCGTTATCTTAATTTCGATCGGATGAAGTTTACCTTTATCTTCGATTAAGAGAGAAATCTCCTTACTGCCTCTGCTCCTGAAGTAGGACAGCAGAGGTTCTACGCCTCGATTTCTGTAGCTCTTGAGAATTTCGATGATGACAAAGTTTTCGAACATCAGGTCACTCATCGCGCCGTCTATCAAAGCCTCTTTAGTAGTCCATCCGCTTAAGAAGGCGCAAAGTCCCGTATCCGTGAAATAGACTTTGTGACTTTGATGTTTTCTATTTCGACCATCCTCTGAATGTTCTGGAAGCAGGTAGACGAGAGCGGTCTTTTCAAGCACGGTCAGGTATGTTTTGAGGATGGTTTCTGAAATTCCTAGTTCTCCTGACAGAGTTCGAAAATTTAATCGCTGGCCGATTCGAGCAGCTACAAGGCGCATAAAGTTAAAGAAATCTTGTTCACTCGGAAGACCGGCAAGATTTTGGATATATCGCTTTAGAAAGGAGCCATAAAACGTTGTCCATTCGATGCCTGATGTCCATAACTCTTGAGCAGAGCCCTTCCAAATATGGAGAAAAACATCATTAAAACCGATCTTTTCCCTCTGACGGCATCCGGCAACATACTCTTGGGTCGGAATAAACGGTTTTTGTTCCAGCCAACCATTGAACTCCCTCTGAGAAAACAGTATCGAACCTAAGGTTCCGTCGATCCTATCTCCGGGAACGGATCTGTCTTGCCGTAGTAAAGGAGCAGTAAACATATGGTTAACGTTGCAATCGTTAGTGAAAGGGATGCCTTGATGAGTCAAAGAATAGACCGAAACACAACTCCGAAGCGAATCGGATACGGATCTTTTCTTTCCTCCTAAATTGCATTGCGCTTCTTGTTTTCATAGCAAATTATGGAAAACGATAGATTCACAAAGTGGCTATTTTGAAAATCGTATTCGCATTTCCGTTTTTACTTCTTTTTTGTCCATAGAATGAAACCATTCGATCTTCATTGAAACATTGAAAATGAACAGCACACTGAATCACACCGTTAAAGCTTCGCTTCACAGCGAACGCTTTGTGCTGTCCAATCGAATGTGCCGAATGTGAGTCTGACTTTCCGCTAAGGAATGTCTTACTGACTTCTCTATTTGTCTTTCCCAAAATCCATCTTTAACTCGGGATAAGAATAAGCAGAGTGAAGGTACATCTTAAAAATCGCCCGCTTTTCAAATCCCGACAATATTAAACAACTAACTCTGTAATAGGTGAAAAGCATGCAACGATTCCAATTTTTAAAACTGGCTGCCGCAGCAGTGATTGCCGTTCCCCTCCTTCTTTCGGGGTGCGGCGATAAAAAGACCTCTGAACTTAAAGTCGGTGCAACCGCCGGCCCTCACGCAGCCAATGTCCAAAAGGCCGCAGAAGTAGCTAAAAAACAGGGCTTAAACGTTAAGGTCATTGAATTTACGGACTATATTTCCCCGAATAAGAGTTTGGAAGAAGGCTCTCTAGATATCGCAATTTATCAGCACGAGCCGTTCCTCAATAACTTCAACAAGCAACAGGGAACTCATCTCAAAAATATCGGTGTAGCTGTTGTTCAGCCGATGGGCTTTTACTCGAAGAACATTCACAGTCTGAAGGATATTCCTGACGGCGCAACGTTTGCGATCCCGAATGACCCGAGCAACGAAGGCCGCGGACTTCAGTTAATTGAAAAAGCCGGTTTAATTAAACTGCAGCCGGGCAAAGACGGCTCCGCAATTACGGTTGCCGACATCATCGACAATCCGAAGCATCTGAAATTTAAAGAACTCGAAGCCGCTCAGCTTCCGAGAAGCTTATCCGACGTTGACATTGCCACAATTCCGATGAATTACGTTATAAGTGCAGGTCTGTCTCCGGAAAAGGACGGCTTCTACTACGAATCTAAAGAAGCTCCTTACGCATTGATCATCATTGCTGCAAGAGAAAACAATGCCAACAATGCAGACGTCCAGAAGTTTGTGAAGGCATTCCAGTCTCCGGAAGTAGCTAAATTCATTAAGGAAGAATTTAAAGGTGCAGTAGTTCCGGCTTGGGAATAATACATAATAGGTAACTTATTGAATAAAAAATAATTCCGCCGAATCAGCAATGGTACGGCGGAATTTTTTCTAACACGCTTTTCTAACAAATTTCTGTCTAATCTAACAATTTAACACGTCGAATGTTAGATAAATGTTAGAAAAATGCACTTGGGGAGTGGTTTTCATTTGTCAGACTGCTCATTAACGAAAGACTATTTTCGGGAAAACGATAAGGTGTTTTGTATCTAAATGTATGTCAAGAGAGTGCCTGAAGTTCTAAGATTAGAGAATCAGGTAGAGGTGCAGACTTTATAAGTAGTTGCTTCCTTTAAAGGAGAATCGGGAGGCAGCAAAAGGAAAGTTTGCCGAAGGCCGATTGATCTCTCCTAAATTGATCGGACCTGGGCCGTCGAAAAACATTCGGCGGACTGTCACTGAACAGTGGAGCGCTACCCGAGGTCTCGAACCTTATTCCTTTTGATATTACCTTTAAGGTCCGGATGCTCGAGGAGCTCCGGAATGAAACATAACAATATCAAGAGGACGAAATGTCTCAAACCAACTCAAGTTCCCGCTTAGCACCGTGGCAAGCCATGACTATGCTTGCCGTGGGTATTGCCATAATCTTTTTCGGGTTGATGGCCTTAAAGGTTAATGCCCGCATCGTTCTTGCCGTTGACGGCGCCATTATGTGCTTAATGGCTTGTGCCTTCGGTATTTCTTATGACAGCGTTCAGAAAGGCATCAAAGACACCATCGCTTCAATGCTTGTTGCAATGCTGATTCTCTTGTCCGTCGGTGTTCTCATCGGCTCCTGGATGGCCTCCGGAACGATTCCGGTTATGGTCTATTACGGTATGCAGGTCATTACTCCGGCACTCTTCCTTCCGGTTGCCTGCATCCTGTGTACATTGATGAGTACATTAGCAGGAACATCCTGGGGCACACTGGCTACCGTCGGCGTTGCCTGTATGGGCGTCGGTGAAGGCCTCGGAATCCCGGTTGAAGCGGCAGCCGGCGCAGTCTGCGTGGGTGCTTTCTTCGGCGATAAAATTTCTCCGTTAAGCGACTCTCCTGTGATCACGGCTACTGTGACGGATACACCGTTAATGGAAGGTATCAAGCATGCCCTGATTTCCACCGGCCCGGCTTATCTCATCAGCCTAATTTTCTTCTTTGTTTACGGTCTGGAATTCAGCGGCGGCTCTGCAGCAGAAAGCGCAACTTACGTTGAAATTTTAAGAACGATTGAAAAGAGTTTTAATCTCAACCCAATTACCCTACTGCCGGTATTTGTTGTGATCGGTCTGATCGCCTGGAAGAAGCCGACGATTCCGACCTTCGTTGCCGGTATTGCCGTTGCTGCATTCTTAGGCATGTTCCTCCAAGACGTAAGCCTCAAGAACATGATGAACTACATGTACAGCGGCTTTAGCATCCACACGGATTCCGCATTCGTCGACAAGATGCTCAACCGCGGCGGTTTCACCAGCATGTTAAGCACGATCGGATTATTGATGACAGCTGCGATCTTCGGTGCTCCTTTGAGAACTGCCGGTGTTGCTGATGTCTTACTCGACTACGTCAGAAAATTTGCCCGCAACAGCCGCGTCATGGCCTTCTGTGTCATGTGTCTGCACACACTCTTCTTCATGATCACTGGCGCTTACTATGTCAGCTATCCGGTTGTCGGCTCCATGACCAAAGATATGTTCCCGAAATACGGTCTGCAGCGTAAGAACCTGATGCGCATGATGCTGGATACCGGTACCGGTCTGGCTCCGTTGGTTCCGTGGTCTACCACCGGTTCCTACACCGCTTCTACGTTAGGTGTTGCCAACATTGCCTTCTTCGCATTCGCTCCGATGCTTTGGCTCGCCATCATCCTCTCTGCCGTTTATGCATTGACCGGTATCGGTATGGCCAAGCTTGAAGAACAAACCGTCGAGGAAGAAGAAGGTAATCGATTCAACGGCCAGCTGGCAAAGGAGTAAATCATGGAAAAGCTTTTTCAGCGCTGGTATGACTTGATTTCCATTGATTCTGTATCCGGTCACGAAGTCGGAGCAGCAGACTATGTTGCCGAAGCTCTGCGCTCCATGGGACTTGAGCCTCATTACAGCTACTTCCCGGAAGATACTGACAGACAGCGTCCTTCTGTTTGGGCAGTGCTAGACAGCGGCAAACCCGGTAAAACGATGCTTCTTATCGGTCACATTGACACCGTTGATGTGAACTTAAAGAACTGGAAAACCAATCCTTTCATGCCGGTCGAAATCGACGGCAAGGTTTACGGCCGCGGATCCATGGATATGAAAGGCGGAGACGCTGCGATTCTCACGACGGTTGAGTATTTTGCTCAGCACAAAGATGAGTTTTCCGGAAAGATCCTGATTTGCTTCGTTGCCGATGAAGAAGGATTAAGCAAAGGAACCTATCAGCTCGTTGCCGAAGACGTGGTTCATGCTGATTACGCCATTATGGCGGAGTGCCGCTACAACAATGTGGCTGTGGGTTTCAGAGGGCGCTTCAGCTTTGAAATCACGGTAAAAGGCAAAGCCGGGCACGCCAGCCGTTATCCGGAAGTCGGAGAAAATGCTCTGATTTCTGCCGGACGTTTGGCTGCTGCGATTGAAGCACTTCCGACGCTCACGCATCCCAAACTTCATCACGGCACCTGGTGCGTCCGTTATTTGGCGGGCGGCAATTCCGGGGCGCTGGTGGTTCCGGACAGCTGCTACATGTTTGTAGACCGTTATGTCGTTCCGGGCGAAGATGAAGCGATGTGCATTCGTCAGATGCAGGAAGCTGCTGAAAAACTCGGCTTGGCAGACAAAGTGGATATTCATTTGAAACCGCGCAACAGTCCTTACATGAAGTCTTTTGCTGTTCCTGAAGACCACGAACTTGTCGTCAAACTTCAGGAAAGCTTCAAGGAAGTCACCGGCGAAGATCTGCCGATAGATTATGATCCGTCGGTCTGCGATTCTAATATTCTTGCCGTCTCCTGCGGAATTCCTGTTGTCACATTCGGGCCTTCCGGCGGGAATATGCACGGAGACAATGAGTACGGGTATCCGTACCAAGTCAAGAACTGCTATGAGATTTACAAGAAGACAGTAAAGAAACTTCTTCCGGCATAAAAACCAACCGACATATGCCGCTTGAGAGAACGGCTTCAAACCACACCCGCGTCGAGAGCTTCAATTATTGGGGCTCTCGACGTTTTCTTAGTGGGCGGATTAAAAGGAGAACGGCGTGCTTAGAGATATGTAAGGGGTTGGAAATACGGGTAGTTGACTTTTGCGGTATAGAAATTAGTGTTTGGACGCAATAAAGAATTTCGGCGGTCATTCAGACCGCCGAAAATTTAAATAATGCGAATTAGCGTCTTATTCTTTAACCTTTATATCGTTTCTGCCGGCATACTTTCCTAAGACGGCATGAAGCTTCTTAAGGTCAATCGGCTTAGAGATATGATCGTTCATTCCGGCATTGAGCGACTTGGAAACGTCTTCGGAGAAGGCGTTTGCGGTCATTGCAACGATCGGAATGGTATGAGCGTCTTCTCTTAAGAGGTTTCGGATCATTTGAGTAGCTTCTAAGCCGTTCATGACCGGCATCTGGATATCCATAAAGATCATGGAGTAGTAACCGGGTTCATGGGTTTCGAACGCTTTAACCGCTTGCGCGCCGTCACCGACAACTTCTGCAGTGTAGCCAGCCATGTCTAAGAAGTCCTGAGCAACTTCAGCATTAAATTCATTGTCTTCTGCTAACAGAACCCTCTTTTTCTGAGTATTTTCTTGAACGACCAGGTCTTTCTCTTTTCCCTTGTGTTCTTTAATACTTGGATCAGACAGCCAGTTATAGAAGGAAGAGCTGAAGAAAGGCTTGGCGATAAAGCCGTTAATACCGATTTCTTTGGCCCGACCTTCAATCTGAGACCAGTCGTAAGCGCTGATAATGATGATGAGGGTTTCCGGCCCTACGATCTTGCGGATTTCCCGTGCAGTTGCTTCGCCGTCCATCTCCGGCATCTTCCAATCCAGGAAGCAGATATCGAACGGATCATTGTTCTGCATGGCCTGCTTAATTTTTTCGATGCCTTCTTTTCCGCTTAATGCGTATTCGGTCTTTTGACCCAATTGATCGAGAAGGACGCAGGCGTGTTCGCAGGTGTCTTTGTCATCGTCAATGACGAGGGCTCGAAGTTCAAGCAGACTTTCCGAATGTTTAGCGGAATCTTTGGAAATCCCGAAGGGAAGGTCGATCGTAAACGTACTGCCTTTTCCTTCTTCACTTTGGACGTCGATGTTGCCGCCCATTAAATTGACCAGGTTATGCGTAATGGCAAGACCAAGACCGGTACCGCCGAAATGCTGTGCAATCTCCGCTGTTTCCTGTTCAAAGGGGAGGAAGACGCGGTTCAAGAAGTCTTTCTTCATGCCGATGCCGTTGTCGCTGATAATGCAGCGCAGATGAACATGTTCCGGACTTGTCTGTTTTTCTGACAGCCTCATCGTGACCTTGCCGCCTTTCGGCGTGAATTTAACGGCGTTGGAGATAACGTTAATAAACACTTGATTGACACGCAGCTGGTCACCTACAAGGCATTCTTGGTTGACATCGTTCGTGATGATTTCAAAACTGACGCCTTTTTCTTTGGCTTGAGGTTCTATTAGGTTGTAGATGCTGTGAACGGTTTCCTGAAGGTCGAATTTTTCGTAAGAAAGTGCGAGCTTGTTGCTTTCAATCTTGGACATATCCAGGATGTCGTTGATGAGGCCGAGTAAGTGGCGAGAGGCGAGAAGTGTTTTCTTCAGACAGTCTTCTACTTTTTGTCTATCGCTGATTTTTGACAAGGCGATCGTCGTCATACCGATGATGGCGTTCATCGGCGTACGGATTTCATGCGACATATGCGAGAGGAAGTCGCTTTTTGCCTTGCTTGCGTTTTGAGCATTCGTCAAAGCATCTGCCAGGTTTCTCTGGTAGTTAATCTGTTCGGTTTCATCAAATAAGGAAACTACTGTCCAGTCGATTAAACCTTGGCGGACCGGATAGACTGAAAGCTGGAAGGCCTTGTCGCTGCCTTTTAGTTCGATATTTCTTGTGACGTTGCCGGTGATATTTCTGTCAAAGAGGATGCCTCGTAACCACTCTCTGTCTTTCTTATAAAAGCGATTGAGCAGTTCTTCTTTCTTGCTTTCAATTGAATCTGCATCGAATCCCAGAATACGGAGGCTGTTGTCGCTGACATACTCTGGCTCTTTCTTTTCGTTAAAGATAATGAAGACATCGTCGACGTTGGCATAGAGAAGTTTCAGCAGTTTGTCGCGCTTCAATCCTTTTAAGTAAGCACGGTTCAAGTCTCTGGATCAGGTGTAAATAAACCACAAGAGCAGGATGCCCATGAGAATGGTACAGATCACAAAACCGTAGATATTGCGGTCTGACTTCTCTTTGATGTCGCTTCCGCGCTGGTCGGCATTGGTTGCAATTCGATCGAGTATGTCATCAAAATGAATAAACGCAGGCTCCACGATTTGGTTATAGAGCGTGATGACATTTTCTACTGTGGGTTCGCCGCGGGTGCGATCTACTAATTCGCGTCTTTTCTGGCCGATCTCTGCTAAGGCGTCTTTTAATTCTTGGAGCTCTTCCGGTTTTCCGCGATATCGGTCTTCAATGATGACAATGCTTTGGTGCTGGAGGGACTCTTGGGTCTTCAGCGCATTTTCCAACTGAGCGGAATTCAGGTCTTTTGAGGAAAAGAGCACAGGCGTCAGGCTTCGGAAGTCATACAGGCGACTTTTCATAATTCTCGCCTGAGAAGATACGAGGTATGGGAAGCCGTAAATATCCTGCGTGTATTGGTTGACCTGCAGGAGGAAGACAATACTCGTTACCGTGTAGACCGCCACGAGGAAACACATGACGGTTCATCGATTTGCTTTTTTCTCAACGTCTTTGCCGAACATTGAAGTACCTTTCTCTTGGGATGTTGTCGTGCTCTGACCTTCAGTTTGCTTACGAACTGTTTTGTTTAATTCAGAGACTGTTTTGTCTGATTGTAAACGTGCGGCTCTCATTGGGAGAGAAAACTTGAAGATGAATTTCCTTTTTACGGGGTTGAGTTTATTTCCATTAAAGAAAGAGTAAGTCTTAGTGAAGTTCGGAGATGAGCATTAAGTCAAAGGGCTGCAGGTGTAGCGGCATACCTAATTCGACTAAGTTCTTGAGTTAAAACTTAATCGCATCCCCTTATTCTTTGCAGAGAATAAAGTGATGTAAAATACAAAAAAAAACAATTTATTACATATACACAAATCGGAGGACAAAATGAAATATTACCAATCTAGCCTGAAGCACATCCTGTCATAAGGCTCTCTACTTCTCCAAACAGCGGAATCTGCAAGGATAACTTTATCTGTGCAGGCGACTGTCATTAGGGAGCATCCATGGCAAAAGTGAATACAAAGTTACCACCAGAGGGGTGGGGTTTAGTGCTATCGGCTTAACCTCTGATTTCAGTCAGCTTTTTTCTTCCGTTTGTTTGAAAAATTAAAAACGTTTCTAAAGAACAAAACCTGAGGGGAAACCATGAATCACGTCTATAAAGTTATCTTTGAGCCTATATCTCACTTAACTAAGGTTGTGGATGAGTATTGTCACGCTCACCATGGAAGCAGCTCTGTCAGCAGCTTAACCAGTAAAACAAGCGTTACTAAAGCAGCAAGAACTATTCATAAAGAACATCCCGTAAGAAGCGCATTACTTGATGCTTTGCATTCTGTACACGTTCCGCATCTTTCACGGCACGAATTTTTAGCATTGACAGAAGCCCTTGCCCTCCTGGGAATGGTTTGTTTACCGGTAGCTGTCAATGCAGAAACCGAGAAGGAAGAATTACAGCGGTTAAGAAGTCAAGTAAATGAATTGCAGAAACAAGTAGAGATTCTGATTAAAAAAGGGACAAACGAGTCCGTTGTCATTGGAATTAATTCAAGTGAGCAAAAAGCCACAGGTAAAAATTCTATTTCAATAATGGCAGGAGATGCCAAAGGAAAAAACTCCGTATCCATCGGCAGCGACGCAAAGGTTGAAAAGGGAAAGAATTCTTTGGCGATGATGGGCGCGAAAGTCAACGATGAGGAGTCTGTCGCGATAGGCAGTGGCTCAAAAATTACAAATGGAAGCCATTCCCTTGCAATGATGGGTGGCGAGACCAACGGAGCAGATTCTATCGCCATCGGCCAAAAAGCATATGCAGGGTCGGGAAGTGCGAATAATGTTATTGCGATCGGTGCAAATGCTCGTTCTGAAGCGCAACAAGCCATTTCTATTGACTATGGTGCCAGTGGGGTAAATGGAACATCTCCAAAATATGGTGTAGCAATTGGAAGTAATGCCGTTTTTTCAGGGAACGTTAATCAAGATGAAGGAGCTGTCGCTCTGGGCTGGAACTCCAAGACAGACATTCCCTGGAGGGGTAGTGATAAAGCGCAACCTGGTGTGTTCTTCGATAATGGAGAGTGGGTTTCAAATTCCACTAAAAAAACAGATCCTATTTGGGAACCAACTACCGGCTCTGTTTCTATAGGTAGGGGAGAAGGCAAAGATGAAAAGACACGACGTATCATACACGTAGCCGCAGGTTACAACGATACCGACGCGGTGAACGTAGCCCAATTAAAAACAATCCAGGGAAAAGTCGGTGAGATCTCGTTCGGCAATGCTGGTGTTGACTATAGGTTGGTCGGTTCAAAAAACAATAACGGTAGTTACACAGACCCCTACTCGATAGATGAATCTGGAAATGTCAAACTTAATGTTCAAAATAGAAACAATTCTAATCAGGTCGAAAAAGTTACTATCAAGGGCATAGCTTCAAGAGATTATGTGAATAATAAATTCATTGATGGAGTAAAGGAAGCTCTGTAAAATGCTTGATTCTTCCCAATGGCCTTTAGAGACTTAATTT
>OKRR01001813.1_pt1 | contig 17474 bp, 17 predicted proteins | sample 1601211 | NCBI WGS metagenome assembly OKRR01 (sample SAMEA3541525, study PRJEB24748) | human gut metagenome | biome: human gut; feature: human-associated habitat; material: faeces | place: China | collected 2012
GACGAAGCATATATACGTGCCCAAGGGCCGAAACGGTTTTCCAAAAAGCTATGCGGTTGGATAATTCTAACTGATATTTTTGAATAGTAAAATGGTTAATAGTGTACATCATTCGTTTGATGCTCATAATTAGCACGCCAATTTCGTCATGTTTCGTATAGGTTACAAAAGAAGACATATGATCGGTCAAGTTGCCCTGTTCAATGGAGTTTACATAATTGGTCAGACCAAGTAATGGTTTGGTAAAGCGTATAATGGCAATAAAGGACAGCAGCATAATACTTATAGTGCAGATAATTAATAACAGAAGACTATGTAAGAAGAAAGAGTTGGCTTCTGCATAAATATATTTTTGTGGTGTAATCTTAATCAGATGCCAGTTGCTTCCGGGCTTTTGAATGTCTGTATAGAAAAAAACATTTCTTGAGCCAGAAAAAGTAAAAGCCTGTCTGGAACCAGTAGATTCTTCTAATAGTTGCAGAATATAAGGATCCTGTTCTTGTGTCATAGCTGATGCTTCGTCAGAAGAAGAATAAACCACAGTATTGTATTCATCAAGAATCAGAACTTTTTCCTCTGGGTTTATAAGAGAATGACAACGTTGTGCTTTGTGATGGAGTCTCCATAGAAATGTGCCGTAACTGCCATCTGGATTGGATTTTCAATAAAAGGCGGGTCATAAATCGGCATACTAATACTAAAAACCAGAGAATATTGGTCAATATTGCTGCCGGCTACCTGATAATCATATTGAATATGAGTTGGAGTAATTGTAGTCTCATATGGAACAGAATCAACAGAGCGTTCTATAGCAAGGTAAATATGTTCTTTTTCATAGGTCTGCAGGTCACTGGTAAGTATCATTTGATGGCGAAGCTGAAAACTATCCAGCCGAAGCTGGGAAGCTTCAGGAACACTGCTATAAATCTGTGTCATATATGAAAAAATTTGTTTTGAGATAGAAAGTCGTTCGCTGAGGCTTAATGTCTGAAAGTCCTGTGACATCAGGTTGATAAATTCACGATTAAAATGCACACTGCGAACAGCATGATCAGCGATGGAAATCTGAGCTGAAACAGAATCCGCACTGACAGCTAGGGCGTTTAAAGTTTGCTGCGCATATTTTTGACCGAAAGAATGCCGCATATTTTGAAAAGAGAGGTAACAGTAAACCTCCATTGGTATTAAAATGAAAATAAAAAGCAATAACAGTAATTTCTTTTGTATACTAATATAAGATTTTTGAAACATATGCATATTCTCCAAGGTATTTTAAAAGTAATTTTATTATAATAGAAACATCAGTATAGAATCAACAGAATACATTGACTTAAAAAAAAGAAAAGTCAAAAAAATCTACCGGATTTATCAATACTATGAGTTTAGACGAAAGAATAATTTCAATACAATGTAGACAAATAGGAGAGAGAAAAATGAAGAAAGTCATGAGATGGATATTGATGCTTAGCATAGGAGCAGGAATTGGAACTGCTGGATGTACAAGGGCATATCAAACATCGGGGGAGGAGTGGATAACAGAAGAAAAAGAATGTGTTTTAAAGATTTGTATATCGAGAACAGATTGGGAAGATGCGGTTACATATTTGACAGACTCTTATTTGGAATCTCATCCAGAAATTGATGATATTCAGTGGGAACTGATTGAAGAAAATGCGTATTGGAATTTGATGGACATGAAACTGGCACTGAATCAGCTTCCAGATATTATGGAAGTTGGAGGCGGCGAAGAATTGGTGTCTTGGTATCACCACTTAGAATCGTTAGAAAGTATCTGGCAGGAAAAAAAACAGGAGGAATGGGTTCAAGAAGGTAGTTTAATTCATGAAATTCCGTATTCTGTGCCAATAGCTGTTTATGGAAAAGGGATTTTGTATAATAAACGAATTTTGGAAGAAGCTGGATGGAATCATATTCCGAATACTTATAGGGAATTAGAACAGTTATGTAAAGACCTGGAAGATCAGAATATAAGGCCCTTTATGAATACATGCTATGATGTGACATCTTATGCAGAAACAAATCTTCTTCAGATGATTTCAATGAAATTGCATCCTCAGTTATATTACACACTTTTGAAAAATAAACATCAAGGTTTGATTGTATTGGATCAGGAATGGAATCAAATGGTCAATTTTATAGAGTTGACAAAGCGATATGGAAATCGAAGAAGTTTAGAAATGGAAAAAAGTCTGGCGAGAAATTACTTTTTTATCGAGAAATACGCAATGCTTACAAATGATGGATCTTATTGCATCAAAGATATGAAAACAGTAGAGGAGGCGGGGAAAGGCGAAATTGTGATTGGTCCATTGCTGATGTCCAATATACCGGAAAAGAATCAACTTCAGTTGAATGTTGTCAGATTGGGAATAATGAGGAAAAGTGAAAAGAAAGAAGAGGCAGAAGCTTTTTTGGACTGGATTTTTCACAGCAACCAGGCAGCAGATATTTTGATAAAATATGCAGGTGCAATTCCGGCAGAAAAAAATTTAAGAAAAAATCTCACAGATATTGCCATTCAAACGAACGCTTATATCAAGGCAGGAAAAGTAACGGAAGATATGAAAGGAAAAATTCCGAATTCCATCTATGAGGATAGTTGGGAGTTATGGGTCAAATATCTTGCGGGCGAACTAAATATGCAGGAATTTTTGGTAGAATATCAGAAATTTTTAAAGTCATAAATTAATAATAAGAGGAGGAAAAAATGGGGTAATTAAGTATCAGAAGAAATCGGAGATGTTGTTCGAAGAAAGACCAGAAGGAATCAGACGGACAGAAATGCTTCCGGGAGTGGTCGAGGGTGTACATACTTACAGGTGTACGGTAAAAGCTGGAAGTGAGATTCATTTGGAAACATTTTCTGATTAGACGTAGATGCTCTATTTCACAAAGGGAACAGGCTTTATTGTAACAAAGAAAAGAGCGTTTAATATCAATGAGCCATCACTGTTTGTACCAGATTTGGGTGATTGCAAAAATGTTCTTTATGCAGTGACTGACATGGAGTGGCTTCAACTTACTTGTGTGATGTTGGATGAGAATAAGAAACACTGGAATCAGTGGCATATTGCATTACCGAGATTTTGTCCAATAAGTAAGTGTATTGAATATGTAGAGGGATTTCGACCGGAAGAAATTCATTCTTATTCTATCGTTGATACGAGTTTTGTTACCAGAATGACGATGGGAGCAATTATTGGAAGGGGACTCAATAAGGCAGCTCCACATAGCTATGACAATCTGTATCAGTGGTATTATGGAATGTCAGGAACAAAATTTACTTATAAGGCAGGTGATGAGGAAATTATACTGACGGAAGGGGACTGGGCATTTATTCCAACGAATATTGAGCACTCCATCGAAATTGAAGATGGTGAGCAGGTAAATTATGTATGGTTTGAAATTGAAGTACCAAAGGAAGCTTAGATTAAAACCAAAATTTTATGGAGGATTAATTTATGAGAAGGTATTCAAGAACAATGGCAATGGTATTGGCGGCAGCAATGACAGTAAGCGCAGTTGGATGTTCTGGTAACGCGGCTTCTGATGCTACAACTGTAGCGGAAACAGAAAAGACGGTAGAAACATCTAAGGGAACAACAGAAAATAATCAGGAACCAGTGACTCTCCGCTTTTCCTGGTGGGGTGGAGAACCGAGACATGAAGCTACCAAAGCAGCAGTAGAGGAGTTCATGAAAGAATATCCATGGATTACAGTTGAGTGTGAGTACGGATCTTTCGATGGAGGATGGCAGGATAAAGTTGCAACTCAGTTAGCTGGAGGAACAGCTCCAGATTTGCTCCAGATTAACTGGAACTGGTTGTATCAGTATTCTAATGATGGGTCTAAATTTGTGGATTTGAATGATTATGCAGATATTCTTTCTTTGGGAAATTATCAGCAAAAGGATCTGGAAGCCATGACAGTAGGAGGCAAATTGCAGGGACTTCCAATTAGTGTAAGTTCAAAAATGTTTTTCTTCAATAAAACGACTTATGAAAAAGCGGGATTAGAAATTCCAACAACATGGGATGAGTGGCTTAATGCAGGAAAGACATTCCAGGAAAAATTAGGAGATGATTACTACCCAGCTAATGACGGTGAATATGCGAGATTTTGGATAATGCTATTATGGCTACAGCAGAAATACGGAAAACCATGGGTTTCTAACATGGAAGTGCAATATAACGTAAACGAAGTAAAAGAAGGTATGGAATTTATTAATTCTCTAGAGGCAAATCATGTTGAGCCTAAAGTTTCACAGAGACAGGCAGATGGTGTAGAGAATGGTCTGACAAATCCAAAATGGATGGATGGTCATTATGCAGGAATTTTTGAGTATGAGTCTGGAGCTGAAAATAATATTACATCAGTAAATGAGGATCAGGAAGTTGTTCCAGGTGAGTTTTTGACAATGGAAGGTGCAAAACCATTTGGTTTTACAAAGATTTCTCAGGGATTTGCAATTACAGAGACATCTGAGCATAAAGAAGAAGCTGCATTGTTGCTTGAGTTTATTACTTCTAATGAATTAGGCGTAAAAGAAATGGGAACTCAGCGCGGAATTCCATGTAATACAAAAGCAAGAGAATATCTGGAGTCAGAAGGCATGATTAGTCCAGTTGTAGAAGAGGCAGCAGGTATTGTAGCAGATACGTGTGCATATAGTTTTGACCCGAATTTTGAGAACTCCACATTATATGCAGATACAGGAGTTTATGTTGAAGTATTTGAAAACTTAAGTGCAGGTGGCGATCCGGCAGAGTTAGCTCAGTATCTGATCGATTCTGTGAATGATGTAAACGCGGCAAATCCATATTAATTTTAAACAGAGCGTGTTTGATCAGCGGTTGAACACGCTCTTGCTGATTCTTGGAGGAAAAATGGAATTACAAAAAACTTTTAAAACGTACATGGAGAGGTATCAAGGGATAGAAACTTACAAAACGGGCTATGAGGAGCTGAATCTTGGACAGTGGAATTATGAAACTGGATGTATTCTTCAGGGAGCAAAAATGATGTATCAGATAACTGGTGATGAGGAATATAAAGATTATATTATTCGCTGCGTAGATCCATATATTGGTGAGGATGGAAAAATCATAAGTTATATTCCGGGAGAATATAATTTAGATTTTTTGAACACGGGGAAACTGCTTTATTTTTTGTATGACGTAACAGAAAATGAAAAATACCGAAAAAGCATAGAGGTATTGATGGATCAGGTAAAACATCAGCCAAGACTGACCACAGGAAATTTTTGGCATAAACTGATTTATCCATTTCAGGTTTGGCTGGATGGAGTGTATATGTGTCAACCATTTTATCTGGAATATGAAAATCGATATCATAAGAGACAGAATTATTATGATATTGTAAATCAATTCAAAATGTTACGTAAATATTTGTATGATGAGAAAACAGATTTATATTACCATGCTTATGATGAATATAAAGAAAGAGATTGGGCAGACAAGAAGACTGGTTTGTCACCTAATTTTTGGTTACGATCCATTGGCTGGTATTTGATGGCATTAGTTGATTGCTATGAATTGGCTAGTGAAGAACTTTATGATTGTAAGAGAGTGTTTTGTGATTTGTATCGGGAGGCAATTCATGGTGTTTTAAAATATCAGGATAAAGAGTCGAAACTTTTCTATCAATTAATAGCTCTTTCAGAGATAGAAGGTAATTATCTGGAAACATCCGGTTCCTTGATGGTTGCTTATTCTATTTTGAAGGCTTGCAGATTGGAAATTCTTTTACCAGATAAATATCAGTATATAGGAAAGGAAATTTTGCAGGCAGTTGTGGAACAGAAAATAAGAGAAGAAGATGGAAGTAGACATTTGTATGATACATGTGAAAGCGCAGGATTGGGACCGCATCATGAGAGAAATGGAAGCGCAGAATACTATCTATCAGAACCAGTAGCAGTTGATGATCCAAAAGGTATGGGTATATTGATGATGGCTTACAGTGAATGGCTGCGCATACAAGATATTGGACAGGAGGAGTGATGAGATAATGATAAAAAGTGCAGAGGCAGTTCCTAGAAAATGTGGCTTTTGGAAAAGAAATCGAGGATTACTCTATGTGCTTCCTTGGTTAATTGGATTTGTTATATTTAAAGGTTATCCATTCATTTCATCGATGTATTACAGTATGCTGGATTATAATTTGTTTAAAGAGGGGGAGAGATTTGTTGGTTTTGGTAATTATGAGACCATTATTAATACAAAAAAATATATGAATGCATATGGCGCAACGTTTCGATATGCGTTTTTGACAGTACCATTGAAATTGACATTTTCGTTGTTCATTGCGTATATTCTTAATTTTGACATTAAATTTGTAAAGGGGTTCCGTACTATTTATTATATTCCATCAATTTTAGGAAGTTCGGTTGCTATTTCTGTTGTATGGCGTTCCATCTTTAATCAGACCGGATTGGTAAATCGTGTACTTGAATTTATTGGAATTTCTGAGATTAACTGGCTTGGAAACAGTAAAACGGCAATATGGGTAATTTGTTTGTTAAAGGTGTGGCAGTTTGGATCTTCCATGGTTATTTTTCTAGCGGCACTAAAAGGAGTGCCAATGAATCTGTATGAAGCTAGCGCAATTGATGGGGCTGGAAAATGGAAACAATTTATTTATATTACAATACCAATGATTACTCCAGTTATTTTCTATAACCTGGTGACACAGTTATGTGAGTCATTTCAGGAATTTAACAGTGCCTATCTGATCACAAAAGGTGGACCACTGGGTTCTACAACATTGATATCCATGTTGGTATATCAGAATGCATTCAAATCTTATGATATGGGAATGGCATGTGCGATGGCATGGATACTTTTTATCATTGTCGGAGTATTGTCTGCAGTGGCGTTTTTAAGTCAGAAATACTGGGTATATTATTCAGATGATGCGAGGTGATGAGTATGGAAAAAAGGCATGTAATAAAAAGAAAAACAAAACGAATTATATCGACGATTTTTCGCTATATAGTGCTGATTATTGTGGGAATCATTATGTTTTATCCGATGTTATGGATGTTGGGTGGGTCTTTAAAAGACAGTAATAATGAGATTTTTGCGACTATAAATTTCATTCCAAAGAAACCATCCTTTCGGGCATATATAAAAGGCTGGAACGCTAGTGGATTTGATTTTGGTATTTTTATGATTAATACTTATAAAATGGTACTTCCAAAAGTGATTGGTACAGTGATCTCCTCAGTCATTACTGCATATGGATTTTCCAGATTTGATTTTGTGGGAAAGAAAATGTTATTCGCAATTTTAATGTCTACATTGTTTCTTCCACAGGTGGTTTTAAATGTACCCCAGTTTTTAATGTTTACAAACTGGGGATGGGTAGATACTTACAAACCACTAGTAATTCCAGCTTTCTTTGCAAACGAAGCCTATTTTATTTTTATGTTAGTACAGTTTATGCGTTCTTTATCAAAGGAAATGGAAGAAGCAGCGGAGTTAGATGGATGTAATTCATTTCAGCGTTTGTTGTATATTGTTGTGCCAGTTGTAAAACCAGCTATTGTATCTTGCGCATTATTTCAGTTTATGTGGTCATCTAATGACTTCCAAGGACCGTTGATATATGTAAATACAACATCAAAATATACAGCTTCTTTAGGATTGAGAATTATTGCGGATTCGGAAAGTGGCTTTGAATGGAATCAGGTTTTGGCGTTATCTGTTATTACGATTATTCCAACATTAATGGTATTTTTTGCAGCACAGGATCAATTTGTAGAAGGAATAGCAGCAGGAGGTGTAAAGGGATAATGATTGATGTAAAAATTATTTTTAAGACTTCGAGAAAAATAACGATAGAATTGGTAAACAGAGGACCATTTTTTACAGATATCTATGAAATCTGGTTAAATGGAAAAAAAGTAAAAGAGTCAGAAAAAACAATAGAGACGATAAATGGGTTAATACCAGATACGAGATATAAGTTAAAAATTGTGCAAAATGGGGAAACGTCAGAAGAAATAGAGACTCAGACAGAATATGAATATGTAACTTTAAATGTAAAACGTTTTCATGCATTTGGAGATGGTGTTCATGATGATACAACTGCTATTCAGGCGGCGATTATGTCTTGTCCAGAAAAAAGCAGAGTATTTATTCCAAAAGGCCATTATGCAGTGACAAGTATATTCTTAAAGAGTAATATTACGATTGATATTGAAAAAGGTGCTGTATTAATTGGAACAAAAAATCGTAAGGCACTTCCAATTCTTCCTGGCATGACTCAGAGCTATGAAGAAAATGAAGATTATAATCTGGGAAGCTGGGAAGGTAATCCTTTGAACTCATTTGCCAGTATGTTTACCGGAATTTATGTATCTAATGTAGTAATAACTGGAGAAGGGGTCATTGATGGAAATTCTGCAATAGAAGACTGGTGGACCGAAGATCGTTCGGAATTTGAAGCATATAGGCCGAGAATGATTTTTTTGAATCATTGTTCAGATATTACAATTCATGGAATTACAGTGCAAAATAGTCCAGCATGGAATATCCATCCGTATTTTTCGGAAAATATTAGGATTATTGGAACGACAATGTTGAATCCATGGGATTCGCCAAATACAGATGGAGTTGATCCAGAGTCTGTAAATGGGTTGGAGATTATTGGTGTTCGATTTTCACTTGGTGATGATTGCGTTGCATTGAAATCAGGAAAGATATATATGGGACAGAAATATAAAGTTCCAACACAAAATGTAGAGATTAGACAATGTTATATGCAGCATGGGCATGGTGGTGTATCAATTGGAAGTGAAATGGCAGGAGGTGTAAAAAATATTCATGCCAGTAACTGTATATTTGAACATACTGACCGAGGCCTACGGATTAAAACGAGGCGAGGAAGAGGAAAGGATGCAATTGTAGATGGAATTCATTTTGAAAATATTCATATGGATCATGTTAGAACTCCATTTGTAGTAAATTGTTATTATAATTGTTGCGATCCAGATCGTCATTCGGATTATGTTAAATGTAAAAAGCCACTTCCAGTAGATGAGAGAACTCCAGAAATAAAACAACTGGTATTTGAAAATATTACTTGTCATAACTGCCATGTAGCAGGAGCATTTTTATATGGATTGCCAGAAAAAAAGATTGAGGAGGTTATCTTCCGAAATGTTACGGTTGATTATGCGGATGAACCAATTCCGATGGAGCCGGCGATGATGGATGATGTAGACGAAGAAATGACATTGAAAGGAATATGCATTTATAATGTGAAAAAGTTAGTTACAGAAAATGTTCAAATCGAAGGTTGTGAGGGAGAAAAATTTGATATCCAGGAGGTTGAAGAATGGATAAAGGAAGAATGCTGATTACAACCACAGGAACTTTGTCACAGGATGATAACTTTCTGGTCTATCATGGCCCATATGCGGAGATTATTCCACAGATGGCAGAGGACGGTTATCAAGGTGTGGAAATGCATATTTTTGATTCGGCGGAGATCGATCGACAGGAATTGTGGAGCTTATTGAAAAAATATAACATTCGTCTGACATCGATCGGAACCGGTTCTGTCTATGGACGGCTGCATTACAGTCTCGGTGCTGCAGACCCGGCAGTACGAAAGGCAGCCATCCGGCATCTGGAACAGCATATGGTGACAGCAGCTCCGGATCAGGCACTGGTGATTTTAGGACTGGTGGCGGGACGGTTTTCCGACTGCCATGATGATGGAGAAGAGTTTAAGAAGAATCTGACTGACAGCTTACACAAGCTGGATGATCTGGCTGTACATTATCAGGTACGGCTTGGATTCGAGATCATGAACCGGTTTGAAAGCGACTATCTGACAACGATTGCGGAAGGCGTGGAGTATTTAAAAAAAGAAAAATTTCAAAAGCTGCTGCTTCATATTGATACCGTCCATATGAATATTGAGGAGGCTCATATCGGAGATGCGATCCGGGCAGGAAAAGGGTATATCGGTCATGTCCATGTAGCAGATAATGACCGGTGGTATCCGGGACATGCTCATTATGATTTTCAGGAAACGATCCAGGCATTAAAGGAGATTGGATATGATGGCGCATTAGCGTTGGAAACGAACTGTGAACCGGACACACGGACCTGTGCCCGAAAGAGTCTGGAGTATTTGAAGAGGATCCTTGGAGAATAAAACTATATGATGTTTAGCAGGAAACAATTAGTATCTTTGATTGTCCCGCTGATCGTGGAACAGGTATTTTTAGGAACAATCGGGATTGCGGATATGCTGATGGTAGCACCGGTGGGAGAAGTGGCGATATCCGGAATTTCCCTGGTTAATTCTATTAATATGCTGTTCCACAGCGTATTTTCGGCTCTGGCAGCTGGTGGCAGCATTTTGTGCATTCAGTATCTGGGAAAAGGCGATGATAAAAATGCGAATTCCGTTGCTAAGCAGCTTTTGATCCTTTCAGTTACATTAGCAGTGATCTTAGGATTATGCTGCTGTGCTGGGAATCAGTTCCTTCTGAAAAGTATTTTTGGAAATGCAGAGCCACAGGTACTCAAGGAGGCAGTGACATATTTCTATTTATCGGCACTTGCATATCCCTGTATTATGCTGTTTGATTCCTGCAGCGCTTTGTTCCGAGGCATGGGAGAATCCAGAATTTCTCTTGCAGGATCTGTAGTGACCTGTCTGACCAATATTGTACTGAATGCAGCGTTGATCTATGGGATGGGCTGGGGCGTATTTGGAGCCGGACTCGCGTCATTACTTGCGAAAGGAATTGGTGGTGGATTTTTACTGATATGTCTCGGAATGGGCGAGAGAAGCGTCGGATTAAGAAAATTTGCCGGTCTTCCGAGAGAAAGCTTCATTGTCAGGAATATCATGCGTTTGGCAGTTCCGATGGCCTTAGAGGATGGGATTTTTCATGTTGGTAAGCTTTTGGTGCAGGGTGTTGTTACATCTTATGGTACAACTGCGATTGCAGCAAATGCAGTGGCATTAACGGTGGCAGATTTTATCCAGATGCCGGCTTATGCAGTTGGACTAGGCATGACAACGGTCGTAGGGCAGTGCATTGGAGCTGAACGGAAGAAAGAAGCACAGTTTTATGCGTCACACATATTATTTGTTTCCTTTCTTTTAGAAGCGGGGCTGGCAGTTGCGGCATATGTGTGGTCAGGGCAGATCACAGGATTTTATCGCCTGACGGAAGAAACGGCTGCAGTGGCCAGACAACTGATCTGCTTCCATTCGTTCATCTGCGGTGTGACCTGGGTATTTGCCTTTAATATCCCGTGCGTATTAAAGGCATCCAGCGATGTGAATTTTGTGTTGGGAATTTCCATTTTTTCTATGTGGACCTTCCGCGTGGGATGCAGTTATCTGTTCCGTGAATTCCTGACAGTAGGTGTTCTGGGTGTCTGGATGGCAATGGGACTGGACTGGGCTTTTCGGGGAATGATATTTTATCTGAGAATGCGCAGCGGGAAATGGATGGAGAAAAAGTTTATATGATGTTACCACCACTGTATCATACGGCATTTTCAGTTCAGAAAATGCCTACCCGTGTACAGTAACGTAACATCACAAGAAATGTAAGCGCTTACAAAAAAGTGCTTGCATTGTGAAATGAAATGTTGTATAGTAGTTTCAGAAACAAATGTAAGCACTTACAATTTTATGGAGGTCGGCAGATAATGAGCAATCGTAAAGAAACAGTTATTCAGTTTGGCGAGGGTGGATTTTTAAGAGGTTTCGTAGATTATTTCTTCCAGAAATTAAAAGACCAGAACTTATTTGATGGTTCTGTTGTGATCGTACAGCCTATCGAGAAAGGTATGTGCGAGATGTTAGAGAAGCAGAACTGCGAGTACAACCTGTTCTTAAGAGGAATTGATAATGGTCAGGTCGTTGACGAGCATACGCACATCGACGTGATCTCCAGATGTGTTAATCCATATACAGATAACGCAGCATATATGGCACTGGCTGAGAACCCGGATTTCCGCTTCATCGTTTCCAACACAACAGAGGCAGGTATCCAGTTCGTAGCAGACAACAAGTTCGAGGATGCTCCGGCAAAGAGCTTCCCTGGCAAACTGACCCAGTTATTATATAAGAGATTCCAGTTAGGCTTAAAGGGCTTCATCATCCTGTCCTGCGAGCTGATCGACCACAACGGCGAAGAACTGGAGAAGTGCTGCGAGCAGTACGCAGATCTGTGGAACTTAGGCGATGAGTTCAAGGCATGGTTAAAGAAAGAGAATGATTTCTGCTCTACCTTAGTAGACCGTATCGTAACCGGTTTCCCAAGAGACGAGCATGCAGCTCTGTGCGAGAGAATCGGCGAGCAGGATAATATGATGGATACCGCTGAGATCTTCCATCTGTGGGTAATTCAGGGACATCACGAGGACGAGCTTCCACTGCAGAAGGCTGGCTTCAATGTAATCTGGACTGACAACGTAGATCCATACAAGAAGAGAAAAGTAAGAATCTTAAACGGTGCTCATACTTCCATGGTATTAGGCGCCCGTCTGTACGGCTTAGAGACCGTGGGACAGTGCTTAAAAGATGAGAAAGTATCTGCTCTGTTAAAGAAATGTATCTTCGAGGAGATCATTCCTACCATCGGTGATACCGAGGACAACCGCAAGTTCGGCGCAGCAGTTCTGGAGAGATTCTCCAACCCATTTATCAAACACATGCTGCTGTCCATCGCACTGAACTCCGTTTCCAAGTTTAAAGCAAGAGTTCTGCCGACTATCTTAGAGTACAAAGAGGAGAAAGGTTCCTATCCACAGGGTCTGACATTCTCTCTGGCAGCTCTGATCGCATTCTATCGCACCGATGAGGCGAACGATGATGAAGAGATCATGAAGTTCATGAAGACTGCTTCTGTAGCAGACATCTTAAAGAAGTCCGAGTACTGGGGCCAGGATTTAAGCGATATGCTTCCAGTTGTTCAGGAGTACTATGACCTGATCGAAGAGAAGGGCATGGGCGCTGCATACGATGTAGTTCTGTCAAGATAATAAAAACTGAAGTAAGCGATGTGATAAGAGAGGGGCATGTCCATTTACGGACATGCCCCTCCTTGACATATAAGTAATCATTCACTAAAATAAGCATAGAAACAAAAGTGAGGTGATAAGAGTATGGCTGTATTAGCAGAAACAAACAAATCAAACACTTTTACTTATGATGAAAATACGAAGATGAAACTGTTACTGAAAACATTGGATGATGCCCTTGATGATGTTGAACAGGGGAGAGTTCAGACACTTGAGGAAGCATGGGTAGAAATTGATGCTGTTTGACGGAGGATTATGGAGCATTACAGAGTTATGATTGCTCAGAGTGGAAAAGAGGTTATTGTTTTAAGGGTTTTACAAGATCAGCAGAATTGGAAGTACATAATCAGGGAATGGATCAAAATGACAGAACAGCAGTAAAATTAGAAATCTAAGAAAAAAGGGCCAATTTGCGACCCTTTTTTTCTTAGATTTCTGTTTGGTCAGGTGTTTTTTAGGTTCTGCTTTACTGATCCTATGCTTCTGCCATCAGCACTTCCACATACGCCAGAATGAGCGGCGCCACGCCCTTGGCCTCATTCTTTACTACGGGTTCTCTCATATAGTAATCAAAAGTGCCTTCCCGCATCGCCTTATTTCCAAGACCTGCCACCAGGCAGATGCCGCCTAATTGCAGTTCTCCGTTTTCCTCAGACAGATATTTTTTGCAAATCCCGTCAAAGGCTTTCTTGCCATAAACAAAATAAGAATCATCCAAAAATCCCAGCCGCACGCTCTTCATGATAGCGTAAGCAAAGATGGCGGAACCGGAGGTCTCCAGGTAATTTGGGCGGATACCACCGCGGTTGACTACCTGATACCACATGCCGGTTTCCTCATCCTGGTATGGAAGCATAGAATCAATCAACTCATGATAGATCTGGCCCAGAGTTTCTTTCTCTTCCTTCATGGATTCTGGCATCACCTCCATGGTGTCGATCAGTGCCATGGCATACCAGCCAAGGGCGCGGAGCCAGAAGTTGTCGGAAAGACCGGTTACTTTGTCGCACCAGAAGCTTTCGCGGGAATCGTCATAAGCGTGATAATAAAGTCCATTTCTCAAATCCCGCATCTTATCGTAAACGGTAAGAAACTGCTGGTAGCTGTCCTTACAGTTTTTTCCATCGTTGAAAGTCAATTCATACTGCATATAGAACGGCTGCGCCATATAAAGTCCGTCCAGCCAGATCTGGTTCGGATAGATCAGTTTGTGCCAGAAATTGCCGGTGGAGGTACGGGGCTGGCCTTGTAACTGGCTGTATACCGTATCCATGGCCTTGCGATATTTCTCTTTACCGGTCAATTTATATAAGTCAAATAAGGTCTTGCCGGCATTGACATTGTCCAGATTGTATTCCTTCGGGTCATAGGAAAGAATGGAACCGTCTTCACATACAAAATAATCAATAAATGCATCGGCAAATTCCAGATAAGCCGGGTTCTTCTTAATGTGATAAAGTTCCAGAATGGCATTGATCATGCAGCCATCAATATAGTTCCAGGAAGGTTTTGCCCCCTGCCGGATCTTTTCGATATTCCAGATCGGTGCCTGAGGGCTGCTTTTTTCTAAAAGCTGATCAATATAGCGGTCAAGGATTTCCATACTCATACCTCTTTCTATAATTGCTGAAAACTTTGCGTTTCAAACGTTTGCATATAGTATATATTAACATAGACGACACAGAAAAGAAATTAGTCATTAGCACCAAAAAGATGGTGAAAAAATAGACAAAATATATAATAGACAAGCAATATAAACAATGCTATAATACAGACATCAACAAGAAATGGTGCATGTTTTTGACACGGTACAATCGCGAAGCGGCGAGGATGTCGAATATGCATAATTTTTTGCAAGATTGTGCAAACCTTTGCAACATTAAAATTTGCAACCGGGAGCGCACACAAAATAGGAAAGGGAGAGTAATTATTATGAGAAGAAGCATTAAAAAAGCAATGTCCCTGACACTGGCTTCCGCCATGACACTGTCTTTAGCAGCATGCGGCGGCAGCAGCACTGCAAAAGAGACAACCGCAGCAGCAGCGGCTGATACGACAGCGGCAGCAGAGTCTTCTGCAGCAGGTGATGCAGCAGACAGCCAGGAACCGGTGGAATTAAAGTTCTCCTGGTGGGGCGGTGACTCCAGACATGAGGCAACAGAGAAAGCAGTAGCAGCTTTCATGGAGAAATATCCATATATTACCGTAACTACCGAGTACGGCGCATGGTCCGGCTGGGAAGAGAAACAGGCATTAAACATCATGGGCGGCAATGCAGCAGATGTAATGCAGATCAACTGGAATTGGATCGAGTCTTACAGCGGTAACGGTACAAACTTTGCAAATCTGGAAGATTACTCCGATGTTCTGGATCTGACACAGTTCCCATCTGATGCTCTAGAGCTTTGTAAAGCAGATGGCAAATTAATGGCAGTGCCGGTAGCATTAACCGGACGTCTGTTCTACTGGAATAAGACCACATTTGACGAAGTTGGCGTTGCTCTGCCAACAGATGAGGCTTCCTTATTTGCAGCAGGCGAGGCATTCAAGGCTTACAACGAGGATTACTATCCATTAGCGCTTAGTGAGTATGATCGTATGATCTTCTTAGTATATTATCTGGAGTCCGTATATGGAAAACCATGGGTAGAGAACGGCGAAGTACAGTATACAGAGGAAGAGATCGCAACTGGCATGGACTTCATCAACAAACTGGAAGATGGTCATGTGATCCCAACACTGGCAACCATCAACGGCGATATGGCCGATTCTCTTGATAAGAACGCAAAGTGGATCGATGGTAAATATGCAGGTATCTTCGAGTGGGATTCTTCTGCATCCAAGTTCCAGAAGGCAGTTGTTGAGAGTACCAACAAACCAAACCAGGAATTTGTAATTGGCGATTTCATCAAATTTGGTGATTACAATGGTGGATTTACCAAGATCTCCATGGGTCTTGCAGTTTCCGCTAACTCTGCTCATCCAAAGGAAGCAGCAATGCTGATCAACTACCTGTTAAATGATCCGGAAGGCATCGAGATCTGCGCTACTGAGCGTGGTATCCCATGCTCCGCAGCAGCAAAGACAGTATTAGATGAGAAGAATCTTGGCAACGCATTAGTAAAAGAAGCAAATACGAAAGTTATGGATCACTCCAAGTTCCCACTGGATTCCAAGTTCGAACACAATGATTTAAAGGCTAACCCAGATGGTGTTTACTACAAAGTATTTGGTAAATTAAGCTCTGATGATTATGATGCAGCAGCTGCTGCAAAAGCACTGTTAGACGGTGTGAATGAGACTCTGGGCAACTAATTTTACAAGGATTGACAGAATCAGACAGGCATAAAGAAACAGGCGAAGCCGCCGGGATTAAGCTCCGGCGGCTTCAATAAAGAAATAGTAGGAAATGTGATATAGGGATTGGTATGGATATTAGAGAGGCAGTAAAGGATAAGGCAAATTATGCCGATATTGTAACATATTTTCAAAATTTGAATATTCTTGATTTGGACCAGATGGCCCTGTTAATTGACACCATAGACGAGATGTCCGAGGAAATCTTTGAACATTACCGGGCACTGCAGCTGATTTTCCGTAAGGAGGCTGCGGACATAATTGAACAAAGGAAACAGGAAGGCAGTTTTGCATTTCTGACCGAGGCTCAGCAGAAAAAACTTTTCGGAATTCTGGAGAAAGGGTGCGGACTTCGCACCATCAATCGGGAGAAATATGAGGAGTATCTGGCTGAACTGAAATAAATGGTAACTATTCAGTAGGTCTGCGCACATGCTGCGCTGACCGTAAGAACACATAGGCTAGAAAGCAAAAATCCCATCAGCGAAGCTGATCTGGAATGGATTTTTGCTCGTAACTATGAAGGTACTGAATAGTTACAATAAATGAAAGATAGGAAATTAGGAGAAATAGGAGGCAGCAGTTATGAAGCAGCAGAAAAGCTTACATAAGGTTCTGGCAGAAAACATCGGTTTTGTGTTTGTATTACCGTGGCTGATCGGTTTTCTGTTATTTAAGGTGTATCCATTTGCATCTTCCCTGTATTACAGCTTCACCAACTATGATATGTTCAGCGGAATCAGCAAATACGGTATGATGAACTACAACAAGATCTTTACCGATGAAGATATCTTAAGAGCATTTAAAGTAACCTTTAAATACGCGATTTTCGATGTACCGTTAAAACTGGCATTCGCTTTATTTATCGCATATATTCTGAATTTTAAATTAAAGGGAGTAAACTTCTTCCGTACTGCTTACTATATTCCATCCATTTTAGGTGGTTCCATCGCGATCGCGATCCTGTGGAGAGCAGTATTTAATACGGATGGTCTGATCAATACCGTGAT
>OKRR01001821.1_pt1 | contig 17454 bp, 18 predicted proteins | sample 1601211 | NCBI WGS metagenome assembly OKRR01 (sample SAMEA3541525, study PRJEB24748) | human gut metagenome | biome: human gut; feature: human-associated habitat; material: faeces | place: China | collected 2012
GATCGAGGAGATGCCACAGATCGAGGAATTGTGGGTGGCGAATGAGAAACAGCGTGAGCTTCAATATAAGGAAGCGTTAAAGACCTGCGATTACAGAGCGTGGATCAGTATTATCAAGACATTATATTTCCGAAAAAAGGAGCGGATCGCTCAGGGCAAAAAGATAACATCGTTAGATGAACGGTATTTAAAAGCGGCAGAGAATGAACTTTATGGGGAATTGTCATTGACGCTTGGAGTATCCAAAAGTGAAATGGAAGACTACATCTGTAAGCGCCTTGAAGCATAAGAAGCATCACAAGTCAGCATGGATGAGCATGAAAAAAAGAAAATGGCTATGAAAAAAGAAAAATCGTACAAACGAAATATGATGTTCCAGTTCGCAAAGCTCACAAAGGAAATCATATTTGTTTGTACGATTTTTCTTTTTATTAAACTCCGTTTTACTTCAGAATTTCGCGAACACAATCTGCGATCGCATCATCTTTGCAGGAAGCGAAGAAGTACTCCGCAAAATGTTCTCCGCTCAATGCGCCTTTGACAAGATCATGATTTGATCCGGTTGAAACAGGTCATCAATTAAAAATTATTTCACTAACTCTAAATCAAAATTGAAATAGTTCACTGCGTTGTTGTAGGAAATTCCGCGGACGATTTCCTCTAAAGTCTCATAATCAGCAGGATATTCTCCGTTTTCTACCCAGGTACCGATCAGATTGCAGAGAATTCTTCTGAAATAATCGTGGCGGGTATAAGATAAAAAGCTTCTGGAATCTGTTAACATTCCAACAAAACCGGAAAGGTTTCCAAGATTTGCAAGGGAGATCATCTGGTCAGTCATGCCGGTCTTATGATCGTTGAACCACCATGCGGAACCCTGCTGGATCTTGGCAACAGCAGTGGAATCCTGGAAACAGCCAAGGATTGTACCGATGGACTGGTTATCGTTTGGATTTAAGCTGTATAAAATGGTTTTTGGAAGCTCGTCTGTACTGTTTAATGCATTTAAGAAATCTGCCATCTCAGAAGATGGAGCATAGTTATTGATGCAGTCGTAACCGGTATCAGGACCAAGTTTGTTGAACATTGGAGTGTTGTTGTCACGTTTACATCCATAATGAAGCTGCATTACCCAGTTTCTCTTAGCGTACTCTTTTCCAACAAAAACCATAAATGCTGTTTTGAAAATGATTTCTTCCTCTTTTGTGATGGAAGCTCCACCAAGACGTTTTGCAAAAATAGATTCTACAGTCTCAGCAGAAGCAGGAGCGTACATCACATACTCTAAACCGTGATCGGATACAGAGCATCCCATGGAAGCAAAGAAGTCCATACGGTTTTTTAATGCTTCACATAAAGAAGCAAAGGAATCTACCTTGATGCCGGAAACGTCAGATAAAGTCGCAAGGTAATCAAGATAAGTTGGTTTTTCGATATTCATTGCTTTATCAGGACGCCATGCCGGAAGAACCTGAACGTCAAAGCTATTGTCCTCAGCAATTTTTTTGTGCCACTCTAAGCTGTCAACAGGATCGTCTGTTGTGCAGATTAAAGTTACATTGGACTGTTTGATAATATTGCGGACAGACATGGATGGATCTGCAAGTTTTGCGTTACAGAGATTCCAGACTTCCTCCGCAGTTTTTTTGTTTAAAACACCGTTGTATCCGAAATATTTCTGTAATTCGAGATGGCTCCAGTGGAAAAGTGGGTTTCCGATTGCTTTTCCTAAGCATTCAGCCCATTTGAAGAATTTCTCTTTGTCTGGAGCTTCTCCGGTGATGTAATACTCATCCACACCGCAGGAACGCATAAAGCGCCATTTGTAGTGGTCGCCGCCGAGCCATACCTGAGTGATGTTTTCGAACTGGCGATCCTCGTAAATCTCCTGTGGATTGATATGGCAGTGATAATCTAATACAGGTGTTGTCGCTGCATAATCAAAATATAATTTCTGAGCTGTTTCGTTGGAAAGAAGAAAATTTCTGTCCATAAATGGTTTCATAATAAGTACCTCCTGAAAATTAAAATAATGTTGTTCCTCGTTTTATGATTTTTCCAGAGAAAATCGATTTTTTGGGCATTTCCTCTCCGGCTAAAACACCGAGCAATGTCTGTACTAACTGGTGTGTCAGGGTTTCTAAACGGTTGTCGACAGAGGTTAATTCCGGCGTACAGCAGTTTGTCAGCATGGAATTGTTATATCCCATAACCGATAATTCTTCCGGGATACGTATCCCTTTTTTCTGTGCATATTTGATACTGCCGATCGCAAGGGAATCATCTGAAGTCATGATGCCATGAAAGGACGTACCTTTTGTTGCAATGCGGGCCACAAAATCGGCAACCTCATTCAGATGTTCGATATTACCGTCATAAAAGTGGATCAGCTTTTCAAACCCCGGAATATTGTGCTCTTTCATTGCGTCGCAGAATCCGTGAAGCTTCTTTAAACCGCTGTAGGATTTGGAATCATATAGATACAGGATATCCGTGATGCCTGACTGGATCATTTCGGTGGTAGCCTCAAACATGGTTCCATAATCATCACAGAGTGTACTGTAAACATTCGGATGATCAAAGGAAGCGTTTAACAGCATGATCGGGACCTGCGTGGAAACATCCTTAATATACTGGTTCTCATCCTCGTTGAAACCGATGAAGTGCGAACCTACCAATATAATGCTGTCCACCTTTTTGGAAAGAATTAAATTAAGGTAATTCTTCTTGATGTCCAGATTATAACCGGTACAGCATAAAAGTGATTCGTATCCGTTCGCCTGTAATTCCTGCTCCAGAAAGTAGACTGCCTTTGCGAGAAAAAGGTCAGACGAGTCTGCACAGAGAATACCGATCGTTTTTAAGGAATGCAGTCCCATGCCGCGGGCAAAAGCATTTGGAGTGTAATCGTATTTGTCGATGACATCCATGACTTTTTTCCGGGTGGATGGGCGGACGTTTTCACTGTCATTTAAAACACGTGATACAGTGGCGATGGAAACACCGGCTTTTTTTGAAATGTCGTAAATTGTCATTGCCATAGTAAATCCCCTGAAAAATATACTCCATGTAAGAAATGGATTTTCTTACGCTATAATAAAGCTGCTTGTGTATTATAAAAATGAAAGCAGTTACACCGCAACCACGAATATTATACATCAAGCAAAAAATAAAGCAACAAAAGAAATGACAAAAATAATAAAAATGTTAAAATAATATGCGCAATATCAACAAAACTATGCGAAATATACAAAATAATAAAAAATACTTATTGACGAAATGAAACAAGTGTAAGAATACATAATGTAAACGCTTACATAGCCAAAACAGAAGCGTCAGATAATTACATAATATGAAACAGTAAAAGACATACTATTCCAAAAAGCAGATTATGCAAGGAGGAAAGTATGTCTTTATTTATTAAAATCATTGATGTTCATGCAAGAGAGATTTTAGATTCCAGAGGTAATCCAACGGTCGAAGTGGAGGTGACAGCTGAGACAGAGACAACCGGAAAAAAGATCACGGCGCGGGAGTCTGTTCCGTCGGGCGCAAGCACCGGACGTTTTGAGGCGATCGAGCTTCGGGATGGGGAAGAACGGTATTTTGGTCTCGGTGTCAGAAAAGTGGTGGATCATGTGAACCAGAAGATCCGTGAAAAATTAATTGGCTGCAATGTGTTAGATCAGGCGGCAATCGACCATATCATGGTGGAAGAGGACGGTACGGACAATAAAGGGAATCTCGGCGCAAATGCGATCTTAGGTGTTTCCATGGCGTGTGCGAAAACCGCAGCGAAAGCGTTGGAACAGCCGTTGTACCGCTATCTGGGCGGAACAACTGCACACATTCTCCCGGTTCCAATGATGAACGTGATCAACGGTGGAGTGCATGCAAAAAATTCAATCGATTTTCAGGAGTTTATGATCATGCCGACCGGTGCGCTGGATTTTAAAGACGGGCTTCGCATGGGAGCGGAGATCTATCATTTCCTGCGGCAGATTTTAAACGAAGACGGACTGAGTACCGCAGTCGGAGATGAGGGAGGATTTGCACCGGACTTAAAGGAAACGAGGGATGTCTTTTTATATTTGCAGCGTGCTGTGGAAAAGGCAGGATACCATGTGGGGGATGATGTGGTTTTTGCCATGGATGCAGCGGCAAGCGAGCTTTATGATGAGGAGACAGGGCTTTATATTTTTCCGGGAGAATCCAGAGAGGCTGGAAAAGAACCGGAAAAAGGTGCAGGAGAACACTCTGCAAAAGATTACTGTAAAGACAGTGTGAAACGAAGCGCAGATGAGATGATCGCATTATATGAAGAACTGATCGAGGAATTTCCAATTGTTTCGATTGAGGACGGACTGTTTGAGGACGACTGGGAAGGCTGGCAGAAGATGACAAAGCGGATCGGAGAGAGAGTACAGCTTGTAGGGGATGATCTGTTTGTGACCAATCCGAAACGGATCAGGTGCGGAATTGACCTTAAGGTTGCCAATGCAGTGCTGATTAAAGTCAATCAGATCGGAACGGTCACAGAGGCAATGGAAGCGATTGAAATGGCAAAATGTGCGGGTTATCAGGCAGTGATCTCACACCGTTCTGGAGAGACAGAGGATGCCTTTATCGCAGATCTTGCAGTGGCGGTGAATGCCGGTCAGATCAAGACAGGCGCTCCGTGCAGAGGTGAACGTACCAGCAAATATAACCAGTTACTCCGGATTGAGGAAGAACTGAAACAGGAGGCGAGGTATGGAAAAGCGGAGAGTATCCGCAAAAAATAGGAGCCTAAATGGCTCCTAACTTTTTGCTCATCATTTCCGGGTTGGAAGCGTTTGAGAGAGCAGTTTTTTTATCGATGACGCCTTTCTGGTAAAGGCGGAAAATACTGGTATCCATAGCTAACATATTCTCGTTGGTGGAGGTGTAGATCATGCCGTCGATCTGATGTGTCTTGCCTTCGCGGATGAGATTGCGGATAGCAGGGGTTAACACCATGATCTCAAAAGCCGGAACCATTTTACCGTCAACAGTCGGCAGGAGACGCTGGGATACGACTGCGTGTAACACCATAGAGAGCTGGACTGCAACCTGATGCTGCTGGGTGGCAGGGAATGCGTCAATGATACGGTCGATCGTATTGGCAGCGCCTATCGTGTGCAGCGTGGAAAAAATCAGATGTCCGGTCTCAGCAGCCGTCATGGCGGTATTGATCGTCTCATAGTCACGCATCTCGCCGAGCAGAATCACATCCGGGCTCTGGCGCAGGGAAGCACGCAGGGCAGTCAGGTAATTTTCGGTGTCGGTACATACTTCACGCTGGCTTACGATGCTTTTTTTATGGGTGTGCAGGTACTCCAACGGGTCCTCTAAAGTGATGATATGGGCTTCCTGTTCGGTGTTGATCTTGTCAATAAGACACGCTAAAGTTGTGGATTTTCCACCGCCGGCAGGACCGGTGACAAGCACCATTCCTTTGTTGGTATTGGCAAGTTCCATAACTGCGTCCGGGATCATCAGTTCACTTGGCTGTGGCAGCGTGAATGTGATGATACGGATAACTGCAGAATAAGAACCACGCTGTTTATAAGTGCTGACACGGAATCTTGATACACCGACAATGGCAAAAGAGAAATCATCATCTCCGGTGGCTTCAAACTGCGAGATGTCACGGTGGTCGGCAAGCTCATAAATGGCTGAGACAAAGTCATGGCACATATCCGGCATCATGCGCGCGTCCTCATAAGTGTGCATTTTTCCATTGACCTTATAAGTCAAAGGACGGCCTGCTACAACAAAGATGTCGGAAGCATGTTCTTTTGTAATATTTTCTAAAATTTCTCTGACGTTCATTTTCATGACCAAACCTTTCTTGAATTAATTGCCTGAAAACAGATGCAGTGTATCATCTGCCGCAGGTTCGTTGGTAGTGACGGTCTGCCACTGTGTGATTTTATAAAATTCATCTCCGGGATGCTCCGGATAAGAAAGCGCTAATGTGATTTCAAGCTGTTGTACTTCATTGATCGTAACCTGAAAAGCACAGGTGATCTGGCTGTCTGCCACGGTAGTTTTTACATCCGATATCGTATCGGCTGGTGTGAGACTTTGCATCACTTCCGGAAGACCGGAAAAAAAGTGTTCCCTGTCACTGCACTGTTCATAAAGATCGGAAAGTGCGGTATCTAACTGCAACAGATAGTTTTTTGCAGCGGTGTCAGCCTGATAGTAGGCAGTTGTTTTATCGGCAGCTTTTTTACTCAGCCTGTAATCAGAATTTGCAGTGATCAGCGAGAGCGTAGCAAAAGTTACAAGGCAGAGCATCGTAAAGACCATAAGGATAGAGGAAAAGCCGATATGGATAAATCCCTGTTTCTTCTTATTCATATTGCATACCTCCTGTTGTACCTAGAGATATCGGCTGATAGCAGGAGGCGGAAAGCTCGTAAATAATGTCCGCTTTGTCGATATCAAAAAAGGAGATGTGGATCGTGTGAAGTTCATCCGGTAAAAAATCAACGGTCGCGCGGTAAACGGCATCCTGCTTTTTACAGGCAAGAAAATCTTTATCGTAGTAGATCAATACCGTTTCGTTCAGGCTCATGGATTCCGGATAAATGGAACTTAGCGTATCTTCCGGTGCGTCTGCACTCTGACAGATCTCTGTGATCGACGTGCAGGCGGTTACTGCCTGATGAAGCCTTGAGGTTTTTTGTGAGAGCTGATACCCTTTAAAAAAAATCTGCACGCAGAATGTCGCAAGAACCGAAAAAAACAAGATATTTAAAATAATCTCCATTAAAAAAAGACTGGATTTGGAATGTTGATACTGGTTCATGAAAACTCCTTTTGCAAATCCTTATTGTTTTGCATTCAGTGAGATATAAAGCGGATAAGTGTATCCGGTATGGTCGGTAATGGTAAAGCAGTACAGGTTGGAGCTGACCATGTCGATCAGAAGTCTGTCTGCTTCGATGATCTTCTGCCCGTCTCCGGGAGAGACGACCTTATCGGCGGAAACAGTGATCTCGCGTAGATATCCGTCGTAGCAGTAAATATAGGTCGTGTATACATTGTCATTTAAGGTTTCTGATAAGGCGATGGCAGGGGCAGAGCCGACGGAGGATACCACGACAGAGCCTGCTACATCATTCTGATTCATTTTTTCTTTCAGATAAGAGGATACGGTGCGGGTTTCATAATTAGTGGTCATGCTGTCTGCAATGGACTTGTACTGCCTAGCGCCAATGGAAACAAGCAGGAAGGCGGTAGCAGCAAAAAGTGCTAACAAAGCCAGTATGAAAATCCGGTCGATCGTATGCGCTGGTGTTTTCTTTAAATCAAGCATAGAAATCAGTTCCTTTTAATAATAGTGACATCCGGTCTTAAATTAGCGCCGATGTACTGATAGTCGATCAGGTACAGATCGGTGTCATAAGTCAGACCATAGTGTTCGGTGAGATAAGCAATGTCGGGAGGATAGCTTCCCTCCAATGCGTAACATTCTGTGATCGTTCTGGTAACTGCTTTTTCCAAAATAGCGGTCTGTTCCGTTTCGTTGGAAAGCCGGATTCTGTCTGCAAGAAAACAGAACAGAAAGAGCACCAGAACGAGAAGGACAATAGAACACACATAGTGTCGATATCGTGTTTCTTTTTTTGCTTTTGATCGTGTCATATAAAAACCTCGTTGTCTGTATTTCCCATTAACCGATACTTGACATAATGCCAATGAGCGGCAGCAGGAAAGAGATCAGGATCAATCCGATGAAAATAGATAAAATAATTACTAATGTCGGCTCTAATATTGAGATGAACTTCGCAATCTGTTTGTCGGTTTCTTCCGCATATTCATCAGAAATCTTGTGCATGACTTCATCCATGGAACCGGTCTTAAAACCGATCGTGATCATGGAAGCGTAGATTTTAGCGAAAATATCCGAAGTCAGGATCGCATCTTCGAATCCTTTGCCGGAGGCAGTCAGATCACGGCATTTCTTAATGCGGGAAGCCATATAAGGATTGTCAACAAGCTGCTCTGCAAATAGAAGTCCCTGATCTGTATCAAGTCCGCTGCTTAGGGCAAGTGCCATACAGTTGGCAAAACGGCTGGAAGCAGTGCTCATGGCAAGAGAACTCTTTTTTGCAATTCTTCTGCCGGTTTCGGATCTTGTAAAAAGAAAAACTGCAATGGCGGCTATGATGAAAACCAGAATAATCGCGATCAGATACTGGTTTAAAAGATCAGAAAAACGGATCATAGTTCCGGCAAAACCGGTGAGGTCGCTTCCTAATTCTATATAAATCTGATGAAAAACAGGAAGCACCTTGGCAATCAGTACCAGAATGACTGCAAGCATCATGGCGATCATGATGAGAGGGTAAGTGACCGCATTTTTGATACTGTTTTGAATGGTTTCTTCTCTTTTATAATACTGTGTCAGTGCAGTGAGTACTTCTTCAAGTTTTCCGGAGGTTTCGCCAATCTCGATCATATCAAGCACATATTTTGGAAAGACTTTCGTTTCCTTCAATGCGTCACAGAACGAACTGCCCTGATCAAGAGAACTGCTTATGGAAGAAAGGATTCCGGCAGTCGCCTCATCCGGTGCGTCATCGTGCAGAATGGAGACACCCTCATAGAGCGGGATTCCGGCAGAGACGATCATGGAGAGCTGGTCACAGAAAGAAGCAATTTCAAGATTGCCTAACATCTGTTGTTTCTTTTTATTCATAAGAGAAAACCTCCTGTTAATAGACATACTTTGTAATGTACTCATCCGTCTGGGTGAGGAAATCTTTCGGATCGGAGCTTGTGGAGGCGAAAGTTGGATCCATAAGCTTCCAGTCATTTCCGTCAAATTCGATAATTCCGTTTACCCAGCCTTTGTCTTTGATGTAAGTACTGATCCATGCATGGTAGACATCGCCCATATAACCGACTTCTAAGCGGGTTGGAATCCGCTCACAGCGGAGCATGGCAGCCATGACAGCGGCGTAATCAAAACAGATCCCGGTCTGCTTTGCTAACACATCATCCACATCCGGCAGATAACCGCTCTGCACAGATGCAGCCTTGTCATAGTCATAAGTAAAATTTGTAATGATATAATTATAGACATTTTCAATTACTTCCAGATCATCATTCGCAGATGAAGAAAGCTCTACGGCTTTGGCAACTGTTTTTGATTGTGCCGTAAAATTCACATACTGGTTTGCATACAGATAGGGACCAAATTCATCCTGGATCGTCACATCAAGAGTCTGCGTAAAAAGAGTGGAATAACTGGTGCCTTCCATATTTTCAAAGACTCCGACGGTGTAGGAACCGTTTCCGGAAGTTAAGGGAAAAGTTTCATACCCGTCATGTAAATTATATGTGTAAGTAATCTCATCAGAACCGGTAATCTGTAATTTGACCTTCGGATTGGAACCGGAGTATGAAACCATAAGGTAACCATTCTCTGTATGGGATGCGTCAATGGTAACGGAATCATTTCCGTAAGTAACCGTGCCGTCTGCACTGCCTGTCAGGACAACCGGTGTGTTGTCGCGCGAACCACTCGCGGCAGCAGGGGAAGAATTGTCCGCTGCTGTGGCGGAAGTCTGTGGATTTGAGCCACTTTCTGTGTCTGTGGTATTACCGCAGGAACAAAGAAGCAGGCAGGCGCATAAAAGTAATGGAAGTAATATGAAAGAGCCCTTGGATTTGGGGTTCATATTGTTTCTCCTTAAACATTCTTTTTTCGTGGCAGACAAACATATTTTTAAAAGCTGCCAGCGTTTATCAGTTACGTCTATTATAGTGTATGAGGGATAAAAAGAAAATGATAAAAATACGAAATCTGATAAAAAATGTCGAAAAAACAAAAAGGATTTATTTTGAGAAAACGGAAAAATATGGTATGATAATACAAATCAGAGAGCAAATGACAGAATCGTGACGGAGGGTTGTATGAAAAATTCCGTTTTACAGATACAGATGTTTGGAACTTATTCCATAAAATATGAAGATAAACCGATTTCATTTGAGCGGAATACCACGACAAAGACCAACCAGTTGATGCAGATCTTATTGCAGGCTGGTGATAAGGGGATTCCGAGAACAAAGCTTTTGTCAAGCCTTTTTGGAGATGAGGATATGGCAAATCCGGCAAACAGTCTCCGGGCGACCGTGTTCAGACTCCGGAAGCTGTTGGCTGCGGCAGGACTGCCGGAAGATGATTATGTGACAATCAAGGGTGGAACTTACTATTGGACTTCCAATATCCCTTATGAACTGGATGCGCATGAATTTGAGGCTTTGGTACAGAAAGCGGGAAAAGAGAGCGATAAGGCGAAGAAGAAATCCTGTCTGCAGGAAGCAGTTTCCCTGTATCAGGGGGAATTTCTGCCACAGCTTGGAGCGGAAGAATGGGCAGTGGTGTTAAATGTTTATTATAAGAATCTTTTTTCGGATGCCATGCGCACTTTGTGCCAGATGTTAAAAGAGGAAAAGGATTTTAAAAATCTCTATCATTATGCGGCAAAAGCGGCGATCATCTATCCGTTGGAGGACTGGCAGATCTGGCAGATGGACAGTCTCATTGCGATGGACAGGCAGGATGAGGCAATGGTCTTATATGAGACGACAACAGAACTTTTATATAAGGAACTTGGACTGACACCGTCTGAGCAGATGAAAGAGCGGTTCCGGCAGTTAGAAGTGTATCAGCATAACAAGTCAGATCATGTGCATGCAATACAGGAGGGATTAAACCAGCGGGAAAAAGAAGAGGGAGCATTTTTCTGCAGTTATCTCTCGTTTGTGGAAGGCTACCGCTATGTCAGGAGAGTGATCGAACGATCGGGACAGTCGGCATATCTGCTCCTTTGCACGATCACAGATGGAAAGGGAACGCCTTTAGAAAAAGGAGAACGCTTAAGCAAAGTTGCTGATGAATTAGAACAGGCAATCCGCATTTCACTCCGGCGCGGCGATATGTTCACAAGATACAGCGATAACCAGTTTTTGATGCTGCTTTTGGAGATTAAGCAGGAGGACTGCGCGATCGTTGTGAAAAGAATTAACGGATGTTTTGAGAAAACATCGAGAAAGAATTATCTCAAATACAGTACAGCCCCGGTTTCGGAAGTGAAAGAAGCGGAGGACTGTGCGCATTTTCATACTATGGATGCTATGTGGGGAGAGTAAGGAGCAGGTAATCTATGACAATTGAAAAATCATTGCCGAACATGATCTTAGTGTGCGTGGACGGTGTGAAAGAGGGAGATATCTACGGAAGATATTTTCATAGATATAAGAAAGAAGAAACTTCTTTTTCCAATTCCGCAGTGCTGCTCACTAAGGTGGAACAGTTTTTTGATGCGATCGGTTATCCACAGGCGACTACGAGGGCAAGAACTTTTATCGAGAGCGCAAGGGAGAATGTTCCGGCAAAAGAGCTGCCACAGGCAGTGTGTGACAGCGGAGATTTTATGCAGTTCCGTGGAAAACTGGCAACTTTTTTGGTCGGAGTGACTTCCAGACAGAATGCAAGCTGGCAGGGAGAGGCAGTCTGGATGGAGCAGAAAATCAAGAAAAAGTTTCAAAGCGATATGGAGCTTGTCGTGTTTGTGGATGACGCGGTGAAAAAGAGTGAAATATAACGTTTTTTATAACGCGGTCTGTGATAGTATATACAAAAGAGAAAAGGGATGGCATTTATGGCTGAAAATCAGAAGGGAACATTTATTGTAAAAATTAATCATACGGACAATGCAAGCTGGCAGGGACAGGTGACCTGGGCGGATAAGAACATCACAAAGAATTTCCGCAGTACACTGGAACTGATCAAGCTGATGGATGGCGCCATTACAGCAGAAGAAACAAAAAACAGTTGAAAATATGGCGGGTATATGTTATACTGCTTAAAGTTGTGAGTTTATAACCGTAGGAGGAAGATAAAGTGGCAGTTTTAAAAATGATCTTAACAGTTATTTTTATTATAATTAGTATTGCATTGACAGTTATCATCTTAATGCAGGAAGGTAAGTCAGCAGGACTTGGAGCAATCGCAGGAGCGGCTGATACTTACTGGGGCAAGAACAAAGGACGTTCCATGGAAGGCAGACTGGTAACAGGAACCAAGATTCTGGTTGTCTTATTCATTGTGATTGCTGCTGTATTGAATTTAGGAATTTTTTAAGAAACGTAAGAGACTGTCGTGAATACGATGGTCTTTTTTCTTTCTGGGAAATTGTAATGCAATATTCCTGCAAAGAAAAAATAGTGTATAGTATTTTTGACAATTCACATACTTAGATAAAATGGAGAAGATATGAACAAAGAATTATTACAGGAACGCAAGAAAATGATCTACGAGTTTGTCTGTGATGACCTCTATGTGCCAATGAAGGCAAAAGAGATGGCAGTTGTGCTCAATGTGCCAAAATCACAGCGTGGGGAATTAATAGAGGTTTTAGATGCACTGGTTGCCGACGGAAAAGTGGAGGTGACAGGCAAAGGAAAATATGTTAAATCAGAAGGCAAATACCTGACAGGTGTTTTTACGGCACATCCGAGAGGCTTCGGTTTTGTGACTGTGGAGGGGGAAGAAGAGGATATTTTTATTCCGGGAACACAGACTAACGGGGCACTTCATATGGATACTGTGCAGGTCGCACTTTCAAAAAATTCCAGCGGAAAGCGCAAAGAGGGTACGGTGACAAAGATTTTATCCAGAGGAACCGAGCAGCTTGTCTGCACTTATGAAAAAAGCAAGACGTTTGGTTTTGCAGTGCCGGATAACCCAAGGTTTGCACAGGATATTTTTATCCCGCAGGAACGCTCTAAGGGCGCTGTCTCCGGTCATAAGGTTGTTGTAGAGATCACAGACTATGGCAAAAACGGGAAAAAGCCGGAGGGAAAAGTAGTCGAGATCATCGGCCATATCAATGATCCGGGCACCGATATTATGTCGATCGTAAAAGGATATGATCTTCCGGTAGAGTTTTCGCAAAAAATCATGAAACAGGTCGAAAATGTTTCGAATGAAGTGAGCGAAGCAGATATGGCAGGACGTATGGATTTAAGAGATTATCAGACGGTCACGATCGATGGGGAGGATGCCAAAGACTTAGATGATGCGATCACGCTGACAAAAGAGGGCGATCTCTATGAACTGGGTGTGCATATTGCAGATGTATCCAACTATGTGCAGGAGAGCAGTGCGCTGGATGTGGAAGCTTTGAAAAGAGGCACATCCGTTTATCTTGTAGACCGGGTGATCCCAATGCTGCCGCATAAGCTATCCAACGGAATCTGTTCGTTGAATGCTGGGGAGAACCGTCTGGCGTTAAGCTGTATCATGAAGATTGATGAAAAAGGAAATGTGATCGACCACACGATCGCAGAGACTGTGATCAAAGTTGACCGGCGCATGAGCTATACAAGCGTGAAAAAAATCTTAGAAGACCACGACGAGGCAGAAATCGAAGAATATAAAGAGCTTGTGCCGATGTTCGAGCGGATGAAGGAACTGGCTGCGATTTTAAGAAAGAAGCGCATGAAGCGCGGCTCGATTGATTTTGATTTCCCGGAAACAAAAATCATTTTAGATGAGCAGGGAAAACCGGTGGAGATCAAACCATATGACAGGAATGTTGCAACGAAGATCATTGAGGATTTCATGCTGATCGCAAATGAGACAGTGGCACAGGATTATTTCTGGCAGGAACTTCCGTTTGTTTACCGTACACATGACAATCCGGACACGGAAAAGATTAAGAAACTGGGTACTTTCATTAATAACTTTGGCTATACGATTCATATCGGGCAGGATGAGATTCATCCGAAGGAATTACAGAAGCTTTTGATGAAGATTGACGGAACACCGGAGGAGGCACTTATCAGCCGTCTGACTCTGCGTTCCATGAAACAGGCAAAATATACGACAGTCAGTACCGGACATTTCGGACTGGCGACCAATTATTACTGTCATTTTACATCCCCGATCCGCCGTTACCCGGATCTGCAGATTCACCGGATCATCAAGGATAACCTGCGTGGAAGGATGAATAAGAGGCGGATCGAACATTATGAAAGCATTCTGCCGGAAGTCGCAAAACATTCCAGTGAGATGGAGCGGAGAGCGGACGAGGCAGAACGTGAGACAGACAAGCTTAAGAAAGTCGAATATATGGAAGAACGCATCGGTCAGGTGTTTGAGGGAGTGATCTCCGGCGTGCAGGAGTGGGGATTCTATGTAGAACTTCCAAACACGGTGGAAGGACTGGTGCATGTAACGTCTCTGACCGATGATTTTTACCATTACGAGGAGTCGTCCTATGAGATGGTGGGAGAACGCACAAACAGGCGTTATAAGCTTGGCCAGAAGGTAAAAGTTATGGCAGTCAATACGGATAAAATCATGAGAACCATTGATTTTCGTGTTGCAGAATGTTAACTTCTGGGTTATACTGTAACAGCAGCAGGAGGTAAAACCATGGCAAAGCAGGAGATTAAGTTAATAGCGAACAACAAAAAAGCTCACCATGATTATTTCCTCGAAGAGAAGTATGAAGCAGGTGTGGAACTTCATGGTACAGAGGTAAAATCCCTTCGTATGGGAAAGTGCAGTATCAAAGAGGCATTTGTCCGTATCGAAAAAGGCGAAGTGATCATTTATGGAATGCATATCAGTCCGTATGAGAAGGGCAATATCTTCAACAAAGATCCACTGAGACCGAAGAAACTTCTGATGCATAAATCTGAGATCCGGAAACTGGTCGGAAAGATCGCGGAACAGGGATACACGCTTGTTCCGGTAGAAGTTTATTTCAAGGGAAGTCTGGTGAAAGTACAGATCGCACTTGCAAAAGGTAAAAAGCTTTACGACAAGAGACAGGATATTGCGAAGAAGGATATGCGCCGCGAGGCAGAGCGTGACTTCAAAATCCGCAATCTTGGATAAAAAAGAAAAAAGAGCATCTGTAAAAAGATGCTCTATGGTCTGAATGACCGGAAAATTTATGGGCTTGTAATGGTTTCGACAGGGATCATGAAGCTGGAGAAGCGAGTCGCACGGGATGCGTCAAATTCCACAATTAAAATTAAACGCTGAAGATAATTTAGCATACGCTGCCTAATTTGGCAGCAGTCTGACCCAGAGCACCTACACTTTGGGACCCAGGCTTCGACTATGTAGGAAACGACATCAGCAAAGCTTTGAGCTGTTGGGCGTATCATGAAGCTACTGAAGGCATTCGGTTGTTTGTTCCTGAATGTCGGAGGGAATGTTTAAGGATAAACTAAACTCGTAGAAGGACAGGGGATTGGTTTTTGGACACGGGTTCGATTCCCGTCAGGTCCACTATCAAAAAAGTGCCTGAAATCTTGGAAAACAGTTGATTTTTCTGGGATTTCAGGCGTTTTTTATGGTTCGGATATTTGTTGAAATTATATTGTATTTTATAAGGTAAATGAAGAAAAGAAGAAAGTTATGATTTGAAAAATTTTTACACTCATTTTTTCTGGGGTATGTTATAATAATAGCATCATAATAGCATCATAAAAGCATATCAAATACAGGAAAGAGAAAGCGATGAAAGAAGTAAAAGATATATGGCAGTTTTTTGAAAATATGAATGAATATGTGTATGCCACAGATATAGAAACGCATGAGATTGTATACATGAACCGGAAAATATTGCAGGTATATGGTTTACAATCACTTGAAGATGCAAAAGGAAAAAAATGCTATGAATTGTTACAGAAAACATTGATTCCTTGTGGTATGTGTAACAATGACAGGCTGAGTGTGGGCGAATTTGAAGAATGGCATTACTATAATCCGATCATTGACCGCTATCTGATGTTAAAGGATACGCTGATCGAGGACTCTGCCAATGGGAAAAAATATCGTGTTGAAATTGGTGTGGATATCAGCGAAGAACGCACACAGGACGGCGTAATCCAAAAATATCAGAACATGGAATTTATGATCAACGAAGGTCTGCGCATTGCACTTCAGACGGCAACGCCGGAGCAATCGATCGAAGTTATTCTGGAATATCTGGGCAACTCGTTGAATGGGGAAAGAACCTATATTTTTGAGCGCAACGAGCGGGGCAGGGATGATAATACCTACGAGTGGGTTGCGGAAGGCATTTCGAGGGAAAAAGAAAATTTGCAGGATATTCCTCCGGAAATCTGTGCACACTGGTATCGGATGTTTCAGGAGGGAAAGTTTATTGTCTTTAAGGATCTTGAGGAAATCAGGGAGAGCGATCCTTTACAATATGAGAATTTGAAGCGTCAGAACATTCATTCACTTGTGGTGGTTCCTTTGTATGATGATGGGAAAGTAATTGCTTTTTACGGTGTGGATAATCCGCCGCCTCCATCATTGGAGTATGCATCTAATATGCTTCAGATTATGGGACATTTTCTGGTGTCATGTATCAAAAGAAGGAATCTGATGAGTCTGTTGGAGAATATGAGCTATAAAGATCAGCTCACAAAACTCGGAAACCGTTTCGCAATGGAAAAATATATCAATGAGATAGATGCGGAAAAGAGCATAGGTGTTGTTTATTGCGATATCACGGGATTGAAACGTGTGAACGATTCAATGGGGCATGAGGCTGGGGATCAGTTGATTCTTCGTGCCTGCGACAGTCTGAAAAAAGCATTTGGAGAGTACGGTTTGTTCCGTATCGGTGGAGATGAACTGCTTGCGTTGTGTGCAGGAATTGAACATGCTGCATTGATGGAACGCATTGGGCTATTAAAAGAATGCATGAAACAAAATAATGTAAATATGGCAGTGGGAGAAATATGGCGTGAAAAATACCAGACAGGATTAGATACATTACTGCAGGAATCTGAAAAGAGAATGTATGCAGATAAAGAAGCATATTATAAAAGAACCGGAATCGATCGCAGAAAATAGCAGATATTCGGGTATTTCAAAAAGTTCTATCTTCGGATGGAACTTTTTCTTTGGCTCTTTTTATAAAAGAAAATAAAAATATAAAAAAAAGTACTTGACGAAAATGGAATGCTATGGTAATATTCTGTCTTGTCCACGGAATATAAATGTTTTAGAAATAAAAACAATTTATAAAAAAGTCTGAAAAAAATAAAATTAAAAAAGCTATTGACAGATAAAAATAACTGTGGTATAACAAATAAGTCGCTTGAACAGAGCGAAACAACAAAGAACATTGATAACTGAACAGTGAATAACCTTGAAAGATTCTAAAGCGAATAAATTCGCTCAGAAGAAATCGGAGATTTCTTCCGGGTTTTGAAATAATCAAGTTCGCGAGTAATAATTCAAGTCATCGAAAGATGAACGAACAGCTTTTAATAAAGCAAACCTTAAAACAGTAAATTGGAATTTATTTCTGATTTAAAAAGCCAGATATTCTGGTTTGGATAAAACTTTTAACATGAGAGTTTGATCCTGGC
>OKRR01001894.1_pt1 | contig 16896 bp, 16 predicted proteins | sample 1601211 | NCBI WGS metagenome assembly OKRR01 (sample SAMEA3541525, study PRJEB24748) | human gut metagenome | biome: human gut; feature: human-associated habitat; material: faeces | place: China | collected 2012
GTTCCCTATAAAAAGTAGGTGTCATTCCTGTCACCCTTTTATCCCCTTCAATACCGCGGCAATGACCGCATTGGCCGCAAAGGCCGCATAAAAGGCGGAGACAAATCCCAGGATGACCAGGGGCGGCAGTACGGCGGCGGCGCAGCTCACCGCCGCGCCGCCGACCCCCGCCACCCGGTATCCGGCCAGCGCGGACAAATTGATGGCGATGGCGCCCGGCGTCGACTGGGCCACAGCGGCCATACTCACCAATTCGTCCTCTGTGAAATACCGCTTCTGCTCCACAAAATAGCGGCGGATCATGGGCACGACCACATAACCGCCGCCAAACGTGAAGGTGCTGATGAACAGGTTGATGCCCAGCAGCCAGAGATAGGGCTTTTTAGATTCCAAAGACGCACTTCCTTTCCATTCCCTATCAATTATATGGCTGGATTACCAATCTGTAAAATGATATAATCACATCATATCCATTAATATAATTCATGTCAGGAGCGTGGAAGATGAACCTGCGGCATTTGGAGATACTGGAGGCCGTCGCACAGACCGGGACCTTCACCGGCGCGGCGCAAAAGCTCTATCTCACCCAGTCGGCGGTCTCTCACGCCGTCGCCGAGCTGGAACGGCAGGCGGGGACCGCGCTGTTCGACCGCCTGCCCAGAGGGGTGCGCCTGACCCCCGGCGGCGCCCTGCTGCTGGAGGAGTCCCAGGGGGTCCTGACCTCCTTCCGCGATTTGGAGGCCCGTATGGACCGCCTTGAGGAGCGCGCGCCTGTCAAGCTGGTGTCCAGCATCACCATCGCCTCCTTCTGGCTGCCCAAAATCCTGCGCAGCCTGCGGCTCCGGCTGCCGGACCTCCAGATACAGGTGCGGGTGGTCAGCGCGGCCCGGGCCATCGGACTGATGCGGAGGGGGGACGCGGACCTGGCCCTGATTGAGGGGGCCGAGCCTGCGGGGGCATTCCTCAGCGCGGCCTTTGGCTCCTACCGGCTGTGGGCCGCCTGCGCACCGGATTTTCAGCTGCCTGCACGGGCCTTGACGCCCCAGGAGCTGTGCGCCCTTCCCCTGCTGCTGCGCGAGACCGGCAGCGCGATCCGCGACAGGTTGGACAGCGCACTGTACCTGGCGAACCAGACGGCCCGGCCCGTGTGGGAGAGCGTCAATTCCGCGGCGCTGATCTCTGCCGCCGCGGCCGGCCTGGGGGTTACTGTGCTGCCGGACCTGCTGCTGTCGGAGCCGGTCGGCCGGGGACAGCTGCGTGTTGTGGCGCTGGAGGGCATATCCCTTGAAAATGAGGTGCTGGCCGTCCGCCATAAAAGCAAGGTACTCACACGCAGCCTGGCGGCGGTTTTAGAGGAAATCGGGGTCTCTCTATGAGCGGAAACACGGGAAGCCCGGTCACCTCAGCCCTTCGTTAAAGACGCTCCCTTATTAAGGGTCAGCCTCGGGCCGCGGGGGTCCACCATACCACGCCGCTGCGGTAGGCTGCGGCTGCCCGCCAGCAGCCGTCGGGTCCCCGGGTGAAGTGGCGGCACAGGATGGCCCTGGCGGTCTCCCCGTCCACCGCGCCGGGGGCGCAGCGGGCGCACTCCCCCCGCACCAGGGCGCCGGCGTCCGGGTAGGACAGCTCCTTCTCAAAGGGGAGCACCATCACATTGGCGTCAATGCCCATCTGGTAGAGCACCCCCACGAAGTAGATGTAGTCCTTCCACTCCCAGCTCACCGCTCCCCCCGCCGCGTCCAGTTCATGGAGCCAGGCGGGGGCCAGGCCGGTGTTCATGCCCGCCACGCACAGCTTGTCCGCCGCCCGGTCCATCCGCCGGAAGCAGTCGGCCAGATCCGCCTGCCGGTAGAAGCAGTTATAGCCGAAGACCAGATCGTACCGCCGCTCCGGCGTGAACTCCTCCCACTTGGCATGGAAGGCGGTGATATTGTCCCGGCCGCGCTCCGCCCCGGCCTGGAGGACGAAGTCCAGTACGTCCCGGGAGAGATCCACGCAGGCCACCTCCCGGCACAGCTCCGCCAGGGTCAGGGTATAGCTGCCCCAGCCGGGCCCCACCTCCAGGGCGGTCTCCACCCCGCGGGCCCGCAGCAGGGGGCGCAGGCGCTCCAGCACCTGGAGGGCGGAGGGCTCCGGGGCATAGGTCTTGCGTGTCATGAAGGCGTGCCAGAAGTCCCGCTCCGCCTGGTCGTCGGTCATCCGGGGGGAGGCGCTGGCCGCCACGTGCTCCGCCCACTGCCGGGCGAAGTCGGTCATGGGCACCCGCTCCCTCATGTCTCCCCGCCTCCCTCCCAGTGGGTGTAGGAGTAGAGCAGCTCCCTGGTGTAAGGGTGGACGGGGGCCTCCATCACCTGCTCCCGGCTGCCCACCTCCACCAGCCGCCCCCTCTGCATGACGCCGATGGTGTGGCTGATCCACCCCAGCAGCTCGATGTCGTGGGTGATGTAGAGGTACGTCAGCCCCAGCCGCTCCTGGAGCTCCCGCAGCAGATTCATGATGCTGGCCTGCACCGACACGTCCAGCATGGAGGTGGGCTCGTCCAGCAGCAGCACCTCCGGCTCCAGCAGCAGGGCCCGGCAGATCACCAGCCGCTGGCCCTCGCCCCCGCTGATCTGGTGGGGGTAGCGGGAGAGCAGGTAGTCGGGCAGGCCCACCTGCCCCAGCGCGGCCCGGATCTTCTCCATCCGCTCCTCCCGGCTCTCCCCCAGCCGGTGGATGGCCATGGCCTCCAGCAGACTGTCCCGGATGCGCATGGAGGGGTCCAGGGAGGCCTCCGGATTCTGGAAGATGATCTGCACCCGCCGGTGGTACGTCCGGCTCCCCTTCCGGTCCAGGCGTGCGATGTCCTCCCCCTCGAAGCGGATGCGCCCCCCGGAGGGCTTGAGGACGCGGGTGATCATGCGGGAGAGGGTGGTCTTGCCGCAGCCGCTGTTACCCACCAGCCCGAAGGTTTTCCCCCGCTCCAGGGCAAAGCTCACCCGGTCCACCGCCCGGACGGTATGGGTGCGAAACACGCCGCTGGAGAACGTCCGGCTGACCTCCTCCAGCTCCAGCACCTTATCATTCATAAAGAAAGCACCTCACCTTCCCGCCCGTGGGCAGCGCGACCTCCCCCGGTGCCTCCCGGCCGCAGCGCTCCATGGCCCTGGGGCAGCGGGGGTAGAAGGGGCAGCCGGTGTGCTCCAGCCGTCCGGGGTCCGGGGGCGGTATGGGCACCATGCCCCGGCTGGGCAGGGAGCGGATCAGGCCGTCGGTATAGGGGTGGCGGGGCCGCTCCATGACCTCCTCCGCCGTGCCCTGCTCGATGATCCGGCCCATGTAGAGTACCCGGATGTCGTCGCACAGCCGGCGGGCCAGGGCCAGATCGTGGGTGATGACGAGCATGCTACAGTGGTGCTCGGTGTAGATCTGGCGCAGGACGGAGTACACCTGGTTGCGGATCACTGCGTCCAGGCCCTTGGTGGGCTCGTCGGCGATCACCCACCCCGGCCGGCAGGCCAGCCCCAGGGCGGACACCAGCCGCTGGTTCATGCCGCCGCTCATCTGGAAGGAATACTGGTTCAGGATGCGCTCCGGCTCCTCGAAGCCGAAGCGGCGGAGCAGCTCGGCGGCCTGGGCCTCCGCCTCCCTCCGCTTCCAGCGCCCGTGGGTGGTGATGGCCTCGGTGAGCTGGCGGCGGAGCTTCATCACTGGGTCCAGGGAGGCGCCGGGGTTCTGGGGGATGAGGCCGATGGCCGCCCCCCGCAGCCTGCGCAGCCGCCGCAGGGGCATGGAGTAGAGCTCGTCTTCTCCGAAGAAGCACTTCCCCGTCACCCGGGCCGTATTGGGCAGCAGGCGTAGCAGGGACATGCCCATGACGCTCTTGCCGCTGCCGCTCTCCCCGATGACGCCAGAGATACGCCCCGCCCGGAAGGTGGTGGACAGGTCGTTGACCGCGTACACCGGTCCCTGGGCGGTGTCGAAGCATACCGACAGGTGCTGAATTTCAATGTCCGGTACCATGCTCACAGCTCCTTCACCGCGTCCTGCTTCACGTCCAGCCGGTCCCGCAGCAGATCGCCCAGCAGGTTGATGGACAGGGTCAGCAGGATAATGCAGATGCCCGGCACCCACAGCAGATGGGGGGCGCTGCGGAAGTACCGGCGGGCGGTGCCGCTGACCATCTCCCCCCAGTCGGGGGTGGGGGGCTCGATGCCCAGGCCCAGATAGCTCAGGCCCGCCACCGACAGCACCACCCGCCCCACCCGGGTGGTGAACTGGAGGATCACGTTGGTGTGGATGTTGGGCAGCACGTGGCGGAGGACGATGCGCAGGTGCCCCGCCCCCAGGCAGCGCATGCCCTCGACGTACATCTCGCTCTTGACCTTCATGACCTCCCCCCGCACCAGGCGGGAAAAGCCCACCCACGAGGTGATGACCAGGGCCAGGATGATGCTCCGGGTGCCCCGCTCCAGGACGCCCACCAGGGCGATCATCAGCACCATGCCGGGCAGGCCCTGGAACACGTTGGAGACGGCGGTGATCACGCCGTCCACAATCCCCCCGCAGTAGCCGGCGGCCACGCCGATCACCAGCCCCACGGCCATGGAGCAGGCCGTGGCCACCACCGCCAGCAGCAGAGAGGCCCGGCCGCCGTAGATCACCCGGCTGAGCACATCCCGCCCCAGGGCGTCGGTGCCCAGGGGATGGGCCCGGCAGGGGTCCAGCAGGCGCAGCTCCATGTTCACCTCCAGGGGATCATAGGGGGCCAGCCAGGGGGCGAAGATGGTCATGAGGACAATGGCCCCCAGGATGGCGCACACGAGGGCCAGCTTGATGTTCTGTTTCCGGCGTCTTGTCATGCCTCTCCCCCCTGCAGGCGAATTTTCGGGTTGACCGCAATGTAGAGCAGGTCGATGGCCAGCGTAACCAGCACGAAGGTGGTGCCGGTGATGAGCACATAGCCCTGGATCACGGGGTAGTCCCGGTTCTGGATGGCGGAGAGGACATAGCTGCCCAGGCCGGGGATGGCAAAGATGTTCTCGATGATGGTGCTCCCGCCCAGGATACCGCCGAAGTAGTTGCCGATGAGGGTGATGATGGGCACCAGGGAGTTGCGGAAGGCGTGCCCCACCATCACCGCCCGCTGGGACAGGCCCTTGGCGTTGGCCACCACGATGTACTGCTCCCCCAGTTGGGCCAGGATGTTGCCCCGGGTGAAGCGGGAGGTGGAGCCCACGTTGGCGGCGGAGAGAGCCACGGCGGGCAGCACCAGGGAGGCCAGCCCCCGGTCCAGGCCGCTGGTGGGCAGCAGGTGAAGCCACTCGGCGAACACCGTGATGAGAAACAGGGCCAGCCAGAAGCCGGGCACCGACAGCAGCAGGGTGGACAGCCCCTTGAGCACCGTATCCAGCCATGTGCCGTGGCAGGCCGCCATGAGCACGCCGCCTCCCACGCCGAACACCACCGCCGCCAGCATGGCGGCCAGGGAGACCTTGAGGGTGATGGGCAGCCGGGTCATCAGCTCCTGGGCGATGTCCTTGTTGCCGATGTAGGAGCGGCCCAGATCCCCCCGGAGGGCGTCCCCCAGCCAGTCCAGGTACTGCACCGGCAGGGGCCGGTCCAGGCCCAGCTCGGCGCGCATGTCCGCCCGGTCCTCCTCCGTGGGGAATTCAATGCCGATGCGGAACAGCGCGTCGTCCACCGGGTCGCCGGGGGCGATGCGCCCCAGCAGGAAGGCCGCCAAGGAGATGCCCAGCAGCACCGGGATGAGCACCAGCAGCCTGCGGCCGATATACTTGAGAATTGCCATGATCCACCGCCTTCGGAGACAGAATACAAACGGAAAATAAGCCCCTGCCTCGCGGGGGCTTCAGCCTGTCGAAAAAGTCTTTTCGACAGGCTGCTGAACTTTTTGAAACTTAAAAAAGTTTCAAAAAGTTGTTTGATCCGACGCGAAAGGGAACCCTGACGGTTCCCTTTCACACTATCCTTCCCTCCGAATCCTTTGGCTGGAGGGTTCATCCACAGCCTCAAGCCCCCGCCTCGCGGGGGCTTATTTTCACATACGGTTCTTACCCGGCCCAGCAGACCTGGGTGAAGCCGGTCAGGCCGTACACCGTGGCCTGATAGCCGGTGATGTCGCTGGAGGAGGCCACCACCTCCTGGGAGTACAGCACGGGGATGTTGGGGAAGTCCACGGCGGAAATCTCCTGGAGCTCCGTGTAGATCTCGGTCAGGCGGCCGGCGTCCAGGCAGGTAGCCGCCTCCTCGATCAGCTCGTCCACGTGGTCATTGTGGTAGCCCAGGCCGTAGCTGATGTTGGTGCCGCCCTCGGTGTACATAAAGCCCTTGAACAGGGAGAAGGGGTTGGCGGAGGGCAGGCCCTGGATCTTGAGGCACAGGTTGTAGTTGCCCGCCTCCATCTCCTCCTTGCAGGGGCCCCAGTCCATCTGCTGGATGCTGACCTTGATGTGAGTGCCCTCGATGTTCTCCAGCAGGGACTGGATGTACTCGGCCTCCTCCTGGTAGGGATAGCGGTTGGCGTCCACGCCGGGCAGCAGGAACAGCAGCTCCACCTCCTGGTCTCCCACCACCTCGCGGATCAGCTCGGCGCCCCGCTCCGGGTCGTGCTGCACGGGCTGCTCGCGGTAGAAGGCGGAGGTGTAGTTCAGGAAGCCGCCGGCGGCGAGGCCGTAGCCGTTGTAGAAGCTGTCGATGATGGTCTGGCGGTCCAGCAGCAGGGACAGGCCCTCCCGCATGCGCACGTCGTTGAAGGGGAAGGCGCCGCCGTTGACGTTGAGGAAGTGGGTGATGCCGGAGTCGCCCACCGACACGTTGTAGGCCGGATCGCCGTCGATCTCCGCGGCCTGGGAGGGGGAGATGGCGCCCAGATCGCACAGGCCCTGGACCTCGCCGGCCCGCAGGGCGGTGTAGCGGGTCTCGGCGTCGGGGATGACCTTGAAGCGGAAGGTCTTGGCGATGCCGGGGGTGCCCCAGTAGCTGTCGTTGCGCTCGATGACGCAGTACTGGCCCAGCACGTTCTCGGTCACCACGTAGGGGCCGGTGCCGATGGGGAAGCCGGCGAAGGTGCCGTCCTCGGCGAAGCAGGAGGGCTCGAAGATGGCGGAGCCGTAGTTGACCATGGTGTAGTCCAGCAGGGGCTGGCCCTCGGAGAGCGTGAGCACCACGGTGTAATCGTCGGTCTTCTCGTAGGAGACCAGGCCGGGGTAGATGGTGTCGATGTTCATGCCGTAGAAGGAGGACTCGAAGGGCCCCTTCTTCATGCGGTCGAAGTTGGCCAGCACGCTGTCGGCGTTGAAGGGAGTACCGTTGGAGAAGGTGACTCCCTCCCGCAGATGGAAGGTCCACACGGTGGAGTCCTCGTTGTGCTCCCACTCGGTGGCCAGGGCGGGGGCGGGCTTGCCGCTCTCGTCCTTGGTGATCAGGGGCTCCCACACGCCCAGGGACATGGAGGCGTAGTAGGCGTCCTGCTCGCCAGGGCACTGGTCGCGGGAGGCGGCAAAGACGATCTCGCGGGTCTGGTCCACGGCGGCAGGGGTTTCGCTGCCCGCCGGAGCGGAGGTCTGGGCATCCGGCGCGGGCGCGCCGCCGCAGCCCGACAAGGCCAGGGACAGGGCGCAGGCAACGGCAAGCAGCAGAGACAGGGTGCGCTTTTTCATGTTCATGCTCCTCTCAAATTGACTGACGCATGAATCCATGCACAAAAAAACTCCCCCCTATTTTCCAGAGAGGAGCCGCAATCGGATGACAGGCCGGCAGACCGGCGCTGCACAGCTTTCCCCACCGAAAGAACGTGCACACACCGCAGGCGGCTGGTCTCCTGGCTTGGACTCATCCTCACGCCCGCCTTCCCATCCGGCGTACCGGACAGTGACATATCTGGGCGCTTGTCATCCTTACAGTAGAGAGGGCTGCCGCGGATTCTCACCGCATTCCCAATGAAAGCAATCGCTACCGTCTGCTGATTCACTTGTCGGCGTTCATTATAGCCGCGCGCCCCCCGCCTGTCAAGATGGCGGAGGCAGAATATCACAATTTTCTCTCCTATCCCAGCCATAAGTTCCAAATTACGGTTGACAGAAAGGCGGGTTTTTTATATAATATCGTATACAATCGAAAGGTCAGGTTATGCCGGGTGTAGCAAACCTGCCGTACTCCACTTCCGGGCGGGAGTGGGTTTGACTTCAGATGCGTGGAGAGCATCTTGAGGCGTTTTTGTGCGCTTCAAGATGCTCTTTTTTGTAAAACGGGAGGACAGGCGTATGGGTGTGACCAGGATGGGCAAGACCACCATTTTCCTGGCTGATGACGATGAGGGCGTCCGCCGTACCTTGCGCACTTTTTTTGAGGGGCTCCCCGGATATCGGGTGGTGGGCGAGGCCTGTGACGGGATGGAGGCGGTGGAGGGCTGCCGGGCGTCGGCCCCTGACGTGGCGCTGCTGGACATCCAGATGCCGCTGCTGGACGGCGTGAGCGTGGCCAGACAGGTTCTGGCGGACCGGGCCGCCAAATGTGTCATTATCCTGACGGCGTTCAGCGACCGGGAGCACATCGAGCGCGTACAGGCGTGCGGGGCGGCGGGGTACCTCACCAAGCCTTTTGAGGCGGAGAAGATTCTGCCTACCATCGAGCTGTGTATTGCGCGCAGCAAGGAGTACTACCTGCTGAACAAGGAGTATCAGCACCTGAGCCGGCGCTGTCAGAACCGGGAGCCCATCGATCAGGCCAAGCTCCTGCTGATGGAGACCAGGGGGATGCGCGAGGACGAGGCCTACCAGTACATTCGGGAGCTCAGCCGCCGCAAGGGCATGTCTATGGCCCGGGTCGCCAGCTATTTGCTGGCCCAGCAGGAGGAGCGGCATGATTAGCGCCACGCGGATGCTCTGTCAGAAATACACGGATCTCACGGACGCGGAGATCTCCTACCTGGAATCCTATGGCGCCCTGCTCCCCGCCCTGGCCAACGCCGAGCAGGCGGATGTCTTCATCGACTGCCGGACCGTCAGCGGGCGCTCTGCCATCGTGGTCTGTGAGGCAAAGCCCCAAACCGTCCCCTCCAACTACCGCAGCTCCATCCTGGGCATGCTGATCCACTGGCGGGACGAGCCGGCGGTGGACCGCTCCTTCCGTCTGGCGGTTGCCACCTCCGGGGTGCGGGCGGTCTCCATGCCGGAGGACCGCCGGATCGTCCAGTCGGTGGAACCCCTCTTTTATGAGGGGCGGCTGATCGGCGTCCTCATCTATGAGCGGCCCGCTCTGGCCGCCGAGGAGCCGCCGCCCGCTGGGGAGCGGGAGGCGGAGCAGGCGTCCGGGGCTCTGGACTGGGCTGCGGTATCCCCCTGTCTGGACGACGCCGTTCTTTTCCTGGATGAGGAGGACCGGGTCTGCGGCTTCAACCCGGCGGCCACAGCCCTCTACCGCCGGATGGGTTACATCGGCACTCTGGCCGGGATGCCCGTCAACAACATTCAGCCCGCCGCCCTCAGCGAGTGCGACCAGGACAGGCACGAGACGGCCCTGGCCAACCGGGTACTCCAGTACCAGCGCCTCCCTCTCTCCTCCGGGCAGGCCCGGGCGGCGCTCATCATCCACGACCTCACCCGCCAGCGGCAGCTGGAGGAGGAGCTGGCCCTGCAGCGGACGGCACTTCAGGAGCTGCGGCACCGCATGAAAAACAACCTTCAGATGCTCGCCAACCTCACCCGGAGCCGGGGCTGTGATCCGGCCGAGTCCCCACCGGTGCAGACCGCCCTTCTGGATACGGCCAACCGGCTACTCTCCCTGGCCGCCACGCTGGACGGCATCGTACAGGTCTCCCGGGAGAAGGTCTCCCTCCTTCAGATTCTGGAGCAGATCCGCCGGTACATGCTCCAGACCCTTCTGCCCTCCGCCCGCCGTGTCACCATCCACGTGGGCGGCGAGGACGTCATTGTGTCCGCGGACTGCGCCTCCTCGGTGGCCCTGGTGGTCAACGAGCTGGTGCAGAACGCCCTGAAATACGCCTTTCCCTCCGGCCAGGCGGGAAGGATCGGCATCGAGCTCCACAGCGGGCGCCCCCTCTGCCAGCTCACCGTCTGGGACAACGGCGTGGGCTTCCAGGCGGACCGCCCTCGCCCCGGAGGCGCCGGTCTGGAGCTGGCCTCCACGATCGTGCGGGAGAAGCTCACCGGCGAGTGGAGCTTGGAGAGCGGCCCCGGCGGGACGCGGATCTCCTTCGACTTTCTGGAGCAGTAAAACCAAATCGTGCGCCGACCTGAGGCTATGGCGGCGCGTACAAGAGCACGGGCGATGCAGCCCAGGGACAGCGCAGGCGCTGCCCCTGGGCTGTTTTGCATAAACAGCCAAATTTGACAAGCTTGAAACGGGCGCCGAGGGGGCGTCCGGCGCAAAGGAGAGGTGCAGCAGAATGAAATTGAAAACCACACTGAACGGCCAGACCTTCGCCTTCCGCGACATCAGGGATGTCCTGGCCAAGGCCAACGAGCCCAAGGCCGCCGACCGGCTTCAGGGCGTGGCCGCCGAAACCGTGACGGAGCGGGTGGCGGCCAAAGTCGTCCTGTCCGAGCTGACGGTGGGCGAGCTGACCGAGAACCCCACCGTCCCCTATGAAAAGGACGAGGTGACCCGGGTCAATCTCGACGGACTCAACCAGCCCACCTACCAGCGCTTCAAGGGCATGACCATCGGCGAGCTGCGGGAGTGGATTCTGGACCACAAAACTACGGGGGACGACCTGGTACGCAGCTGCCGGGCCTTCACCGGCGAGGTAGCGGCGGCCGTGGCCAAGCTCATGTCCGCCATGGATCTGGTCTACGGCGCCAGCAAAATTCACCACATCACCCGCTGCAACACCACCATCGGCCAGCCGGGCGTGCTGGCCTTCCGCAACCAGCCCAACAGCCCCACCGACGACCCCGAGGAGATCCTGATTCAGATGATGGAGGGCGTCTCCTACGGCTGCGGCGACGCCTGCATGGGTATCAACCCTGTGGAAAACAATGTGGAGAGCACCCGGCGTATCGCGGATGCGGTCTACAGCTTTATCTGCCGCAACGACATCCCCACCCAACTGGTGGTTCTCTCCCACATGACCACCCAGATGGATGCCATTCGGAAGGGCGCGCCTTTGAGCATGATTTTCCAGTCCATCGCCGGCACAGAGGCCGCCAACAACGACTTCGGCGTGAGCCGCCAGCTCTGTACGGAGGCCTATGAACTGGCCTGCCAGCACGCCCTGAGCACCGGCCCCAACCTGCTCTATTTTGAGACCGGCCAGGGCTCCGAGGTGTCCATCGGCGCCGACTGCGGGGTGGACGAGATGACCCTGGAGGCCCGTACCTACGGCTTTGGCCGCTTTTTCCGCCCCTTCATGGTGAACAACGTGTCCGGCTTCATCGGGCCGGAAACCCTCTACGACGGCAAGGAGATGATCCGGGCCAGCCTGGAGGATCACTTCATGGGCAAGCTGATGGGCCTGCCCATGGGCATGGCCCCCTGCTACACCAACCACACCTCCATTACCCAGGACGAGCAGGAGATGGCCACCATGCTGCTCAACGCCGCGGGGGCCAACTACTACATCGGGGTGCCGGTCAACGACGATATCATGCTCTCCTACCAGGACACCAGCTACCACGACAACGCTACCCTGCGGGAGCTCTCCGGCCGTCTGCCCGCGCCGGAGTTCCACCAGTGGATGATGAAGCGGGGCCTGATTGACGAAAAGGGTGTCCTGACCGAGCTGGCCGGCGACGCCTCCATTTTCCTACAGTGAGAGGGAGGGAACTGACATGAATGAAACCCAACTGAGAGAGCTCATCCTGAAAGCCATCTCCGAGGTAGTGGGCGATACCGCCGGCGCGCAGTCCGCCGCTCCCGTCCCCCCGGCCTCCGGCGCGGTGGAGAGCGGAGAGGTCCGCGACCTGTCCGCCGTAGATTTCCACCAGATTATCGACGTGCCCACCCCCGCCAACCCGGAGGAGTTCCGCCGCATGCGCTCCAAAACGGTGGCCCGCATCGGCGTGTGGCGAGCCGGGCCCCGTTGCCGCACCAACACCTACCTGCGGTTCCGGGCGGATCACGCGGCCGCCATGGACGCCGTGTTTACCGACGTACCGGAGCGTCTGCTGGAAGAGATGGGCCTGTTCACCGTGCAGACCCTCTGTGAGACCAAGGACATGTACCTCACCCGGCCGGATCTGGGCCGCCGCTTCTCTCAGGAGACTCTGGCCGAGCTCCAGCAGCGCTGCAAGCGCAATCCCGACGTGCAGCTCGTGGTGTCCGACGGCCTGTCCAGCACCTCAGTGTCCGCCAACCTCCGGGACATCCTGCCCGCCATCCTTCAAGGGCTGAGCAGCACGGGGGTCAGTGTGGGCACCCCCTTCTTCATCAAGTACGGCCGTGTGGGAGCCATGGATGCCGTCACCGAGGCCCTGGGCTCCAAGGTCACCGTGATCCTCCTGGGCGAGCGCCCCGGCCTGGCTACCGGCGAGTCCATGAGCGCCTACATGACCTACGGCGGCTATGTGGGCATCCCTGAGGCCAGCCGCACCGTAGTCTCCAACATCCACCGCGGCGGCACCAACCCTGCCGAGGCGGGCGCGTTCATTGCCGAGCTGTGCGGGCGCATGCTGAAGGAGAAGGCCTCCGGCCTGGCTCTCAAACTGTAAACGCGGCCCGGCCGGAATCTGCGGCTCCTCTTCCGGCGGGCTCGGCATCGCACTGGGGGGCTCTCCAGCCAATTCCTAAACATGGGAATTGACCCTGCTGCGATTCACCTTTTGTCTCTCAGCATGCCATTTCTGCCCCAAAGGACTCCTTCAATCCGAATATTCTGAATATTTTCTACGCTTATCTGTAATGCTGTTCAGGTACAGGCCATCCGCTCACCTTTCGCACACTCCCTGCACGAAGTAAAGACTCCATCACCCGCAGCTTCCACAGCCCTCCCCCCGTTACAGGTCGTCCTAAGGGACATATATGGAACAAAAGCTCCGCCGTTTCCACAGGAAACCGGCGGAGCTTTTGTTTTGCAGCTTCTGCCGTGGGAAGGGGCAGGTGCATCACTGTGCACCGCTCCTCTATCACACAGTGAATCTGTATTCGGCAAATGGAACCGTTCTATCCATCTGCGGGCAGCCCCTGCCATCGGAGCCTCTCAACCAGAGAAATCTGTCCCTTTACAAGGGCGGATTTCACTTCAGGCCCAAAATAGCACGAGCCTCCTCCGGGGTAGCCAGTACCCTGCCGAACTCGGCGGCCACCCGCTTCACCCGGCCGATAAACTGCTGGCTGCCCTGGGCCAATGCTCATGGTTAATAAAGAAGCACAACAAAACAGGACAAGGACAGCCAGCCCCACCGCTATTCCGTACAGCAAACGCAGCCATAAAAATTTGGAGCAGTAACAAAAAATGTTATTGCTCCAAATTTTTGTACAGTTTTGTGATCGTGTTGTAACTTTACTGTGAACTCTATTGATAAATCATAATCATTGTTATATAATAAGCGTAATATAACAATGATTACAGAATGAGAGGAACGCTATGCCACCAAAAGCTAAAATATCAAAAGAAATGATTGTCAATGCCGCATTGGAAATTGCTCGGCTGACAGGTGCAGAAAACATCAATGCTCGTACAGTATCTCAAAAATTAAATTGCTCTACCCAACCAATCATGTACCACTTCAAAACGATAGAGGATTTGAAGAAGGCTACCTATCAGAAAGCGGATGAATATCACACCACATATCTCAGCCGCATCGAGGGAGATAACCCTATGTTGGGAATCGGAATGGCTTATATTCGCTTTGCGGCAGACGAGCCTTTGCTGTTTCGCTTCTTGTTTCAATCCAACAGCTTTTCAGGAAAAAGCATTGTGGAACTGATCAATGATGAAGCACTTGAACCAATACTGACTATTTTTTCGCAGGGCATCCAGATAGATATGATTAAAACGAAGGAGATTTTCCGGATTCTGTTTTTGTTTGTCCATGGTTATGCCAGTATGTTAGCGAATAACACGATTTCATTCGATGAAAAAAGTATTGCAAACGACTTGGAATTAGTCTTGGACGGAGCAATTTGTATGAAGCAGGAGGGAGCAAAATGAAGCATCTGTATAAAAAAAGTGAGTTGACATTTTCTTTGGTTTTAGTTGGCTTGTATGTAGCGCTTTTCAGTATCGCAGGCAACCTGTCTCGTTCTATTGGAATAGAAAAAATACTGACAGCGCCATTATCTGTTTTATTTGTTGCGGTTCTGTATGTATGGATTCATAAGAACGGGTTGCTCAAAAAATATGGGCTGTGTGCGTTTGACGGCAAGGCAAAAGACTATTTCTATTTTATACCGTTGTTCGTAATCGGAAGCTGTAATCTTTGGAACGGTGTCCAGCTAAACTGTTCGCCGATGGAAACGGCTTTATATGTATTGAGTATGCTTTGCGTTGGCTTTATCGAAGAGCTGATATTCAGAGGTTTCCTGTTCAAAGCTATGGCAAAAGACGGAATCAAATCTGCAATTATTGTATCAAGTATAACATTTGGATTGGGTCACATCATCAATCTTGTTAATGGTGCAGAATTATTACCTACATTCCTGCAAATTATCTATGCAACGGCAATCGGTTTTCTTTTTACTATGCTGTTTCATAAGGGGAAATGTTTGTGGCCTTGTATTATCACACACAGCGTAGTAAATTCGCTAAGTGTCATCGGCGTGGAAAGCACCACAACAGAAAAAATCATTTCTGCGGTGATATTGACAGCCGTTTCTTTGGGGTACACTGCACTGATCTATAAAAATAAAAAACATTGCAAAACATAATACATATGAGTGCCGGACGGGAACGGCAAAAAATTTTACACTTCTATTGCTTCTTTATCTAACACAACCAAATACCCCCTTATTGTAATAGACATTGTCCTCCAGACCGACCCGGATATTACCGCCCATCGCCAAGGCGGCCAGGGTAATCTCATTTGCACCCCGGCCGATTCCAAAGGTACTCCAGGTACAGTTCTCAGGCAGGTGGTTGACCAGGTAAACCAAGCTCTCCGTGGTGGCCTCCATGCCGCCCGGCGTGCCGAGGCAGAGCTGGAAATGGGCCGGTGCATCGAGGACGCCCGTTTTCAAATAGTGCTTTGCGGTGTTGAGCATGCCCATGTCGAAGACCTCAATCTCCGGCTTGACTCCGGCGGCGCGCATCTCCTGGCCGCACAGTTCCAGGAACTTGGGTTCGTTCATAAATACCACACTGTGAAGCCAGTTCATCGTACCCGCGTCAAAAGACGCCATCTCGGGTCTGAGCTCCCGGAAGGGGCGGATACGCTCCTCCCAGGAGAACCCCTGTCCTCCGGAGGAGGTCAGGTTGAGCAGCACCGGGCAGCCAGTGGCGCGGATCAGGCCCACCGCCTCTTCAAATTTGTCAAAGCGCATGCTTCCCGCGTCGTTGTCGTCCCTGACACGTATATGTACCATGGCGGCCCCTGCCTCGTAGCAGCGCAGCGCTGCCTCGGCAATCTCCTTTGGCTGAGTCGGAAGATAAGGGTTATCCTGCTTGGTGGTGACCGCGCCGGTGAGGGCGGCGGTGACAATCACCTTATTGCTGTCATTCAAACGCCTGGTTGTGGTCATGCGGTTTCCCTCTTTCTAATCCAAGTTTTCAATTACCACTGCCGTCCCCATGACGCCGGCGCAGGGGGGCAAGCCGTACCGCAGCCCGCGGCTCCTTAGCTCATACAGCAGTGTAATCACAATTCGGGAACCGGTGGCGTCCACCGGGTGCCCCAGGGAGATTCCCCGCCGTTGACGTTCAGGCCATTAGAGCCGGCCCAGCGCGCGGGACACCTGAATCAGACCGCGGGTCAACGTCTCATTGGATGCTTTGACCTGCCCGGGACTCCAGAGCTGGAAGCCCTCTCCCGTTTTAAAGCCCAGTTTTCCCTCGTCCATGAGCTGTACCATCAGCTTGGAGGGCTCGGCGGAGCTCTCAATGTGGGGAAATAAGTACTTGTGAATGGAGTAGGTGAGGTCCAGCCCTCCGCGGTCGATCACCTCCATGGGGCCAGAGACCCCCAGGCGCATACCGAATCCGTACTTGATGGCGTCGTCCACATCCCCGGCTTCGGCGATCCCATTTTCCACGATAGAGATCGCTTCGCGGAAAAGCGCGTGCTGCATCCGGTTGGCCAGGAAGCCCGGTACATCCTTTTTGACGAGGACGGGCTTTTTGCCCGCCTCCTCCATTAGCTGAAATACGGCGGCCACCGTCTCCTCGGAGACATATTTGGTACGGATCACCTCCACCAACGGCACGAGGTAGGCGGGATTCCAGAAATGGGTACCGATGATGCGCTCCTTATGGACGGCCTTCCCGGCAATCTCCGTCACGCTGATGGCAGACGTATTGGTGGTCAGGACCGTCGAGAGGGGGCAGAGGGCGTCCAGCTTCTGAAAGTAGTCCTGTTTGACTGCCAGATCCTCCACAATGCACTCAATGACAACATCGGCAAACGCCGCAGCCTCCTCAAGAGACTCGGTCCAACTGACCCGGTCCAGGATGGCGGGGATCGCCCCGCCATCCTGCACTCCTTCCTCCCGGAGGATATTCAGATTGGCCTCCATGGTCTCTCTGGGCCGGGCGCGCACCTTATCGTCATACACATAGATGAGTTTTACCTCATGGCCAGCCTGAGCAAACATCTGTGCAATGCCGATTCCCATGGTGCCGGCACCCAGAAGCGCAATTTTCTTCTTGTCTGCCATCATGGCCTCCAATTACCTTTCTGTTCGGCTGCGGATCAATATACGCCGTATTTATACACCCGGTCGGGAACATCCTTATTGATATGGTCCTCGTCGGTGATGGCCACGGCGCGGACGATGGTGCCG
>OKRR01001908.1_pt1 | contig 16803 bp, 15 predicted proteins | sample 1601211 | NCBI WGS metagenome assembly OKRR01 (sample SAMEA3541525, study PRJEB24748) | human gut metagenome | biome: human gut; feature: human-associated habitat; material: faeces | place: China | collected 2012
GTTAAGCTTTCGGCTATATCCTCAAAGGTCTCGTTTGCTTCCTCATCCACCGGTTCCCAGCGTTCTCTTGACCAGATTTCCACATGGTTGGCAGCACCGATTACCATACATTCCTTTATCAGCTCTGCCAGCTTCACCAGGGGAGAGGGAATCAATACACGACCCTGTGCGTCAATTTCACATTCAGCGGCTTTGCTTGTCATCATACGGACAAACATACGGGCATCCTTCTTGGTAGAAGGCAGCTTCATGAGCTGTTCATAAATGGTCTCCCATTGCTCTTTTGTGTAAACAGCCAGACAGCCGTCCAGCCCGCGTGTGATAATGACATGCTCTCCCAGCTCCTCACGGAATTTTGCGGGAATGATGATACGCCCTTTTTTATCAATATTGTGTGCGTATTCACCCATGAACATGTCCTTCTCCTCCACTATCCGCCACTTTTTGCTACTTTATACCACCATTATACCCTCTGACTATGATTTTGTACATAAAGAATTAAAAAAATTAAGGATTTTATACTGCCTGTTTCGACGATTTTTCCTACATTTTCCAATAATGTGACGTTCATGGAAGCAATACCTCTTACACTGCCGGTTACACTCATAATTATCAATCGTAAAACGTAAAAAAAGACACGACATCACATGAATAGGTGATGCTGTGCCTGATTTTCACAAACATACATGGGTAAGAAAGAGCCTTGATTCAAAGCATCAGGGCATGTACTTCCCTGCAGAAGCTTTTCGTGATTTATTGGTTATTTCTGTTATAAATGCCGTTTTTTCCTGTGTATAGGCATCCCGGTCTCTGCGATATTTCCGCGCCAGCTTCTTTTTCAGATTTGCATATTGGCAGCATGCATCCTCATGCGTAAGCAGATAATCGCGGAAATAGAGCTCATCCCAGTCATGAGAATAGCGCACATGCAGATGGAATACCTGTTCTGCAAAGCCCAAAACAGTATATCCCTTATGAAAGCAGAGAATCTCCCCCTGAGCATCCCTTCGCCTGGACATCAGCCCCCAGCCGTTTTCCATAAGTGTTTGTATAAGCGCCTGCGGATATCGGGTATCTGTTTCCAAAAGAATATCTACACAGGGCTTTGCCTCCAGGCCGGGTACTGCAGTACTTCCAATATGGGAAATGCGAACGATCTGATCCTTTAAAAGTGTCTGTAGGCACTGACACTGTGTATCATACCAATCCTTATACCTGGCAGAATACGGTCTGATCACTATGGGAAACAGCTGCCAGAGCTGTTGCAGTGACATCCTCTGCAATTCCTGTGCATCTGGTTCTAACGCTGTTTTAAAAGCATCTCGTTTCAAAAGGTACAGCCGGTTTTGTTCATCATCCGAAAGCCTCTGAAACCCCAGAAGCTCAAGATTTTCAATGAAAAGAGGCTCTTTCCGTTCCGGTTCCATGAAAGCATTCTTCATATCCCAGCGATGAAATATATAAAACAGCAGCATCGACAGCTGCCAAGGCACGGAACCGGGCCCGCGACTTCTTGATCTCGTCGTAGGCCTCGGCCACCGCCTCCTCGGTGCGGCGCAGGGCATCCTCGCAGTAGTCGTTGGCCGCCTTCCGCAGGTCGCGGCTACGCTCCTCCGCAGTACGCATCAGCTCGTTTGCCTTCTGTTTGGTCTGGGCCAGCAGCTCGTCCTCCGACACCATTTGGCGTGCCTTCTCCTCCGCCTGCTTGCGGATGAGCTCCCCCTCCCGCTTGGCGGAGGCGATATACTCCGTCCGGGCAGCGATGAGTTTCTTGGCCTCGGCCAGCTCCATGGGGAACTGAGCCCGGATCTCGTCCAGCAGATCCAGGGCCTTGTCCCGTTCCAGAATGCACTTGTCACTGCTCAGGGGCATGCTCTTGGCCTCGTCGATCATCTCAAAGAGCATATCCAGTAATTCTTCCACGCCGGTGGCCATCAGCCATCCCTCCTGCTGTCCATTTTTCGTTGTACGTCCCCGATGATCTCCCGGGGTACAAAGTCAGAGAGCTCCGCCCCATAGCGGGCCATCTCTTTGACCATGCTGGAGCTCACATAGGTGTATTTTGCGCTGGAGGGCAGGAACATGGTCTCCAGCCGGGGATTCAGCTTGCGGTTGATGAGCGCCATCTGCAGCTCGTTCTCGTAGTCGGATACCGCCCGCAGGCCCTTCACCAGAGTGCAGGCCCGCTTCTGGCGGGCGTACTCGGCAATGAGGGTGGAGGAACAGTCCGCCTCCACGTTAGGCAGCTTGGCCACCACCCGGCGGATGAGCTCCACCCGCTCCTCCGGGGTAAACAGTCCCCGGTTGACTTTCTCCGAGTTGACCATGACGCACACGATCAGCTTGTCAAAGCACACGGCGGCCCGCTTGATGATGTTCAGGTGTCCCAGAGTGATGGGGTCGAAGCTGCCGGGATAGATGGCGGTCTTCATGTGGGCTTCACATCCTTAACTGTCGCACAGCCCGTCAGACCGCACGGTGGTACAGCGTGATCTTGATCTTGCCGTAGCGGTAATCCCGCCCCTTGGCATAGGGGGCGGCCAGCTCCGGAAGGGCGCTCTCCGCCGCACTTTCGCAGACTATTATACCATTTTCCGTCATAATGTCAATCTTGGCGATGGCCTCCAGGGCCTTTTCCAGCATCCCGGCGCCGTAGGGCGGGTCCAGGAACACCAGGTCGAATTTCTCCCGGCAGCCGGTGAGGAAGGCCAGGTAGTCCCCCTGCACCACCTTCCCCTGCTCCTCTAGCTTGGTGCGGGCCAGGTTGGCCCGGATGACCGCGGCGGCCTCCTTCCGCACGTCCACAAAGGTGCAGGACGCCGCGCCCCGGGACAGGGCCTCGATGCCCATCTGGCCAGTACCGCCGAAGAGATCCAGCACTCGCCGGCCCTCTACGTCAAACTGCACGATGTTGAAGACCGACTCCTTCACCTTGTCGGTGGTGGGCCGGGTCTCCAGCCCGGGCAACTCTTTGAGCCGCATCCCCCGGGCCGTTCCGGTAATCACTCGCATGATGGTTCCTCCCCTTTCTGATGGAAAAAGTCATAGACCGCCCGGGCGGTGTTTTTGGGCACTGCATCCTCCAGCTCCGCCAGGGTGGCCGATTTGATATTTTTGATGCTCTTAAACGCCTTGAGCAGCTCAGCCCGCCGCTTCTCCCCCACGCCGGGGATCTGGTCGAGCACCGAGCCGCGCACCCGCTGGTTCTGCTGCTGGCGGTGGAACTCGATGGCAAAGCGGTGGGTCTCCTCCTGGATCTGGCCGATGAGGGAGAAGATGGCCTGGTTTCCCTGGATGCCGATCTCCTTTCCCTCGGGGGTGACCAGGGCGCGGGTGCGGTGGCGGTCGTCCTTCACCATGCCGAAGATGGGAATACGCAGGCCCAGGCTCTCCAGCACCCGCACCGCCACGTTGGCGTGGTTGACGCCGCCGTCGATGAGGAGCAGGTCGGGCTTGTCGGAAAACTTCTCGTCCCCGTCCAGATAGCGCTGGAAGCGCCGCGTCAGCACCTGCTCCATGGAGGCATAGTCGTCGGGGCCGTCCATGTCCTTCAGCTTGAAGCGGCGGTAGTCCCGCTTGAGGGGCTTTGCGTTGACGTACACCACCATGGAGGCCACGATGTCGTCGGCGCCCTGGTTGGAGATGTCGTAGGACTCGATACGCCGGGGGGGCGCGTCCAGATCCAGCATCCGGCCCAGCAGCTCCATCAGCTTGCTCTGCCGCTCCTCCCGGGTGGTCCAGCGCTCCACCTCCTCCACCGCGTTTTTGTTGGCCAGGCGGATGAGATCCATCTTGGCCCCCCGCTGGGGGGTGACCAGCTCCACCCTGTGCCCCGCCTGCTCGGACAAAAGGCGCATCAGGGGCACCGCGTCCTCCAGCTCGCAGGGCAGGAGGATCTGCCGGGGCAGGCGGCCCCGGCCGCCGTAGTACTGCCCCACCAGGGCGGAGAGGATGTCCGCCCTGTCCTCCTCCATGGGTGTCTCGATGAGCTCCCAGTCCTTGGCCGCCAGCTCGCCCTCCACATAGTGGAGCACCACAAAGCAGCTCCGGGTGGCCTCCCCCTTGTGGAAGCCCACCACGTCGGTGTCCGCCAGGGAGCCCGCCACCACCTTCTGCCGCTTGCCCAGCAGCTCGATGGCCTTATAGCGGTCCCGCAGCTCGGCGGCCTTCTCGAAGCGCAGCTCCTCCGCCGCCTGCTCCATCTCGGCCAGCAGCTCCTCCCCCACCTCCTTGAACTGCCCCTCCAGCAGGCGCACCGCCTGGTCGATGGCCTCCCGGTAGCGGGTCTGATCCATCTCCTTCCGGCAGTAGCCGTCACACTGGCCCATGTGGTAATTCAGGCAGGGCCGCTCCTTTCCGATGTCTCGGGGGAACTTCCGGCTGCACGAGGGCAGCTTCAGGGCGACGCGCAGGGCGTCGATGATGTTCTGGGTGCTCCCCCGGCTGCCGTAGGGGCCGAAGTACCGCGCCCCGTCCTCCGCCGCCCGGTTGGCCAGGGAGAAGCGGGGGTAGGGCTCCTTCACCGTCAGGCGGATGTAGGGGTAGCCCTTGTCGTCCTTGAGCAGGATGTTGTAGTGGGGCTGGTGGCGCTTGATGAGGGAGTTCTCCAGAATCAGCGCCTCAAACTCCGAGTCGGCCACAATCACGTCGAAGTGGTCAATCTGGCTCACCATGGCCCGGGTCTTCTCCGTGTGGGAGGCCAGGTTTGCGAAGTACTGGCTCACCCGGTTCTTCAGCGCCTTGGCCTTGCCCACGTAGATGACCTCGTTTTTGGCGTCCTGCATGATATACACGCCCGGCTTCAGCGGCAGGGCATGCGCTTTTTCCTTGAGTTCGTCGAAAGTCATAATCGGGGAAGTATGCCCTCCTCTCTGCCTGGGTCTCTTATGCCCTGCCGCTGGACGCGGCAGCGTCCCGGCGCTTCGCGCCGTCCGAGCGTTTGGCCGCAGGCCAAACCTCGCCGCAGGCGGGATTCACTCCCGCCGAGGATGTCAAATCATCCTCCGGGGGCCCCAAACGAACCCGTTCGTTTGGGGAATGGGCATGGGCTTTTTCTTTTAATTCGTCAAAGGTCATGACTCGTAGGGGCCGATGCCCACATCGGCCCGCGTCCTCCTTTCCGCCAGATTTCTCATACCCTGCCGCTGGGCGCAGCGGCGTCCCCTAGGAGCCCCAAACGCCCCTCGTGCGTTTGGGAGAATGGGCATGGGCTTTTCTTTGCGTCTATCGAAGGAGGGGCACCGTAGGGGCCGATGCCCACATCGGCCCGCGTCCTCCTTTCCGCCAGATTTCTCATACCCTGCCGCTGGGCGCAGCGGCAGGCGCACACCGTGCGCCCCTACCGGACAGGCTTTGCGTTTTCCGCCCTTCTTATGCCGTACCGGCGGGCATATCTCTCCCGCAGGGCGGGCGGTCATAAAGGCCGCCCCTACGGGGCAGTCTCCTCCAGCATGGGATTATACATCATGATGGCGTGGTTCTCCGTGATGAATTCTTCCCCCAGCTCCGCGCCGTCCATACCCAGCACCCGGCGGAACAGGGTGTTGTGCCGGGTGAAGCCGCCCCAGTACTCCCCCCGGATCTCGTGCTCCTTCTCATAGACCTCGTACCGGCAGGTCTGGGGGCCGTCGGCCCGCCACTCCCCCTCCAGATGGGTGTCCGTCACCTGGAGCACCAGCCGCCAGGTGTCGGGGGTGTCGTTGCGCACCATGAGATCCATGTAGTTGTAGAAGCAGGTGGCCCCGCTGCCAAAGGGCTGGGTGCGGTTGGAGTCGGGAAACACGTCGTAGCCGTGCCGCCACCGCTCGGTGACGGTGAGGGGGGTGTGGAGGGTCATCCAGTAGAGCAGGTTGGTCATCTGGCACAGGCCGCCCCCCACGCCGGAGGCCACCCTGCCGTTGCGCAGAATCATCCCCTCCACATAGCCCCTCCGCCGGGTGGGCCTGCCCACGGCCCGCCAGAAGGAGAGGGTCTCCCCCGGCCGCAGGGTCAGGCCGTCCAGACGGGCCGCCGCCAAGCGCAGGTTGGTCACCTTGCTGCGCTGGAGGGCCATGTCCTCCCCCCGCAGCCTGCGCAGCAGGGGCGTGGCGTGCTCCGCCCGCAGATAGGGGCACTCCACCTCCGGCCGGGGCCGGGCAAACCGCAGGCCGCCGGTATGCCACAGCAGGCGGCGGCGCCAGCACAGGGCCAGCCCGCCCAGCCGCAGGCGCAGGGCGCTCCGCCGGATGGGCTCCGGAGTCATCTCCGCCTTCACAAGCCACACCTCCCGTCTATCAAAAAAAGCGCCGCAGACGCGGCGCTTTTTTCTCTCGCTCGTTCGCTTACTCGGAGAAGTTGGAGGAGATCAGCTCAATCAGAGCCTCCACCGCTTCTTTCTCGTCGGGGCCGTCTGCAATGAGGTTGATGGAAGTCCCCTTGACAATGCCCAGAGAGAGCACACCCAGCAGGCTCTTGGCGTTCACTCTGCGCTCGTCCTTCTCCACCCAAATGGAGCTCTTGAACTCGTTGGCTTTCTGGATGAAAAACGTGGCCGGTCTCGCATGCAGGCCGACCTGGTTGTTCACGACTGCCTCTTTCATATACATAGCGTTTCCCCCCAAGATGCATTCGCATACTTCGTACTATAGAATATCAAATTTATCCCAAACCGTCAATGACAAAATACACAAATTAAGTTGAAGAAACTGGTTTGATTGACGAACCAGTTTACTCCTTCCCCTCTGGGGCACGAATGTCCGCAGATGGCAGACATTCCGCCTGCCGCAGCCTGGCGCTCGTTACGCCGTCCTCACGGCGCGGAGGCTTTCTGCGGAAAGCCTGTCGCTTCGCTCCAAAGCCGCGCCTTCCGGGGGGAATCGATTCCCCCCGGAGGCCCCCCACGCGCTCCCGCGGGGGACGGGGGCTGCTCTACCGAAGCTCGGCGATGGTCACACCATCCTCACGGCGCGGAGGCTTTCTGCGGAAAGCCTGTCGCTCCGCTCCAAAGCCGCGCCTTCCGGGGGGAATCGATTCCCCCCGGAGGCCCCCCACGCGCTCTCGCGGGGGACGGGAGCTGCTCTACCGCAGCTCGGCAATGGTCACACCATCCTCGCCTTCGCCGTAGCGGCCGGGGCGGAAGGACTTGACGTAGCGGCTGCGCTTGAGGTGCTCCCGCACTGCCTTGCGCACCGCGCCGGTGCCCTTGCCGTGGATGATGCGCACCTCGTTGAGCTTGCCCAGCACCGCGTTGTCCAGGAAGAGATCCAGCGCGCCGATGGCCTCGTCGGTCATCATGCCCCGGAGATCGACCTCCGGCGAGGCCCCCAGGGTGCGCAGCTTGTGCTCGGCCCGGGCCACCACCTTCTTGGCGGACTGCTGGGTCTCCCCCTCCACCACGCGCACCTCCTCCTGCCTGGCGGTGATCTTCAGAATCCCCGCCTGGAGCCGGAGGGAGCCGTCCTTGTTGACCGACAGGACGGTGGCCTGGGTGCCCATCTTCACCAGCTCCACCGTATCGCCCGCCCGGGCTGGCCGGGTGGGGGGCGGGGCCGGCTCCTCCGGCCGGGCCCCCAGCTTCCCCTCCGCCTCGTTGAGGCTGCGGCGCAGGGCGGCCCGCTCGTCGTTGACCCGCTGCCAGTCCTCCTCTTTCCGCTGGCGGCGGCGCATGTCGTTGAGCTCCTTGAATACCTGGTCGGCGGTGTCCCTGGCCTCGTCCAGAATGGCCCGGGCCTCCGCCTGGGCCTTCTCCACCGCCTGGGCCCGCTCGGCCTCCATCTTGGCCTTGTACTCCCGGGAGGCCTTGGCCGTCTCCTCCATCTCCCGCCGGAGCCGGGCGGCGGCCTCCTTCTCCCGCTCCATCTCCTGGCGCTGCTCGTCCAGTTGGGTGAGCACGTCCTCGAAGCGCACGTTCTCCGCGTCAATGCGGGCGGCGGCCTTCTGGATGATGGACTTGGGCAGGCCCAGCCGCTCCGAGATGGCAAAGGCGTTGGACTTGCCGGGGATGCCGATGAGCAGGCGGTAGGTGGGGGCCAGGGAGTCCACGTTGAACTCGCAGGAGGCGTTCTCTACCCCCGGCGTGGTCATGGCGTACACCTTCAGCTCGGCGTAGTGGGTGGTGGCGGCCACCAGGGCCCCCATCTCCCGGGCGCTCTCGATGATGGCGGCGGCCAGGGCCGCGCCCTCGATGGGGTCGGTGCCCGCCCCCAGCTCGTCAAAGAGGATCAGCGTCTCGTCGTCCGCCTCCCCGAGAATGCCCACAATGTTCACCATGTGGGAGGAAAATGTGGACAAACTCTGGGCGATGGACTGCTCGTCGCCCACGTCGGCCAGCACCCGGCGGAACACCTTTACCCGGCTGTCGTCGGAGACGGGGATATGCAGGCCGCACTGGGCCATGAGGGTGAGCAGGCCGATGGTCTTGATGGTCACCGTCTTGCCGCCGGTGTTGGGGCCGGTGATCACCAGGGTGTCGAAGTCCTCACCCAGCATCAGGTCGTTGGCCACCGCCCTGTCCGGGTCCAGCAGGGGGTGGCGGGCTTTCCGCAGGTACAGGCCGCGCTCCACGATTCTGGGGGCGCAGGCCCGCATCCGGTAGGCCAGCTTGGCCCGGGCGAAGATCACATCCAGAAGGATGAGCAGATCGTAGTCCTGAGTGATATCGTCCTTGAACTGTGCGCACTCGGCGGACAGCTCCGCAAGGATGCGCTCAATCTCCTTCTCCTCCCTGGCCTGGAGCTCCTTGAGTTCGTTGTTGGCCTTCACCACCCCCATGGGCTCGATGAAGAAGGTGGCCCCGGAGGAGGACACGTCGTGCACCAGGCCGGGCACGTCGTTCTTGTGCTCCGACTTGACGGGCACCACGAAGCGGTCGTTGCGCTGGGTGATGATGGCCTCCTGGAGATATTTTGCCTGGTTGGAGGAGAGGAGCTTGTTGAGGATGTCCCGCACCTTGGAGGCGGTGGCCCGGATATGCCGCCGGATGGAAGCCAGCTCGGGGCTGGCGGTGTCGGCGATCTCGTCCTCTCCCACGATGGAGCCGGTGATCTTGTCCTCCAGAAAGCGGTTGGCGGTCAGGGAGCGAAACAGGTGGTCGATGCAGGTCTTTTTCCGCTCGTCCCCCTCACCGTACTCCCTGGCGGAGCGGGCCGCCCGCAGCACCGCCGCGATGTCCAGCAGCTCCCGGGTGTTGAGCGCGCCCCCCATGTGGGCCCGCTGGAGGGAGGCCGCCACCGGCTTGACGCCGGAGAAGGAGGGGCTGCCCCGCAGGGCGCTCATGTCCACAGCGGCGCTGGTCTCATCCAGCGCCCGCTGGACATCGTCCGGGTCGGTCATGGGCCGCAGCGCCAGGCAGCGCTCCTTGCCCTCCTGGGTCACAGCCTGGCCGGCCAGGCGCTCAAGCACCTTGGGCAGTTCCAGAATCTGAATGGATTTTTCAAATAAATCGGTCATAACTCGTTTCCTTGCTGTTTGATTGCCGCGTTGTTCCGCGGAGCGCCGCGCCTGTGCCCAAAGATTCGCGCACCCGAAGCCCCCCAGGCGCATACCCTATGGGCAGGAGGGATCTTATGGAACAGAAACGGCTTGACTTATATACGTTCTCCGAGCATCAGCTCATATTACTCAATACCTGTATCAATGCGTGGCGGGGGAGCACCTTCTGGGCCCTCATGTATATGCAGAGCCGGCTGTTCCACGCGGAAAACGTGGACAGCATCTATCGGGAGCTGCAGGCCCAGCCCGCCCAGTACGACCAGATCATGGAGCGCTACTACGGCATCCAGCTCATCACCGGCACCGCAGCGGCAGGCTCTCCGCTCTACCGCTACTACGCCGCTTATCTGGACGCGCTGGACGCGCTGGACGCGCGGCAGCGCAGCCAGGCTGAGCGCATCCGCTGCCAGTGGCTGGACCTCAACCGGCTCACCGCCGCCCGGCTGTCCGCGCTCAACCCCCACTGGGACGCCAGTTTATGGAGCAGCATGTTTATCCACAATACCACCCTGCTCTGCGATGCCGCCGACCAGGATCTGCTGGGCAATTACCACGCCATCAGCGCGTCCTACCTGCTGCTGGACCAGCTCGCCTGCGAGATGGGCGAGTACATGAGCGTGGGGATCATCCGGCAGTTTCATATCTCCTAGTCCACGGGCCGCCCGCACTCTGAGCAGACTCCATCGTGGAGGGAGATCACCCCGCCGCAGGTGCAGAGCCACCGCCTCCGCTGCCCGGCCAGAAGGGCCTCCGCCTCTCCCGCGGCGGCCCGGCGTCCAGTCTCCGCCAGGCTGATCCCCCAACGCTTTTGATAGGTCTTTTCCAGCGCCGCCATAGACTTGCATGGAAACCGGGAACAGGCGGCGCAAAATGCCACGCCCCGCTCCGCCGCGCAAGCTTTCAGGGCGCAGTCCCGGCAGTGGGGCGGCTTGTTCGACGCGCCGCCCCTGCACCCGAGGCAGGCCCGCCGGGGAGTCAGGTGCCGGTAGCACACCTGGCAGTTCATTCCGCAGGGGGCCAGCAGCTCCGGCGGAATGGCGTCTGGCATGATCACAGCAGCTCACACCGCAGGGCGAGCACCGCCCGGCCGCCCACCTGAACCTTGACGCCGTCGCCCCCGTCCGTGAGACGGCTGAGGATCTCCGAGGGCTTGCCCATCTTCTCCCCCTGGACAAAGCGGTTCTCCGCCCCGGCGGCCGTCAGCCCCCGGCGGTACAGATAGTAGGTCAGCGCCCCGTTGGAGGTGCCGGTGGCCGCCTCCTCCGGGATGGCGTACAGGGGGGCGAAGTTGCGGCAGTGGGCCGCGGCGTCGGGGGTGCTGGGGCAGAACATGTGCACCCCCACCACGCCGTAGCGCTCCGACAGGCGGGTGACCTCCCCCTCGTTCTGCTCCGCCCGCTCCAGGGCGGCCAGATCCCGGACGGGCAGCAGGATGTCCAGCAGGCCGGTGCTCACCGCCTGGGCCTCCAGGCCCTCCGGCCGGTCGGCCAGGGACAGGCCGTAGGCGGCGTACAGCTCCGCCTGCTCCTCCTCCGAAAAGCTCCGGCCGTCGGCGGGGGGCGCCATGTCCATCCACACCGCGTCCGCGCCCACCTGGATGGACAGGTCTCCGGAGCGGGTGTGCAGGGCATACGTCCCCGGCCCGATGGCCCTCCTCTCCCGCAGGACGGTGAAGGAGGCGATGGTGGCGTGGCCGCAGAGGTCCACCTCCTCCGCGGGGGTGAAATAGCGGATGTGGAAGGAGCCCTCCCCCGTCCGGCGGACAAAGGCGGTCTCCGAGTGCTTCAGCTCCCCGGCCAGGGCCCGCATGAACCCCTCCTCCGGGAAATCCGCCTCCCCCAGCAGGGCCACGCCGGCCTGATTGCCGGAGAAGCGCCGGGTGGTAAAGGCGTCCGCTACAAACAGTTCCATATTCAATTCCCCCATTGTTGATAAAAATCCAGGGTACGAAAGCCCCGGTCAAGCTGCGTGGTCAGAAATCGCTGGCAGACGTGGGACAGGCAGGACAGGTCCGCCCCCTCCAGCCGGAAGGAGAACAGGCGCTTGGGATCGCCGTAGACGATGTGGCGCATGGCCGCCAGGGCTCCCCCCTCCAGGGGGATGGCGGCCCCCTCCCCCGCCTCCGCCCGGCAGGCGGCGCAGCAGAGCACCCCCTCGTTCAGGTGGAACAGAGGCGACTCCGGCTCCGGCGCGCCGCACACCGCGCAGGCGTCCAGCAGGGGCTCGTACCCCTCCAGGCACATGAGCTTGAGCTCGAAGGCCGCCTTTACCAGCTCCAGGGGCCGGTTCAGCCTGTCCAGGGCATAGAGGGAGTTAAGGATGAGGGAGAGGGCCGGCGGATCGGGCCGCCCCTCCACCGCCACCGCCTCCATCACCTCCGCGAAGTAGGAGGCCAGGCTCAGCCTCTCCAGATCGGATCTGACGCGCCAGAACTGCTGGAGGGACTCCGCCTCGTTGAGGGTGAAGTAGTCCCGGTATTCAAACAGGGTCATGTCCGAATAGACCAGGAGCTGGGCCGCGGCGGCCAGGGGACTGCCCTTCCGGCGGCAGCCCCGGGCCTTGACCGTGCGCTTGCCCCCCTCAGCGGTGAGCACGGTGAGCAGCTTGTCCGACTCCTTGTAGTTGACCTCCCGGAGCACCAGGCCCTGGGTGCTGATGTGCATGGGCTTCCCTCCACTATGTATGCGGGCGCGCCGCGCCCGCGTGCTCAGCCCTTCACCCTCCGGTAAAGGCTGTAGACCTCCGGCAGGCCGGTCTGCAAAAACAGCCGCCAGAGCAGCTCCGCCCAGCTCATGGCACAGCCCCCTTTCTGTCTTTAGGTTGGCTGGCCGCGTTCCGTTTATGAGCGGTAATTTCTGCGGCTCTTACTCGTCCCGGTATCCGAAATTCTTGATCAAATTCATATTATCTCTCCAGTTTTCTTTTACCTTCACCCAGGTCTGGAGAAACACCTTCGTGCCCATAAATGCCTCAATGTCGGTGCGGGCCAGGGTGGAGATCTTCTTGAGCATGGCCCCGCCCTTGCCGATGATGATCCCCTTGTGGCTGGCCTTTTCACAATAAATGGTAGCGTCCAGGTCGATGATACCGTCGTCCCGCTCGGAAAAGGTGGTGATCTCCACGGCGGTACCGTGGGGAATTTCCTTGTCCAGGCAGAGCAGCAGCTTCTCCCGGATGATCTCGGCGCACACCTGGCGTTCCGGCTGGTCGGTGACCATGTCCTCCGGGAAGAGCTGGGGCCCCTCGGGCAGGAACTGGGCCAGCAGGCCCAGCAGCTCGTCCACCCCCTCGTTCCGCTTGGCGGAGATGGGCACGATGGCGGCGAAGTCGTGAGCCGCGCCGTAGACCTGCATGACGGAGAGCAGCTCCTCCTTCTCCACCGTGTCGATCTTGTTGATAACCAGCACGGCGGGGACGTTCAGCTCCTTGATGCGCCGGATCAGCTCCGCCTCCGGCCCGCCGATGTGGGGGATCGGCTCCACCAGCAGAAGCACCGCGTCCACGTCGGCCACGCTCTCCTTGACCACCTTCACCATGTAGTCCCCCAGGCGGGTGCGGGCCTTGTGCAGGCCGGGGGTGTCCAGAAAGACGAACTGGCAGCCCTCCCGGTTCACCACCGCGCAGATGCGGTTGCGGGTGGTCTGGGGCTTGTTGGTGACGATGGCGATCTTCTCGCCCACCAGGGCGTTGGTCAGGGTGGACTTACCCACGTTGGGGCGGCCCACGATGCTGATCATTCCGGATTTTCTAATTTCCATAGGTGATCCTCAACTTTCTTGAGCGGTTTTATGATAATTTTTTCCAACAGGGGCGGCCGAGCACATTCGCGTCTGCGCAGGCGCAGGCTGTGGTAAGGCGCGGAGTCGTTCAGCGGCCCGGCAGCCGAGTCCCCTGCAAATGGTGTGTAAATCGTTACGGAAGGCCGGCGCGTCAAGGATGCCGCGCCCTACGCGTCCGGATCGTCTCTCCCCTTCAGCGCCTCATACAGGCCGTAGGCACAGCCGAATACGACGCCGGGCAGGGTGAAAATCACGCCGCAGGCCACCAGCCCAGCCACATCTCCGCCCGCCAGCGCGCCCAGCACCATGCACAGCAGCCCGCAGGCGAGCAGGGAGATCGCCCCGCCGCCGGCGGCGTACCGCAAAAGCCTCTTATCCATCCGCGCCCTCCCGGGTGATGCCCAGGGCGGCCAGGATGGCCTCCTCCCGCTCCCGCATCTGGGCCTTCATCGGGCCCTCGTCCAGGTGGTCGTAGCCCAGCAGGTGGAGCACCGAGTGGACGGCCAGGTAGGCCGCCTCCCGCTCCGCGCCGTGGCCGTACTCCGCCCCCTGGGCTTCCGCCCGCTCCAGGGAGAGCACCATGTCCCCCAGAGGGACCAGTCCGGTACCGGGGTCGGCCTCCACGTCGTCCAGGGTGGGCGGCGCGCCGGGGGTAAGCTGGAACATGGGGAAGGAGAGCACGTCGGTGGGGCGGTCCACGCCCCGCTGCTCCAGGTTGATGGCGTGGATGCCCTCGTCGTCGGTGAACAGCACGTCCACCTCGCAGGGGAAGGACACCCCCTCCGCCTCCAGCGCGGCGGGGATCACCCGGCGCAGCAGCCCGGCATAGGGCTCCGCCCCGTCCACCTCGGTCTCGATCAGAATTTCGTGGTTCATCGCTTTCCCTTCCTCTTTTCGTCCTCCTCATAGGCCTTGATGATGCGCTGGACGATCACGTGGCGCACCACGTCGGCCTCGTTGAGCCTGCAAAGGGCGATGTCCTCCACGCCGTCCAGCACCCGCATGGCCTCCTTCAGCCCGGACACCGTGTCCCGGGGCAGGTCGATCTGGGTGATGTCGCCGGTGATGACGATCTTGGAGCCGAAGCCCAGGCGGGTGAGGAACATCTTCATCTGCTCCCGGGAGGTGTTCTGAGCCTCGTCCAGAATGATGAAGGAGTCGTCCAGGGTGCGGCCCCGCATGTAGGCCAGGGGGGCCACCTCGATGCTGCCCCGCTCCAGGTATTTGTTATAGGTCTCCGCCCCCAGCATGTCGAAGAGGGCGTCGTACAGGGGCCGCAGATAGGGGTCCACCTTGCTCTGCAGATCGCCGGGCAGGAAGCCCAGCCGCTCCCCTGCCTCCACCGCCGGGCGGGTGAGGATGATGCGGTTGACCTGCTTGTCCCGGAAGGCGGCCACGGCGGCGGCCACCGCCAGATAGGTCTTGCCGGTGCCCGCCGGGCCGATGCCCAGGGTGATGGTGTTCTTCTTGATGGCGTCCACATACCGCTTCTGGCCCAGGGTCTTGGGCTTGATGGGCTTGCCCTTGGCGGTGACGCAGAGCACATCCCGGGCGATGTCGTTGATGTGCTCCTCGTTGCCCGCCTTCACCAGATTGATGATGTAGCGGACGTTCTGCTCGGTGATGGTCTCCTTCCGCCCGGCCAGGCCCAGCAGGCCCTGGACCGCCTTGACGGCGTAAAGGACGTTCTCCGCCTCCCCGGAGATCTTGAGCTGGTCGTCCCGGCTCACCACCGAGACGTCCAGCTCGTGCTCAATGAGCTTGATGTTTTCGTCAAACGAGCCGAAGATGTCGATGACATCTTCAATGCGCTCGATGCTGATGGTCTGTTCGATCATGGTTCGGCCTCATTTTCTTCTGTAATAGACTCCAGCGGCACAAAGCGCCCGATCTCCTCCGTGCACTCGGCCTGGAGGGTGACCTCCAGCCGTCCATCCCGCTGTGCGGAGGAGAAGCTGGTATGCACCACCTCGCCGTCTCCCAGCCGCGCCCGAAGGGCCTCCAGCAGCCGCTCCTCCAGCAGCCGCTCCGCTGCGTCCGCGTCCACCGGCGCGGCGGCGAGGGTATAGGCCCGGCAGGTCTCCCGGCTCAGGGCCAGGGGCATCTCCCGGCCGCCGGGCAGGGTGAGCGCCCAGGTATCTGTTATTTTATCATACTCAGGGAAGGAAATTCCACTCTTTCCGAAAAAATCGATGCGATGTCCCAGGATGCTCAAGGTCCAGCGGCTGGCCTTCTCGCCGGTATACGATTTCACCTGGGCCTCCAGGGGGATGGAGGCCGTCATTGTGTGCCACGTCCGGGCAAAGACCTGTCCCTGGGCCCGCACCAGTATTTGGCCCAGGTTCTCCAGCTCGCTGTACTGGGGGGCATCCAGGGTCACCGCGCCGGAGATGAGCACCTCCCCGGCCAGCACCGTGTCCCCCTGGGCCACCAGCGCTTCCCCGCTGAGGGGCTCGATATGGGTCACAATGCCGGAGGACCGGGCCACAATGCTGCCCACCTGCTCCTCATCATCCACTTCGGGCGCAGGCACCGCCTCCCGCACCAGCACCTCCGCCCGGGTGCCGTGGAGGTTGACCGACATCCAGGCCAGCTCGGGCAGGCCCAGCAGGGCCGCGCTGCTGATGGTCCCCTCGTCCAGTCCGGGGCCGTATACCCCCGGCCGCAGCCCCTGCCGCCGCAGCTCGGTGAGGATCTCCGCTGTGGAGACCGCCTCGTTGCCCTCCACTTCGATGGTGAGCACAAACTGAGAGAGGACGCATACCGCCGTCAGGGACAGGGCCAGCCCCACCAGCAGGGCATAGCGCCGCCGGAACCGGCCCAGAAAAAAGGGCACGCCGGACTGTTCCGCCGGCACCACGGTACACAGCACCTTGTCCCCCAGCGCCCGGGCCGGGCCGCTTCCCTGCCGGGTGACGGTGAGGCGCAGGCGGGTGGCCTCCAGCCACTCCACGTTCCAGAACACAATGCCCCGCTGGGCGCAGAGGTTGAGAAACCGCTCCGGAAAGGCCCCGGACACCTCCAGCCGGACGCTCCCCCGCAGGGCGTTGACCATCCGCTTCAGCATGCCTCCGCCCCCCCTATTCCAGCTCCACGGCCGTGATGACGCCGGTGATCAGGAGCTGGCTGGCGTTCATGCTCCGCAGCTCCAGGCCGGAGCCCCGCACCTTCACCACCAGCTTGCCCCCGGAGATGTGGATCTCCTCGCCGCCGTAGGAGAGAATTCCCTTGTGATTTTCCATCCGCAGCTCCCGGCTGCCTGTCAGCTCAATGCGGGGCAGGCCCGCCACCACGTCCCCCGGCAGATCAAATACCTCCGCCGTCTTTTCCAGCAGGCCCTCCCGCTTTCCGCTCCGTTCCATGGCCGTCCCTCCTCGTCCCTAATGCTTATGCCGGGAGGACGGCGTTCTTGCCTGTCCAAGCGAAAATGGCCGCCCCTACGGCCCGCTCAGCTCCGCCCGGGCCAGGGCCAGCAGCCGCGCCGGGGTATTGTCCTCCGGGCGTTCATCATCATTTCCCAAATGGAAAGAAGTGCTGTTAGCATCTTTATTTTTAG
>OKRR01001913.1_pt1 | contig 16742 bp, 12 predicted proteins | sample 1601211 | NCBI WGS metagenome assembly OKRR01 (sample SAMEA3541525, study PRJEB24748) | human gut metagenome | biome: human gut; feature: human-associated habitat; material: faeces | place: China | collected 2012
CTATTTATTGTTTGTTGATTTTTTCATCTCTCTCTATTCTGTTGTTAATGTCCTTATTTTCATTATTTAATTATTTTGTGCTTCGCACTGCTTTCCTGCGGCACATTGATTATAATATCATAAATAATACTTTCCGTCAACAACTTTTTTTCAATTATTTTCAAATATTTTTTATTCTTTTAAAGAACCCTTTATTTTATTGAGTTTTAGATGTTAAAAATATTTTTTTATAAATTAAAAAGGGCTGTCTGATATTCATAACTCATCAAACAGCCCCCTATCTTATCTCTTCTATGTTCAAAAATTCCTCCTCTTTTTTATAGCTATCTATATTAATTTTATTTCACATATCCTTAAACTTTGTTACCAATTTCAAAGAAATAATTTACACATTTCTTAAAAGATCATTAGTTCTTCCAAATGTTAAAAATTTCTTATATCATCAATTACTCTATAAATTAATTTATTTTTCTAGATAATTTTTATTATTAAACTCTTGATTTTATTTAGCTAATTTAATATACCTAAATATAATCCCATAATAATATTTATATTTATCTATTTTATTTTTATACTCTTAGATTGAAATCTCATTAAACTATAATTATATTTTTCTATAAGCAGACATTATTCTCTATATTCTACCAAATATAAGATTAAATATAATTCTAATTTCTGCATTCTCCTCTAAGTCTTTAAAATTTATTAAATTATTTTAAATAAGTTTTTTAGTTTTATAAAATCTTTTCTTATTTCTTTAATATAATATTTATCCTATTCATATAAGAAATAAAAATTAATTTCTATAAAGATGACTAAAATAACTTTGAAATTATAAGGATAGTGGTTTTTACTTTTTAAACACTTAACTTTTTTAAATATTTTTTTTGATAAAAATATTTAATTTTTACTTTTATGCTTTTATGTTCTCTGAAAAAAGTCCTTAACTTGATTTAAGTTCTTTTTTCTTTGTATTTTATTTCATGGGTCTCGCCTCCTTTAGATACAATTTATTGTCTAGACTCATGTATCTTTTCTTGATATATTATTACCTCATAATATTTGTTTTGTCAATAGAAAAAAATGAATTTTTTTTATTTTTTTATATTTCAAAATTATTTTTTCATACGAATTATAAATTCTATCATTTACATTCTATAATCCTTAAATAAATTAGATGCCAACCAACATAAAAAATACAACACTCCATAATGATCAAAGTTAGAAATATCAACATAATTTCTATGATAAAAAATTAGAAAAAAAGTATTATTCGAAGTATATTAAAAAAAGAAAATAGTTTTGTCAACGGATTAATGAAAAATCGCTTTGATATGATGAAAACTGTAATATTTTATGAACAGAAAAATAACTATGAAAGAATAAATAAAAAATAAGGATTAACTCCTGTATAATACAGGAATCAATCCTCATTAATCAATATTAAAATATAGTGTCTAAGTTCTTTATAATTACTATTTACAGTAGCTTATTTTAAACTTTTTTACTACTTAATCAATTTTTTTAAAAATTACTTCACTACTATATTAACTATTTTTTCAGGAACAACTATAACTTTTACTAAAGTTTTTCCCTCCATATGTTTCTTAACATTTTCGATTTCTAAAGCTAGTTTTTCAACTGTTTCTTTTGAAGTTCCTCTTTCTACTTCTACAGTTCCTCTTACTTTTCCATTCACCTGTACAGCTATAACTACATCTGAAGATATTGTAAGTTCTTCTTTGAAAGTAGGCCAAGCTTCATTGAAAAGATATCCTTTATTTCCCATTTCTTCCCATAAATCATCACAAAAATGTGGTGTAAAAGGTGAAAGCATTAAAATTATATTTCTTACCACTTCTCCAAATATTTTCTTTGATTCAGAAGTTACATTTCCTGCTTCTATTACATTTGTTTTAAAATCTTGAGTTTCATTTATCAATTCCATAGTAGCTGCTATAGAAGTATTAAAGTGGTAGTCATTCTCTATAGATTCAGTTACTTTTTTTATAGTTTGATTTAACTTAATAATAAGGGCTTTATCCTCTCTACTTACAGCATTGAGATTTATTTCTCCAAATTCCATATTTTCTTTATGTTCCATTACCATTCTCCAGATTTTAGTTAAAAATCTGTATGCCCCTGCCAAACCATTTTCATTCCATTCCAGTTCTTTTTCAGGTGGTGCAGCAAACATTATAAATAATCTAGTAGTATCTGCTCCATATTTTTCTACCATTTCTTCTGGATCTACTCCATTATTTTTTGATTTAGACATTTTTTCTATTTTACTGACAAGCTCTTCTCCAGTTACTTTCGAATATGCCTTTTCTCCTTTTACTTCCACTTCTTCTGGATAAAGGAATCTATTTTCATCATTTGAATAATAAGAAGCTCCCAACACCATTCCTTGTGTTAAAAGTCTTTTAAATGGCTCATTAGATGAAAGCAATCCCAAATCTCTCAATACTTTATGGAAAAATCTTGCATAAAGCAAATGCATTACAGCATGTTCAATTCCTCCTATATATTGATCCACTGGGAACCATTCATCTACAATATTTTTATCAAATGGCAATTCTGTATTTTTAGGATCACAGTATCTCAAGAAATACCAAGATGAATCTACAAATGTATCCATTGTATCAGTATCTCTTCTTGCAGGTCCTCCACATATTGGACATACTGCATGTTTAAAACTTTCAGATGTTTCAAGTGGATTTCCTGTTCCAGAAAATGAAACATCTTCAGGAAGTTTTACTGGAAGGTTTTCATCTTTTTCCATAACAGTTCCACATTTTTCACAATATAATGCAGGAATAGGTGTTCCCCAATATCTTTGTCTAGATACTCCCCAATCTTTTAATCTGTATTTTACAGTTCTTGTTCCATATCCATTTTCTTCTACAAAAACAGCTATATCTGTAAGTGCTTTTTTAGAAGGAATTCCGTTAAATTCTCCAGAATTTGTCATTATTCCCATTTCTGTAAAAGCTTCTGTCATTTTATCTGCTTCTAAAATTATTTCTTTTTTAGTTTCTTTATCTATAGGATTTATTACCACTTTTAATGGAAGATTATATTTTTTAGCAAAAGCAAAGTCTCTTTCATCATGACAAGGAACTGCCATAACTGCTCCTGTACCATAATTCATAAGAACATAATCAGCTACCCATAATTGTACTTTTTCTTTTGTTACTGGATTTATTACATGCCATCCTGTAAATACTCCTCTTTTTTCTCTTCCTTCTGCTGATCTCTCTATTAAATCAGTATTTTTCATTTCATCTACTGCTGCTTTAATTTCTGGATTTACTTTAATTATTTCAGAAACTATAGAATGTTCAGGAGCTACTACACAGTAAGACACTCCATATATTGTATCTATTCTAGTTGTAAACATTGGAAGTTTTTCTCCTGTTTCTTCAACAGTAAATATAATTTCAGTTCCATAAGATTTTCCAATCCAGTTTTTTTGCATTGTAAGAACCTTTTCAGGCCAACCATCTTTTATTTCTTTATGTCCTTCAAGTAATTCATCAGCATAATCTGTTATTTTAAAGAACCATTGTTCTAATTCCTTCTGAATAACCGAAGTTTTGCTATGTCTCCAGCATTTTCCATCTTCAACTTGTTCATTGGCCAAAACTGTATTACACTCTGGACACCAGTTTACAAGAGATTTCTTTTTATAAATTAATCCTTTTTCATATAATCTTTTAAATATCCATTGATTCCATCTGTAATATTCAGGTGTATATGAAGCTATCTCTCTTTCCCAATCATATGAGAATCCAAGCATTTTTAACTGTCTTTTCATATTCTCAATATTAGATTTAGTCCATACTGCTGGATGTGCTCCATTTTGAATAGCTGCATTCTCTGCTGGCAATCCAAAAGAATCCCACCCCATAGGATGAAGCACATTATAACCTTTCATTCTCTTATATCTAGATATAACATCTCCAATAGTGTAGTTTCTGGCATGTCCTACATGAAGTTTTCCAGAAGGATAAGGGAGCATCTCGAGCACATAATAATTCTCTTTTCCTGAAACACTATTCTCAGTCTTAAAAATATTTTCATCTGCCCATTTTTTCTGCCACTTAGCTTCTACTTCTTTAAAATCATACTCTCTCAAAAATCTCACCTCTGCCATTTACTTTTATATATTTCAAATTCAATATATCACATTTAAATCTCTATAACAATAGAAAATTTAATTATCTATATTTTTCTTGATAACTACTTATCCAAAGTTCACTTTTCCTCTTTATTCTCTGAAAACTATTATCTATTGTCTTCAAACTTTTATTCAGCTCATCTGCTATTTCTCTGTAAGAATAACCTCTTATCATATAATCAAAAACTTCCTTTTCAAAAGAACTAAAATTTTCATTTATAAAAGATTTAAAGTTATTAAGTTTTTCTTTAGTAAGAAATATCTCTTCAGGATCATAATTTACATAAGATTGCAATCCTTTATTATACTCTATTTCTTTTCCACCATCACAATCTATATAATTTCCAGATGCAAGATTAAGAGCTGTATTTTTTTGTGTATTTGATGCTTTCACTGCTGTTAAAATTTGTCTTCTTATACAAATCATTGCAAAAGTTTTGAATGAAGATTTTCCCTTTTCATAAGCTTTTAATGCTTTAAGGAGTCCAATGGTTCCTTCTTGCAAAAGATCATCTTGCTCTGCTCCTATTATGAAATAATTTCTTATATTAAGATATATAAGATTTTTATATTCTTTCAGTATAATATCAATAGATTCTTGATCGCCCAACTGAGCTTGTTTTATTACATCTTCATTTACCAACTCGATAGCCATTTCTTTCCCTCTCCTGTATGTCTTCTTTAGAATGATTTTACTATTTCAGAAAGAATTATTCCTCCAGCCACTGATACATTTAAAGAGTTTATCTTTCCATGCATAGGTATTTTTATTAGGACATCACAGTTCTCTTTTACTTTTTTTCTTATTCCGTTGCCTTCACTCCCTAGTACAAGAGCCGTTCTGCTAGGATATTTCTCCTTTGAATAATCCTTGCTTCCTTCTCCCTCTGCTCCATATACCCAATAATCTAACTTTTTCAATTTTAACAAAGCTTCTGAAATATTTGTTACTTTAACTATGTCTACATATTCTATTGCTCCTGTAGAAGTTTTCACTACTGTTTCATTTATTCTCACTGCATTCCTTTCTGGAATTATTATTCCCTTTACTCCAAAGACTTCTGCACTTCTTATTAAAGCTCCAAAGTTTCTAGGATCTTGTATTTCATCTAAAATGAGGACAATAGATTTTTCCATTGGAGCTATTTTCTCTAAAAATTCTCCAAATTCTACATAATAATCATATTCACTTATATATACAGCTACACCTTGTGAATTTTCTATTTTTTTATCTGTATAGAATATTTTGATATTTCTTTCAGATGCAAGTTTTTTTATTTTGTTAAGCTTTTCGTCTTTATTTCCTTTGAACATCTCTAATTTTTCAATATTTTTTTCTTTGTTCTGTAGCACTTCTATTACAGGATTAACTCCTATGATTCTCTCCATTTATCCTCCAAATTTTATTATATTTCTGTTTTAATTCTCTCTATATCTGCTCCAATCTTTTTTAATTTTAAATCAAGATTTTCATATCCTCTGTCTACATGATATATTCTATTTATAATACTTACTCCATCAGCTTTCAATGCTGCAAGTATTAAACTGGCTCCAGCTCTTAAATCACTTGCCATTACCTCTGCTGAAGAAAAATTTCCAACTCCAGTTATAGTTGCAGAACTATTGCTTATATCTATTTTTGCTCCCATTCTATTCAATTCTGGTACATGCATAAATCTATTCTCAAATATAGTTTCCTTAATTTCACTTGTTCCATTAGTTAAAGACATCAATGTCATTATAGGTGACTGAAGATCTGTTGCAAACCCTGGATGAGGCATAGTAGTTACTTTTACTGGTTTCAAATCAGAAAGTTTAGATAGTACTCTTAATCTATCTCCTTCTATATCGAATTTTACTCCCATCTCATCTAATTTCATAAGGAAACTTCCTAGATGTTCTTTAACTACACCTTTTACTTCTATTTTCCCATCAAACATTACAGAAGCTATTATAAATGTCCCAGCTACTATTCTATCTGGTATTATTGTATGTTCACATGGAAATAATTTTTCAACACCTTCTATTTCCAATCTACTTGTTCCTATCCCAGTTATTTTTGCTCCCATATCATTTAAAAAATAACAAAGGTCCTCTATCTCAGGTTCTCTAGCTGCATTTTCAAGAATAGTTTTTCCTTTAGCCTTTACTGCAGCCATTATTATATTTTCTGTAGCACCTACACTTGGAAAATCAAGAATTATTACTCCACCTTTTAATTCTTCTGCTTCAGCATCTACATAACCATGATCTATTGTTAGTTTTACTCCAAGAGATTCAAAACCTTTTAAATGAAGGTCTACAGGTCTAGCTCCTATAGCACATCCTCCTGGAAGAGATACTTTAGCTTTTTTCTCATGTGCAAGCATTGCCCCCATAACAAGAAAAGAAGCTCTCATTTTTTTTACCAGTTCATATCCTGCCACTAAATTAGTAAGTCCATTATTTACTATTTTATATGAATGGTCATCTAATTTTTCTATTTCTAGTCCAAGACTTTCTAATAATTTAACCAGTGTCCTTATATCCATTAGATTTGGAACATTTTTTAAAATATATGTTCCTTTTTCTATAAGTGTTGCAATCATTATAGGAAGAGCTGCATTTTTTGATCCTTCTACTTCCAATACCCCTGAAATTTCTTTTCCACCTGTTACTTTAAATGCTTCTACCATTGATTTAATCCTTCTCCTTTTCTTTCTTACATATAGGACATGATTTTCCTAATAATCTGTCTAATAAATTAAGTTCTTCAAACTTCCCTTCATATGATGGCATTTTTTCAGAAAGCATTTTATAATGTTTTGAGCATAATTTTTCTCCTAAGTGCTTAGGATATTCTTCACTCAACCCTACTTTTCTGAATTTTTCCTCCTCATCTTCCACTATCACTTCTCTATTTTCATTATCTATAGCTTCTTTTGAAACAACAACTAAAACTATATCTCCCTTCATATCTAAGGCATCAACTAATGTGTACTGAATACCTGCTTTCTCTGCTTCCATTATATAAGGATTAAAATCTTTAAGAGGAACATCTCTTCTCATTTTTATACTAGCAGTTCCTTCTTTTTTCATCGCATCTATAACTTCAGTGTAAATTATCCCAGACATAACCTGTTTTTTTGTAAGAGCAAGTATAACATTTTCTTTAAACTCATCAAGATATAAAGTTTTTTCAGCTAGAGTTTTTAAAAAATTAATTTTTGTACTATTTTTTTTGTCAATTATATTCTCACTCATTTTCTTCTCCTTGATAATACACTTTTACTTGTGATTATATCATATATCTAATACTTTTTAAATACAAAACGATTAAAAGAAAAAAACTTTAAGTTTAGAATAATATAAAAAAATGCTATAATAAATTTAATTAAAATGCTTATTTAAGCAAGATATTTTTGTATAAAATTATATATAATTATATTTATGGAGGAATACATGCTGAAATTAACATCTTTTTTTCTTTTGCTTTTTTTAACAGTTAGCTCTTTTTCTAGAGATATTTTTATAAAATTTAACACATTAAAAGGTAATGTAAAATACTATAAACCTAATGATAAAGAAATTAGAAGTATAGATTTTTTCAATGGAGAAGTTAAATTTTCATTAAAAGATGGTGAATACATTTTTTTATTTACTTCACCAGAATATGCTCCCATTGAGAAGAGCATTGATACTAAAAAAGAAAATAATTTTTTTATAGAGTTTACAAAGTCTAACACTGTTATTGTGAACGGAACTGTACAAGCTGACAATATGAATATAGGAGGCACTGAAATTTCCTTCATAAACAGTATAAATAAAGGTTATACTGTTACAACTGATTTTTTAGGAAAATTTACTGCTTACATTCCAAAAGGAAATTATAGAATAAAAACTAATAGATTTGGATATTCATTGGATAAAAAAAATGCTCTTGTCTATGAATTTCATTCAACTGGAAAACCTTATAATATCACTATAAATCTTCATGAAATTGCAAGTTTTATTGAAGGAAGAGTAATTGATGAAAAGGGAGACCCGATAGCTAATGCTGGTATAATTGTAAAAAATGGTACTGAAACATCTAAAATAGAAACAGATGAATTTGGAAAATTTAGAAAGAAAGTTGAAGCTGGAATAGTTACTCTCATATGTAAAAAAGATGGTTATCTTCAAAATGGACTCATAAGAAAAATAGATAAACAATCTTCCATTACTAATTTAGAGATTATATTAAATAAATCTAAATTCAATATTCAAGGTATAGTAACTGATGGAATAAAGGCTTTAGTAAATATTCCTGTTACTATTCATGATGAAGATATTAATAAGATTTCTACTGTTCTCTCTAATGAAAATGGATATTATGAATTTAATGGCATTGAAGGAGATAAAGATGTATTTATTTCAGTATCTGATCCAAATTACAAAAGATTTAAAACTCCATTATTCAGACTTGATAAAAATATAAATGATAAAAATTTAATTTTAGAGAAAAATTAAAAGTTTGACATGTTTTTATTTTTTTATTATAATTTAAACAATCAAATAATTTTTAGAAATATTTTCTACGGCGTCCAAAGTACTCGTTAGGTTTAAACCAATCTTAACTATGGGCGAATTGTATTCAAAACCAGCCCAAAAGGCTGGTTATTTTTATATATAAGGGAGGATTTATGAAAAAATTATCATTATTATTTTTAGTTGCTACTTTATCTATGTCAACATTTTCAGCAGAAAAAGCTGATGGTAAAGCTGGAGCTTCAGTCACTGAATCAAAAAAAGTTGATATGACAAATATTGATGCAATTACTTCTGCTTCTATTGTTCCTGCTGCTATAGTAAAAGAATATGTTCCAAAAGGATTTACTGATTCAAAAAACAAAAAAGCCTTATTTGTAATAGGGGATCCAAGACATAATAGTGTTACCTTCGATATGGCTTACACTGCTATGAAATTTTTTGAAGAAAATGGAATAGAAGTAACTCTTCGTGACCTTTATGCTATGAAATGGAATCCAGTTCTTTCATTTGATGAATTTTATTATCAAAAAGATGGAATAGGAACTCCTACAAAAGATGTAGCTGAAGAACAAAAGCTTGTAACTCAGGCTGACTATATTATTTTTGTATATCCTAACTGGCATGATAGTGCTAATTCCATTGTAAAAGGATATCAAGAAAGAGTATTCGCTAAAGAATTTGCTTATACAGCTGATAGTAATGGATTGAGAGGTCTATTAAAAGGAAAGGGTCTTTTCACTATTATGAACTGTGGATTCCTTGGTGGAGGAAGAGGATTTATTGGAAATGGTGTGGGAATATCTGATGAAAAATGGGATTCCTATATGAAAGCTTACAAAGTTTTTGATGACGATCTTGCTGAGTGGTGGGGAATGGATAATTATGGAAGATTTATGAATGATAGATACCCTAAAAACCTTTCTGAAAACTATTCTAAAGAAATTGACAAATTAAGAGAAGACCTTAAAGTTTATCTAAATAAAACTTTTATCAATAAAAAATAGAAATTATAGCAAAGGAAGGTATATTTTTTACCTTCCTTAAATTTTATCAATTTATTAGATTATTACTTAAATAAATCTGTAAGATAATTTTATTTTACCATTTTTTTAAGCTTCCTCTTTCAAATAACCATTCTGGTGTTATAAGTTTCGCATCTTCCACTTTATACCATGGAGATATAAATGAAATACTTTTTAAAATATGAAGTTCTTGAGAAGGCATATAACTTTGGGCTAACATCATTATCTTTTCACCTGTTTCTTTATTTACAGCTATATCTACAACTATTACAGCATGCCCTGGTAAGCCACCCTGAATAAATACATCTCCTATCTCTATATCTTTTATATCTGTTTTTTTCATTTCTTTCGACAATGAAAGTGTTCCTGCATATGTATATATAAATTTAAGATATTCTTCAAATATTTCTCTTCCATATCCAGTCTTATAATTTCCTTTTGCCCATGTAGTTTTATTTCCTTTTACTTTAACTCTCTCCCCTTTTACAAATTTTGAAAATGGAACTTCCATTCCATTTGTCAAATTAAATGATATTTTATCATAATCTTTCTTACTATATAAATATTCTGCTCTCAGCTTTATTACTGCATCAGCACATTGAATCAAATCTTGAGGTAGAATAGGCATATCTATCACTGAAATATGTGATTCTATAAATTTTTTTCTTCCATCATATAGTAAGACTGGAGCCCCCATTTCTTTTAAATTCAAATTTCTTAAATAAGTACCAAATGAATCTTTTGGATATATTTCTCTTTCATATCCATTGGGAGTAAGGAATCTACTCTCAATTGTTTTCTCATTCTTAATTATCAAATTTTCAGAAAATAGCATTGTATGTAGCATAAAAAGTATAAAAAAAATCACCTTTTTCATTTTGCTTCCCCCTTTTAAATGCTTTCTTACTTAACATATTATATTATTCTTTCCTATTTGTATATTTATTTTATTTTTTACTTTATGCTAAAATAAAAAAACAGTTTTCTATGATTTTGTTTTTTCATAAAAAACTGTTTTCATCTTAAAGTTGTTAATCAGACTCTCTTTAAAACTATCTATTTACTATCATTATATTTAATCATTAAAATTGACCCTGGATTTTGTAGTTTAGTAGTTGGTTTTAAATCAATTCCTCTTGCTGATCCTGCACTATCTGTAAGTATATAGAAAGTACTTCCATCAGGACTTATAGCTATATCACGATAACGATTTGGTGTATGGAAAAATGTTGCTACTTCTCCTTGAACATTATCTTTTTGATTATTCAATTTTATTCTGAAAAGAGTTCCAGCTTTCAAAGTAGTCATTAAAATACTATTTTCCCAACCTTTCATAGGTCCATCTGCATAATAGTTTATACTAGACGGAGCCACTGTTGGCCATTCTACATAAGAAATATCTCCATATATATCTCCATCATGATAATTGTATCCTTCTCTGACTGTGTAGAAAGTTTTTATTGGATCTTTATAATTTTCTGGTGCTTTCCAATCTGATTCTAGATATACTTTAACACGAGGATCAGGTACATTAGGATCCACTACTGCATCTTTAGGAGCAGTTGACCAGTCTATAAATTTATATGATTGATTATCCTGAAAACCTGCCACATGTGGCCAACCGTAGTTTCCTCCACTTACAAGAATATTTAATTCATCATCTGAAGAAGGCCCATGTTCACTAGAGAAAATCTTGTTTCCAACAACTACAATTCCTTGTGGATTTCTATGTCCATAAGTAAATATATGACTTTTCACTCCATTTAAAACTGGATTATCCTCTGGAATAGATCCATCTGGATTTATTCTTAAAACTTTTCCAACATAAGAATCATGATTTCCCTTTTGTATTTCTTCTGCAGTAGGCAATCTTTGAGCTTCATTTTTCTTAAAAGCATTTTTCCCTTGATTATGTCCTAATTCACCAAGAGTCAAATATATTTTACCATCAGGTCCAAAAGTTACTCTACCTCCATTATGGTCATCTCCACTTGGAATTTTATCTAAAATAACTGTAGGATTTTTTAAAGTTTCAGATTTTACATCATATTGATATCTTACAAGTTTTTTATAACCAAATTCTGTATTATTATCTTTAGGAACATATGTATAAAATACATACACATAGTTTTTACTATCTTTTTGTAAAAAATCAGGAGCCAATGCCATTCCTAAAACACCAAAATGTTGCCCTTCAGCCCTTGCTTCATCTATAGTTAAAGCTACTTTTTTTATTCCTGTTTCAGGATTTACTCTTACTATACGTTTTCCAGTTCTTTCTGTTACCCAAAGCATATCATCTGGTCCATAACGTATATTCCATGGGTTATCTAACCCCTCAACCAATACCTGTCCTGTAAAAGGTTCTTCTACTTTAATAGTTTTGAGCTTGGCTAAAGCTATATTTCCTGAAGCTATGAATGTAAAAACAAATGTAAAAAATGAAATTATAATTTTTTTCATAACATACCCCCTTTGTAAAATTTATTTAAAATTTGTCTATATACTTATTTGATATAATTATTCTAACTTTAATTTGAAATTCTTCTTTTTTAATGAAATAATTTTTTAATAAAATTATAGATAGTTCTATTCTTAAATTTTATTTCAATTAAAAAAGGAGAAAAAAATTTAATTTCTTTCTCCTTTTTGCATCATTTATACTAAATACTGCTTTATTAATTCTACAAAACAATTGTTTTTCTTGTTTATATATTCTCTATAATTCATATTATTTTTTTCGAGTTCCATTGAAAGTTTTCCAATAAATTCTGGTATTTGACTCATAAGCATAGTTCCAAACCTTGTTCCTAAAACGGTTTTTTCCCTACTTACAATTCCACCAGCATAAACATCAAAAACATCTTCAATTTTATCTTCTACTCTTTTCTTTCCACCAGCAAAACCTATATCTCCAGCTTGATGTCTTCCACATGAGTTTTGACATCCTGAAACATATACAGATGGAAGTCTTTCTTCAGGAATATTATTTGCTTTTATGTACTCAAGAATATTTTTTACTAAATTTTGACTTTGTTCTATTCCTATCTGACAAGTTGGTATTCCCACACAACTCATGCTTTGCTCTATTTTTGTTTTCTGTCTAAATTTATCTGTAAGCTGTAAAAGTTTTTCTGCCTGTTCTTCATTTAAATTTCTTATATACATACTTTCAGTTGTACTCAATCTAGCTTCTGCATTACTATTTTCTTCCATAAATTTTACTATTTTTTTAAAGTCTTCAGATGAAATTTGTCCATTTAAGGGATGAATAACCACAGTATACAAATTATCCTGCCTTTGGTGTATTAATGAAGAATCTTCTTTCAGCTTATGAGAATAACATTTCAAAGTATTTGATATTTTTATTTCTATATTTAAATCAAGATTTTTTTCTTTTTTTACATTTATTAAATGTTTTTCATATGCTTCTAAAAAATTTTCTACTCCCATTCTTCTTGGAATATACCTTGTTCTTGCTTTAGTTCTATTTGTATAATCTCCTTCTGTCATAAAAAGATTTACCATTGCTTCTACATAATACAATATTTCTTTTGGAGCTACTTTTTTCCCATATGGTATTGAAATTCCAGGATTATTTCCCAGTCCTCCTGCCAGATACATTCTAAAATATGGCTCTCCATTTTCTACTGCTGCTATAAATCCTATGTCATTAATAGTTGCTCCTGCTTCATCTCTATCACTTGATGACATAGATACTTTTAATTTTCTTGGAAGCTTATACTCTGTTATCCTATTCATAAAATATTCACTTATCTTCAAAGCAAATTCTGTTACATCAAATATCTCTTCCTTCTCTACTCCTGACATTGGTGAAATAGCCACATTTCTTGGATAATTCCCTCCACCACCACGTGTATATAATTTGTGATCCAAAGCTGTTTCCATAATATTACATATATCATCTATATCCAAATGATGTAGTTGTATTGCTTGCCTTGTAGTAAAGTGAATGTCTTCTATTTTATATTTTTCAGTAAAATTTTTTATAAGTTCTAAATGTTCCATTGACATCAAACCAGAATTTGTACGAAACCTTATCATAAAGTCCTGTCCACCACGTTGAGCATATACTCCCATTCCTCCAGATATTCCTTTAAAATCTCCAGCAGATATTTCTTTATTCTTGAATCTGTGTCCTGCTTCACGTAATTTATTTATTTCTAATTTTAGTATTTCATTTTGTGTACTCAATCTCTTTAGCTCCTTTATTTATAAATTTAAATTTATTTTTGTAAAACCTTTTTTAGGATATCATCTTTTTTTCTTAATTAAAAATAAAAATATTTTATTTATTAATAAAAAAATATTATATATGTATAATAATTACCTTTTTTTCGTTTTTTTCACTTAAGGATATACAATAAAAAAATTGATTTCCTGTTTAATATTTCTTTAGTTAAGCTCTTTTTAATATAATTTTAAATTATTTTCTGGCATTAAAGATATTTACCATTTTTTATCAAACTTTCAATCAAAAAACTAGAAATTTACTCTTTTTTAATGGTATAATTCTTTCAATCCAGTAAATATCTATTTGAATTCTGAAATAATAATGAGGTGAAAAATGATACTAATAGTAGAAGATACAGAACATATTAGAAAATTAGTAAAAGCAATATTAAAAAATGAGAATATTGATATTGAAGAGGCTGTTACTGGGGAAGAGGCACTCAATAAAATTCAACAAGGAAATAAATATGAATTAATTCTTATGGATATAATGCTTCCGAAAATAGATGGTATAAATACAACAAAAAAAATAAGAGAAATAACAGAAACTCCAATAATATTCCTAACAGCACTCTCTGATGAAAAAAGTCAGATTACAGCCTATGAAGCTGGAGCTGATGGTTATATTACAAAACCATTCTCTAAAGAAATATTAAAGTCAATAGTAATAAGATATGTTTTTAAAAGTGGTATAGTAAAAAAATATGGAGATTTAGAAATAAATAAAAAAAGTGGAAAAGTTTTAATGAATAAAAAGGAAATATATCTTACCATTAAAGAAAGAGATATATTATTTTATTTAGAAGAAAATATAGGAATAGTGAAAACAAGAGAACAAATAATTTCAGGAGTATGGGGATATGATTTTACTGGTACAGATCGTACAGTGGACAAGCATTTAACAAGATTAAGAGAAAAATTAGGTAATTGTTCAAAGTATATAAAAACTGTAAAAGCTATTGGCTATAAGTTCGAGGAATAAATATGAAAATAAAAAATAAATTAATACTAACTTTATCTTTTACACTGATGATTTTACTGACTGTAGAAGTCATATTGGGAGAATTTTATTTTGAAAAATATTTTAGATATAGCAAAATAAAAGAATTAGAAAATATAAATTTCATTACAAACAATGAAATAAACTATACTCTTCTAAAAAAATATCAAGATGATAATAAGGGATTTGCTCTAATCTTAAAAAACAATAAAATCCTTACACTAGATAATTTTTTCTATCTAACTTTAATTAATAAAAAAGATGGAGAAAGAAAGATTTTTTTATTAGATGAACTGCTGGACAATTTATATTCTGAAGAAAAATTTAAAGCAAAAGAAGGAGATAATTTAACTATAACCAGTATTAAAATTTTAGGTAATTACTACATTCCAATAACCATTGAAAAAGGTGAAGAAAAATTTATAGACTACAAAAATATAAATAGAAACCTTGATATAGAAAAATTTCAAGGAACTGTAGAAAAAATAAGCATTCCTAATACAATATTTTCTCAAGCTGATGACTTTTTAGAATTTTTAATAGCAAAAAAAATTGATTCTATTATAACAAATGATTATATTGATGATGATGGAGATGATGAGTTTAGAATAATAAATAAAACTATTGGAGATTTTAAAGTTATGATTTTTTATTCTTATGAAGATATGAAAGATATATTTCCAACAATAAAATCATATTTTTATTTTAAAGGAATAATAATGATAGCTATTGTAATCATCATAGGAAGAATTCTTGGGAAAAATATAGTCAATCCTATTGAAAAAGTTTCACTAATGGCTAAAAATATAGGTAATCTTAATTTTGAAAAAAAAGGATATAAAAAAAGTAATGATGAAATCGAAGAGTTATACAAAGAAATATATAGAATGAGTGATAACCTTGAAAATATAATCAATCTTTATAAAAAAGAATTAGAAGATAATAGAAGTATAAAAAAGAAAATAGAAGAAAAAGTAAAATATTTCACTCATGAAATAAAAACACCTCTTTCTGCTATCATTGGATTTAGTGATCTTTTATATGAAGACAATAAAAATGAAGAAATAAAAATAATTAATACTGAGGGAAAAAGATTATTAAAATTAACTAATGAGTTATTAAAAGAAGACAGTTCCAATAAGGAATCTTGTATAAAATTTGAATATTTTAATTTATTCCAAACATTGCAAATGGTTCTGAAAATATATGAAAAAGAACTAAAAAAATTCATTATTCATACTAACTATGAAGATAATATAATAGTTATAGGAAATAAAGAAAAAATAGAACAAGTTATTTTTAATTTTTTAACTAACAGTATTCAACATGCTGAAAAAGAAATCACTTTATCTGTAAAAAAATTGAAAAATAATGAGGTAAAAATTATTATTGAAAATGATGGTAAAAAAATAAAAGAAGAGAATCTAAAAAAAATATGGAGTAAATATTTCACAACTAGAGAAAAAGGAACTGGCTTAGGTTTATATGTATGTAAAGAAATTTTAGAAGCACATAATTCAAAATATAATATAAAAAATACTTCGACTGGAGTTAGAGCAAGTTTCACTTTAAAAAAATATACTAATGGGACATAGAATAGATATTGGAGTGTTATTATTTTATATAAATAATAACACTCTTTTTATTTAAAATATATTTTAAGGAGAAATCATGAAAGTACTGATAATACGTTTTAAACAAATAGGAGATGCTGTTTTAAGTTCAGTTATATGTAATACTCTAAAAAAAAGTTTTCCTGAAGCTGAAATTGATT